>Ga0213872_10001107_pt1 | contig 18438 bp, 17 predicted proteins | sample VelepicomBERX_R2_FD_160071 | JGI IMG/M metagenome (GOLD analysis project Ga0213872, IMG submission 160071) | Rhizosphere microbial communities from Vellozia epidendroides in rupestrian grasslands, the National Park of Serra do Cipo, Brazil - RX_R2 | ecosystem: Host-associated > Plants > Roots >...
GCGCGAAGCGCAGCGGTGCGTGCATGCGGGCGCCGGCCTCGACGGCAGCGGCGCAGAGCAGGGCGTCGAATTCGCGCCGCGGCATGACCGCGAGCTCGCCCGCGATCGGAAAGCTGTTGCCGTTCGAGGCGACGAATCGCACCGCCGCGGCGTTGCGCGCGCGGGCCATCACGCGCTCGTAAAGACCCAGGCGCCGAAGCGCAGCGTGGCAGTCTGGGATCAAGCCATCACCGCAGACCTTGTCGCGCGGGAACTCATGGGCATCCACGAGCACGACGTCCCGTCCGGCCTGGGCCAGCACCCGGGCGCAGGCGCTACCTGCCGGGCCCGCGCCAACGACCAGGACGTCGCAGTCCTGCGGCAGGGCGCTCGGGGCACGATTCCAGTCGGTCAGGCCGGGGGTGTTCATGGCCCCGCGATTGTGCACGGCCCTGCAATACTTGGGGCCTCGCACTCAAGAACAGGAGACGGCCATGAACAGCAAGCCTTGTCTCGGCCTGGCCGAGGTTCGAGCGATCGCGGCGGCAGCCGAGCAGGAGGCGTCCAGCAAGCAGTGGGCCGTGACCATTGCGATCGTCGACGACGGCGGGCATCTGCTCTGGCTGCAGCGGCTCGATGGCGCGTCGCCGATCTCGGCGCAGATCGCGCCGGGCAAGGCGCGTGCGGCAGCACTGGGGCGGCGCGAGTCCAAGGCCTACGAGGAAATGATCAACCAAGGTCGCATGTCCTTCCTCAGCGCGCCGGGCCTGGAGGCCATGCTGGAGGGCGGTGTGCCCATCATGGTCCAGGGGCATTGCGTCGGTGCGGTCGGTGTCAGCGGCGTCAAGTCGGTCGAAGACGTGCAGATCGCGAAGGCGGGCATTGCCGCGCTCGGTTGAGTCGCGTGGAGTGCCGTGCGCGGTGCGGCGACGCGCCCAAAAGTTCGCTGCAATGCTCCGTAAATACCCTCGTCCGAGGTATACTCGTTCGGTTTACCTGCAACCTACCGCCACCCAGCGAAACTCTCCCGTTTCCCTACCCGGAAATCCGGACTCGAACCGACTCTGATCGGCTCCGAGTGGCTCCAAGCCACTCGCCATGAAGCAGAGCTGGGCGCGCGCATAACAACGGAGTTTCCCGTGCTGCCCGAGCTGCTTTCCGCCCCCCCTGCGATCCTCGCCCTGGCAGACGGCACGGTCTTCAAAGGCATCGCCATCGGCGCCGCTGGCCATACGGTTGGCGAAGTGGTCTTCAACACTGCGCTGACCGGCTACCAGGAAATCCTCACCGACCCGAGCTACTGCCGGCAGATCGTGACGCTCACGTATCCGCACATCGGCAACTACGGCGTCAACGACGAGGACGTCGAAGCCTCGAAGATCCATGCTGCCGGCCTGATCATCAAGGAACTGCCGATCCTTGATTCCAACTTCCGCAAGAGCCGCTCGCTCACGCAGTACCTGCGCGACGAGGGCACGGTCGCCATCGCCGGCATCGACACGCGCCGCCTGACGCGCGTGCTGCGCACCCACGGCGCGCAGAACGGCTGCATCCTTGCGCTGGCCGCGGGCGAGGCCCTCACCGACGCGCACGTGGCCGACGCGATTGCCAAGGCCAAGGGCGCGCCGAGCATGGCCGGCCTCGACCTCGCCAAGGTCGTGAGCTGCCCCGAGTCGCACGCCTGGACCGAATCCGAATGGAAGCTCGGCGCCGGCTACGGCCGCCAGGAGCACCCGCGCTTCCACGTCGTGGCCTACGACTTCGGCGTCAAGCGCAACATCCTGCGCATGCTCGCCGAGCGCGGCTGCCGCATCACCGTCGTACCGGCGCAGACGCCGGCAAGCAGCGTGTTCGACCTCGAGCCGGACGGCGTCTTCCTCTCCAACGGCCCCGGTGATCCGGAGCCTTGCGACTACGCCATCGACGCGGCCGCCAAGCTGATCGACGCCGGCATCCCGACCTTCGGCATCTGCCTGGGCCACCAGATCATGGCGCTGGCCTCGGGGGCCAAGACCTTCAAGATGAAGTTCGGCCATCACGGCGCCAACCATCCGGTCAAGGACCTCGACAACGGCCGCGTGTCCATCACCAGCCAGAACCACGGCTTCGCCGTTGATGCCGAGTCGCTGCCGGCCAATCTGCGCCCCACGCACGTGAGCCTGTTCGACGGCACGCTGCAGGGCCTGGCCCGCACCGACAAGCCGGCCTTCTGCTTCCAGGGTCACCCGGAAGCGAGTCCCGGCCCGCACGACATCGCCTACCTGTTCGACCGCTTCATCGGTCTGATGAGCAAGGCCTGACGAGCACGCGCATGTTCGGCATCACCGACCTCGGCACCTTCGTCGCAGCGGCGATCTTCATCATCCTGCTGCCGGGGCCCAACTCGCTCTACGTGCTCGCCGTCGCGGCGCAGCGCGGCGTGCGCGCGGGCTACCAGGCGGCCTGCGGCGTGTTCGTCGGCGACACGGTGCTGATGACGGTGGCCGCGGCCGGCGGCGCTTCGCTGCTGGCGTCGAGCCCGCGCATCTTCTTCGGCGTGAAGGTGATCGGCGCGGTGTATCTCGGCTGGATCGGCCTGCAACTCCTGCGCGCCGCGCTGCGCAACTGGCGCGGCGCTGGCGAGGCTGCGGCGCCGCGCGTCGTGGACGCGAACCGGCCCTTCAGCAAGGCGCTGGTGGTGAGCCTGCTCAACCCCAAGGCGATCGCCTTCCTGCTGTCCTTCTTCATCCAGTTCGTCGACCCAGCCTACGAGCACCCGGCGCTGACCTTCCTGGCCCTGGGTTCGATCATCCAGACCCTCAGTTTTCTCTACCTCTCGACGCTGATCTTCGCCGGCGCACGCCTGGCTGCGGCCTTCCGTGCACGCCGCCGCCTGTCCAGCGCGGCCAATGCCGGCGTCGGGATCCTGTTCGTCGGTTTCGGGGCCAAGCTGGCCTCGGCAACGTTGTGACCACCATGCCAAAACGCCAAGACATCAAGAGCATCCTCATCATCGGCGCCGGCCCGATCATCATCGGCCAGGCCTGCGAGTTCGACTATTCCGGCGCCCAGGCCTGCAAGGCGCTGCGCGAGGAGGGCTACAAGGTCATCCTCGTCAACAGCAACCCGGCGACGATCATGACGGACCCGGACACGGCCGACGTCACCTACATCGAGCCGATCACCTGGCAGGTCGTCGAGAAGATCATCGCCAAGGAGCGCCCCGACGCCGTGCTGCCGACCATGGGCGGCCAGACCGCGCTGAATTGCGCGCTGGACCTGCACCGCCACGGCGTGCTCGAGAAGTACAAGGTCGAGATGATCGGCGCCAACGAGCACGCGATCGAGAAGGCCGAGGACCGTCTCAAGTTCAAGGACGCGATGACCAAGATCGGCCTCGACTCGGCCAAGTCGGGCATCGCGCACACGCTCGAAGAAGCCTGGTCGGTGCAAAAGCGCATCCAGGCCGACATCGGCGGCAGCGGCTTCCCCATGGTCATCCGCCCGAGCTTCACGCTCGGCGGCACGGGCGGCGGCATCGCCTACAACCCCGAAGAATTCGAAGAGATCTGCAAGCGCGGCCTCGACCTCTCGCCGACCAACGAGCTGCTCATCGAAGAATCGCTGATCGGCTGGAAGGAATACGAGATGGAAGTCGTCCGCGACAAGGCGGACAACTGCATCATCGTCTGCTCGATCGAGAACCTCGATCCGATGGGCATCCACACCGGCGACTCGATCACGGTGGCGCCGGCCCAGACGCTGACCGACAAGGAATACCAGCTGCTGCGCAATGCCTCGATCGCCATCCTGCGCGAGATCGGCGTGGACACCGGCGGCTCGAACGTGCAGTTCTCGATCAATCCCGACAACGGCCGCATGATCGTCATCGAGATGAACCCGCGCGTGTCGCGTTCGTCGGCGCTGGCCTCCAAGGCCACGGGCTTCCCGATCGCCAAGATCGCCGCCAAGCTGGCGGTGGGCTACACGCTCGATGAGCTGCGCAATGACATCACCGGCGGCGTGACGCCGGCGTCCTTCGAGCCGAGCATCGACTACGTCGTCACCAAGATCCCGCGCTTCGCCTTCGAGAAGTTCCCGATGGCCGACTCGCACCTGACGACGCAGATGAAGTCGGTCGGCGAGGTGATGGCCATGGGCCGCACCTTCCAGGAGTCGTTCCAGAAGGCCCTGCGCGGCCTCGAGACCGGCATCTCCGGCATGGACGAGCGCAGCACGGACCGCGAGGAGATCGTGCAGGAGATCGGCGAGCCCGGCCCTGAGCGCATCCTCTTCCTGGCCGACGCATTCCGCATCGGCATGAGCCTGACGGAAATCTTCGACGAGACCAAGGTCGACCCGTGGTTCCTCGCGCAGATCGAGCAGCTCGTGAAGATCGAGCAGTCGCTCGCCGGCCGCACGCTGGCCTCGCTCTCGACGCCCGAGCTGCGCCTGCTCAAGCAGAAGGGCTTCTCGGACAAGCGCCTGGCCAAGCTGCTCGGCACCAACCAGCACGAGGTGCGCAAGGTGCGCCACGCGCAGGGCGTGCGCCCGGTCTACAAGCGCGTCGACACCTGCGCGGCCGAGTTCGCCACCGAGACGGCGTACATGTACTCGACGTACGACGAAGAGTGCGAGGCCGAGCCGACGAACAAGAAGAAGATCATGGTGCTGGGCGGCGGTCCGAACCGCATCGGGCAGGGCATCGAGTTCGACTACTGCTGCGTCCACGCGGCCCTCGCCATGCGCGAAGACGGCTACGAGACCATCATGGTCAACTGCAACCCCGAGACCGTCTCGACCGACTACGACACGTCGGACCGCCTCTACTTCGAGCCGGTCACGCTCGAAGACGTGCTCGAGATCGTCGCGAAGGAACAGCCTGTCGGCGTGATCGTCCAGTACGGCGGCCAGACGCCGCTGAAGCTCGCGCTCGACCTCGAAGCCAACGGCGTGCCCATCATCGGGAGCTCGCCCGACTCGATCGACGTGGCCGAAGACCGCGAGCGCTTCCAAAAGCTGCTGCACGAGCTCGGCCTCAAGCAGCCGCCCAACCGCACGGCGCGCAATGAAGACCAGGCCGTCGCGCTGGCCAACGAGATCGGCTATCCGCTCGTCGTGCGCCCGAGCTATGTGCTCGGCGGCCGCGCCATGGAAATCGTCCACGGCGACAAGGATCTCGAGCGCTACATGCGCGAGGCCGTGCGCGTGAGCGAGAAGTCGCCCGTGCTGCTCGACCACTTCCTGCAGGACGCGGTCGAAGTCGACGTGGACGCCATCTGCGACGGCACCGAAGTCATGATCGGCGGCATCATGGAGCACATCGAGGCGGCCGGCATCCACTCCGGCGACTCGGCCTGCTCGCTGCCGCCGTATACGCTGGCGGCTGACGTGCAGGACGAACTGCGCCGCCAGACCGCGGCCATGGCGCGCGCGCTCAAGGTCGTGGGCCTGATGAACGTGCAGTTCGCCATCCAGGGCGACGTTGCCAAGGGCCTGTCGGCCTGCACGATCTACGTGCTCGAAGTGAACCCGCGTGCCTCGCGCACGGTGCCCTACGTGAGCAAGGCGACCGGCCAGCAGCTCGCCAAGATCGCCGCGCGCTGCATGGCCGGCGTGAAGATCGCCGACCAGAAAGACCGCAAGGGCCGCAAGCCGGCCGAGGTCGTGCCGCCGTACTTCAGCGTCAAGGAAGCGGTCTTCCCGTTCAACAAGTTCCCGGGTGTCGACCCGATCCTGAGCCCCGAGATGCGCTCGACCGGCGAGGTCATGGGCGCGGCCAAGACTTTCGGCGAGGCCATGCTCAAGAGCCAGATCGGTGCCGGCAGCCGCCTGCCGCGCCAGGGCAATGTGCTGATCACGGTGAAGAACAGCGACAAGTCGCGCGTCGTTGCCGTGGCGCGCGACCTCCACGCACTTGGGTTCGGCGTCGTCGCGACCAAGGGCACGGCCGCCGTCATCGCCGAGGCTGGCGTGCCGGTGACCGTCGTCAACAAGGTCAAGGACGGCCGCCCGCACATCGTCGACATGATCAAGGGCGGCGAGATCCAGCTCGTGTTCACGACCGTCGACGAGACGCGCACGGCCATCGCCGACAGCCGCCACATCCGCCAGGCAGCGCTGGCCAACCGCGTCACGTACTACACGACCATGGCCGGTTGCGAAGCCGCGGTAGAGGGCATGAAGCACCAGGACGGGCTCCTCGTGCAATCCCTGCAGGAACTGCACGCCGAACTCGCCTAAAATCGCTCCTATAGATTCCGCCGTCGCCTGGGTTTGGTCCCGGGCGGCGGCGGAATTGTTTTGTCCCGAACCGTTTTCATCATCATGGCCACCATCCCCCTGACCAAGCGCGGCGCAGAGAAGCTCAAGGAAGAACTGCACCGGCTCAAGACCGTCGAGCGCCACGCCGTGATCCAGGCCATCGCCGAGGCGCGCGCCCAGGGCGACCTCTCCGAGAATGCCGAATATGAAGCCGCCAAGGACAAGCAAGGCTTCATCGAAGGCCGCATCCTCGAGATCGAGGGCAAGCTGGCCGCGGCCCAGGTTATCGACCCGTCCGAGGTGAACGCAGGCGGCCGCATCGTCTTCGGTACGACCGTCGACCTCGAGGAAGAAGCCAGCGGCGCCGAGGTGACGTACCAGATCGTCGGCGACGACGAAGCCGACCTCAAGCAAGGCCTGATCTCGATTTCCTCGCCGATTGCCCGCGCGCTGATCGGCAAGGAGGCCGGTGACGTTGCCGAAGTGCATGCGCCCGGCGGCGTCAAGCGCTACGAGATCGTCGAAGTCCGCTACATCTGAGCGGTGGCCACCCTGCGCTGAACTGCCGTGTTACTCGAGCGCAGCCGGACCCTCGTGGCCGCCCTCTGGGGTGGCTTGCTCCTTGCCATCGCGTTCATTGCCGCGCCCAGCGCCTTCGAGGTGCTGGAGCGTGCGCAGGCCGGCCGGCTCGTCGGCCGCGTGTTCGAGCTCGAGGCCTTCACCAGCTGCTGCTGCGCGTTGCTGCTGATGGCGATGGATCGCCGCATTCAGCGCGACGCAGGAGGGGCGGCCGTCACGGCCGGCTTCCTGCTGCCGGCTGGCGCTTTCTTCTGCGTGGTGGCGGGCTACTACGCGTTGCAGCCGATGATGGAAGCGGCGCGTGCGGGGCAGGGCAGCGTGCCGTTCATGACGCTGCATGCCATCTCGATGGGGTTTTACGGCCTGAGGACCGTGCTGGTCCTCGTGCTGGCCTGGCGCCTGTCGGCGCGGCTTATTCCGCCGCGCGCTTCTTGACGCTGGTCGTGCGCCGCTTGGCGCGCTTGACCTCGCCGCCCTGGGCGATGCGCTGGTTGCCGAGCAGCTTGATCTGCTTGACCTGCGGGCGGTGGTTGCCGCTCTTGGAGAACTTGACGATCTTGACGGTGCGCGGCCCCGGCATGGCGTCCTCGGCACGCTCGACGGTCTTTTCGGGCACGGGGCGCCAGAGCACCAGCAGCTTGCCGATGTGCTGGATCGGAGCGGCGTCGAGCTTGTCGGCCAGGTGGGCGAGGATTTCCTCGCGCTGGGCCCGGTCGTCGGAGAAGACGCGCACCTTGATCAGGCCATGGGCCTTGAGCGCCGCGTCGATTTCCTTGGTGACGGCGGCGGTGAGGCCCTCGCCGCCGATCATCACCACGGGATCGAGGTGATGGGCATCAGCGCGCTTTTCCTTGCGCTGGGCAGGCGTCAGTTGAATTTGAGGCATAACCCGTATTATCTCAGTTACATGAAAGTCCAGACCAAGAGCAAGAAGGTCAACAAGGCCTGGTTGCACGATCACATCACCGATCCCTACGTCAAGCTGGCCCAGAAAGAGGGCTACCGGGCCCGCGCGGCCTACAAGCTCAAGGAGATCGACGAGGAACTGCGCCTGATCCGCCCCGGCCAGGTCGTCGTGGACCTGGGCGCGGCACCCGGCGCCTGGAGCCAGTACCTGCGGCGCAAGTTTGCGCCCAAGGAAGCCGGCGTTGGCGGCGCGGCGGTTGGCCAGCTCAACGGCACGATCATCGCGCTCGACCTGCTGGAGTTCGAGCCCATCGAGGGCGTGCACTTCATCCAGGGTGATTTCCAGGAGGAGTCGGTGCTGCAGCAGCTCGAGGAAGCGCTGGCCGGCCGGGCCGTGGACGTGGTGGTCTCCGACATGGCGCCCAATCTCAGCGGTGTCGAGAGCCTGGACGCCGCGCGCATCGCCAACCTGATCGAGCTGGCGGTGGATTTCTCCCAGCATCACCTCAAGCCCGAAGGGGCGCTGGTGGCCAAGGTCTTCCATGGCAGTGGCTACACCCAGCTCGTCGAGCTCTTCAAGGCCCACTTCAAGAAGGTCAAGCCGCTCAAGCCCAAGGCCTCGCGGGACCGCTCGTCCGAGACCTTCCTGGTCGGCATCGGCCTGAAATCGGCCTGAGATCGGCCCGGGCCGTGAAATCCTGCGTGGCGCCGGGCGCAATCCCGCCAAGCATCGCGGGATATTGACTGCAATAGAATCAACCCCATATGCGCGCAATCGGGGCCTTCCGCCGACGGGGCGGCTGGCACGGGATAGCAAGGAGTCGCAGTGAACAATCAATGGTTCTCAAAGGTGGCGATCTACGTCGTGATCGCCTTGGTGTTGTTCACGATCTTCAAACGGCTCGATCCGGGCACGCCGGCGGGCGACCAGATTCCGTATTCGGATTTCCTGGAGCAGGTGCGTTCGCACCAGATCAAGCAGGTCACGATCCAGGAAGGCTCCAGCGGGGTCGAGATCAAGGCCACGCGCAACGATGACAGCAAGGCGGTCCACACGCTCGCGCCCTTTGGCGATCGGGGCCTGTATGGCGACCTGATCAACAACGGCGTCAAGTTCACCGTCAGCCAGCGCGAAGAGCAGTCCTTCCTGGTCTCCATGCTGATCAGCTGGGGCCCGATGCTGCTGCTGATCGGCGTCTGGGTCTACTTCATGCGCCAGATGCAGGGCGGCGGCAAGGGCGGGGCGTTCAGCTTCGGCAAGAGCAAGGCCCGCATGCTGGACGAAGCCAACAACTCCATCACCTTCGCCGACGTCGCCGGCTGCGACGAGGCCAAGGAAGAGGTCAAGGAGCTGGTCGACTTCCTCAAGGACCCGCAGAAGTTCCAGAAGCTCGGTGGCCGCATTCCGCGTGGCGTGCTGATGGTCGGCCCCCCGGGTACCGGCAAGACGCTGCTGGCCAAGTCCATTGCGGGCGAAGCCAAGGTGCCGTTCTTCACGATCTCGGGTTCCGACTTCGTCGAGATGTTCGTCGGCGTTGGCGCTGCGCGCGTGCGCGACATGTTCGAGCAGGCCAAGAAGAGCGCGCCCTGCATCATCTTCATCGACGAAATCGACGCGGTCGGCCGCCATCGCGGTGCCGGCCTCGGCGGCGGCAACGACGAGCGCGAGCAGACGCTCAACCAAATGCTGGTCGAGATGGACGGTTTCGAGACCAACCTTGGCGTGATCGTGATTGCCGCGACGAACCGCCCCGACATCCTCGACCCCGCGCTGCTGCGCCCGGGCCGCTTCGACCGCCAGGTCTACGTCACGCTGCCCGACATCCGCGGCCGCGAGCAGATCCTCAACGTCCACATGCGCAAGGTGCCGGTGGGTGCTGACGTCAACGCGAGCGTGCTGGCGCGCGGCACGCCGGGCATGAGCGGTGCCGATCTGGCCAACCTCGTCAACGAGGCCGCGCTGTTCGCGGCGCGTCGCAATGCCCGCGTCGTCGAGATGATCGACTTCGAGCGCGCCAAGGACAAGCTCTACATGGGCCCCGAGCGCAAGAGCATGGTGATGACGGACGAAGAGAAGCGGGCGACCGCCTATCACGAGTCCGGCCACGCCATCGTCGCCGAGATGCTGCCGGGCACCGACCCGGTCCACAAGGTCACCATCATGCCGCGCGGCCGCGCCCTCGGCGTGACCTGGCAGCTGCCCGAGCGCGACCAGTACAGCCGCTACTACAAGCAGATGCTCAACGAGATCAGCATCCTGTTCGGCGGCCGCATCGCCGAGGACCTGTTCGTCGGCGAGATCTCGACGGGTGCGTCGAACGACTACGAGCGCGCCACCCGCATCGCGCGCGACATGGTCACGCGCTACGGCATGAGCGAGCTGCTCGGCCCGATGGTCTATGCCGAGAACGAAGGCGAGGTCTTCCTCGGTCGCAGCATGACCAAGACCTCGAACATCAGCGAGTCGACGCAGCAGAAGGTCGACGCCGAGATGCGCCGCATCCTCGACGAGCAATACGCCGTCGCGCAGAACATCCTCGACGGCAACCGCGACAAGGTCGAGGCCATGACCGATGCGCTGATGAAGTGGGAAACCATCGATCGCGAGCAGATCCTCGACATCATGGCCGGCCGCCCGCCGCGCGAGCCGGGCGACAAGGCCACGCCGAGCAGCGGCCCGACGGGCGGCGGCGGCAAGCCGGCCGTGGGCGCCGACGGCGCACCGGCGACTGCCTGATCGCACGCTTCCCGGCACCAGGGCTCGACATCGCGTCGGGCCCTTTTTACTTCTTCCTCCGCCCATGAACTGGCAGACCACCCGATTCACGCTCACCCTGGACCGACCGCTGGTCATGGGCATCGTCAACGTCACGCCCGACTCCTTTTCCGATGGCGGCCAGCATGGCGACGCCGTGGCCGCGATCCGGCACTGCGAGCAACTCGTGGGCGAGGGCGCCGACCTGCTCGACATCGGCGGCGAATCGACGCGGCCGGGCGCGCCCACGCTGTCGCCGTCCGAGGAGTGGTCGCGCATCGAGGCCGTGCTCGCGACAGCAGTGAGCCTGGGGGTGCCGGTGTCCGTCGACACCTGCAAGACCGAGGTCATGCAGCGCGCACTGGACCTCGGCGTCGACATCGTCAACGACATCCAGGCCCTGCAGTCGCCGGGCGCGCTGGAGCTGCTGGCCGCGCACGGCCGTGCCGGCGTCAGCCTGATGCACATGCGCGGCACGCCCGCGACCATGCAGATGCTGACCGAGTACGACGACGTGACGGCCGACGTGGCCGCCTTCCTGTCGCGGCGCATGGCGGCGGCCGAGGCCGCAGGCATCGCAGCTGCGCGCCTCGCGCTCGATCCGGGCTATGGATTCGCCAAGCAGTCCGTCCACAACCTCGAATTGCTGGCGCGGCAGCGCGAGCTCGGCGCGCTCGGCCGCCCGCTGCTGATCGGCTGGTCGCGCAAGCGCACGCTGGGCGATATCACGGGCCGAGGCGTGGCCGAGCGCATGCCCGCCAGCGTTGCGGCTGCCTTGATGGCAGTTGAGCGCGGCGCGGCCATCGTGCGCGTCCACGACGTGGCGCCGACAGTCGATGCGCTCAAGCTCTGGTCGGCCGTGCAAGGGCAGCAGCGCGACTGAGCGAGAATCGACGGATCGAATTTCAAGACGAGTTGCAATGAGCCGTACTTACTTCGGCACCGACGGCATCCGTGGCACCGTCGGGCAGAGCCCCATCACGCCGGACTTCATGCTGCGCCTGGGCCATGCCGTCGGCCGCGTGCTGCGCCAGAACGCCAGTCGCCCCAGCGTGCTGATCGGCAAGGACACGCGTATCTCGGGCTACATGATCGAGTCGGCGCTGGAGGCGGGCTTTGCCTCCGCAGGCGTCGACGTGCTCATGACCGGGCCGCTGCCCACGCCTGGCGTCGCCTACCTCACGCGCGCGCTGCGCCAGAATCTCGGCGTCGTCATCAGCGCCTCGCACAACGCCTATCCCGACAACGGCATCAAGTTCTTCTCCGCCAAGGGCGAGAAACTGTCCGACGCTTGGGAGCAGGCGGTCGAGCAGGCACTCGAGGAGCCGCCGGCCTGGGTCGATTCGGCCAGCCTGGGCCGCGCGCGCCGCATTCCGGAGGCGCGTGGTCGCTATATCGAGTTCTGCAAGAACTGCTTCGGCTCCGACCTCACGCTCAAGGGCTTGAAGGTCGTCGTCGACGCCGCCCATGGCGCGGCCTACAACGTGGCGCCGGAGGTCTTCCATGAACTTGGTGCCGAAGTCATCGCCATCGGTTGCAAGCCTGACGGCCTGAACATCAACGCGGGCTTTGGTGCCACGGCGCCGCAGGCGCTGGTCGACGCCGTCAAGCAGCATGGCGCCGATTACGGCGTGGCGCTGGATGGCGACGCCGACCGGCTCCAGTTTGTGGATGCGGCTGGCCGCCTCTACAACGGCGACGAGCTGCTCTACGTGATGGTGGCCGACCGTCTTGCTCAAGGCCTTCGCGTGCCTGGCGCCGTCGGCACGCTGATGACGAACATGGCCGTGGAGCTCGCGCTAAAGGCACGCGACGTCGAATTCGTGCGTGCCAAGGTTGGCGACCGCTATGTGCTCGAAGAGCTCAGCGCGCGCGGCTGGGAGCTCGGCGGCGAGGGCTCGGGCCACCTGCTGGCCCTGGACAAGCACACGACCGGTGACGGCATCGTCAGCGCGCTCCTGGTGCTGCAGGCGATCGCGCGCAGTGGCAGGACGCTGGCTGATCAATTGACTGGCGTCGAGCTCTTCCCGCAGACGCTCATCAACGTGAAGCTCCAGCCCGGCCAGGACTGGAAGGGCAACGCCCAACTGGCGCGTGAACAGGCCGAGGTCACGGCCGCGCTGGCAGGCCGCGGCCGCGTGCTGATCCGGCCTTCGGGCACCGAACCGCTGCTGCGTGTGATGGTGGAGGCCAACGAGGCCGAGCTGGCGCGCCAATGCGCCGAGCGCCTGGCGGCTGCGGTGCGCGGCTGAATCTGACCTTGGCCGGCGGCTGCTGGCCATCGCCGTGAAAGCTGTCAGACCCGTCATGTGACGGCCTGACAGCTTCGCGAACCCCGGATGCGGACCCTGGGCGTGAAGTGCATCACGCCGCAAAGGTCACCGTGACAACGGGGCGACTCTTTTGTGACAATGCAGCGCCTCCTGGGGTTCTCCCTTGAGAATCTTGCGCGGAGCCTTCTGTTGTCACCGCATCGTCATATTGGGTTCATACGATGCCGCCTGTTCTCAACCACCTCACGACAGGTACACACATGAACTTTGCTCAGCTTCGCAGCGCCGTTGCCCTGGCCGCCAGCATCGCCCTGATGCCTCTGGCTCACGCCCAGGAAGCCACCGGCGCGGGCTCGTCCTTCCTGGCGCCCGTGGTGGCCAAGTGGGCCGACGCGTACAGCAAGGCAACCGGCGCGCACATCAACTACCAGTCGATCGGCTCGGGCGCTGGCATCAAGCAGATCAACGCCAAGACGGTGGACTTCGGCGCCTCCGACATGCCCCTGAAGGACGAAGAGCTCAAGTCCAGCGGCCTGCTGCAGTTCCCGACCGTGATCGGCGGCGTTGTGCCGGTGATCAACATCGCGGGCGTCAAGCCGGGTCAACTGAAGATCACCGGCGCCGTGCTGGCTGATATCTACCTGGGCAAGATCGCCAAGTGGAACGATCCCGAGCTGACCAAGCTGAACCCCGGCGTCGCGCTGCCGGACGCCCCGATCTCGGTGGTGCGCCGCGCTGACGGTTCGGGCACGACCTTCCTGTTCACGAACTACCTGTCCAAGGTCAGCGGCGAGTGGAAGAGCAGCGTCGGTGACGGCACGGCCGTGAACTGGCCCGAGAAGTCGCACAGCTCGGGTGGCAAGGGTAATGAAGGCGTGTCGCAATACGTCCAGCGCCTGGGCAACTCGATCGGCTATGTCGAGTACGCCTACGCCAAGCAGAACAAGATGACCTATGTTCTGATGCAGAACCACGATGGCGCCTATGTCCAGCCGGAAGAAAGCGCGTTCAAGGCCGCCGCCGCCGGCGCCGAGTGGAACAAGACGTTCTACCAAGTGCTGACCGACGAGCCGGGCAAGGCCAGCTGGCCCATCACCGGCACGACCTATGTGCTGATGCATGTCCAGCAGGACAAGCCCGTCAACGGCAGCGCCGTCCTGAAGTTCTTCGACTGGTCGTTCAGCAAGGGTGACCAAATGGCCCAGGAACTGGACTACGTGCCGCTGCCTGACTCGGTCAAGAACGCGATCCGCAAGCAATGGGGCGACCTGAAGGACGCTTCGGGCAAGTCGATCAGCTACAAGTGATCCATCGCAACCGCTAGGTTGCTGAAGGGCCCGCCGCACCGGTTATCGGAGCGGCGGGCCCGAACTGCGTATAGAACATATCGGAGGTCCCTTGGCCGCCATACTGCCGACCACCCCGCTCGAAACGGCCGAGCCCCACGTGCACCAGCAGACGCCGCCGCCTGCGCGCCGCCGCGTCGCGCCCTGGGCCGACACGGTGTTCGCCGGCCTCGCGCGCGGCGCCGCGCTGCTGACCCTGGCCATGATGATCGGCATCATCGTCTCGCTGATCATCGGCGCCGCGCCCGCGATCAAGCAATACGGCCTGGGCTTCTTCGTCAGCAGCGACTGGGATCCCGTGCAAGACAAGTACGGCGGCCTGGTGATGGTCTACGGCACGCTCGCGACCTCCTTCATCGCGCTGCTGATCGCCGTGCCCGTCAGCTTCGGCATCGCGCTCTTCCTCACCGAACTCTCGCCGAACTGGCTCAAGCGCCCGCTCGGCATCGCCATCGAACTGCTCGCCGCCGTGCCGTCCATCGTCTACGGCATGTGGGGCCTGATGATCTTCGGCCCGCTGCTCGGCACGTATGTGCAGCAGCCGCTGCAACGCCTCGTCGGCGACACGCCCATCCTCAGCACGCTGTTCTCGGGCCCGCCCGTGGGCCTGGGCATCCTGTGCGCCGGCATCATCCTGGCGATCATGATCATCCCGTTCATCGCCTCGGTCATGCGCGACGTGTTCGAGGTGACGCCGCCGATGCTCAAGGAATCGGCCTACGGCCTCGGCTCGACGACCTGGGAGGTCGTCTCCAAGGTCGTGCTGCCCTACACCAAGACCGGCGTCATCGGCGGCATCATGCTGGGCCTGGGCCGCGCGCTGGGCGAGACGATGGCGGTGACCTTCGTCATCGGCAATGCCAGCCAGCTGAGCTCCTACTCGCTGTTCGAGGCTGCCAACAGCATCACGTCCGCCCTGGCCAACGAATTCGCCGAAGCCGGCGAGGGCCTGCACCAGGCCGCGTTGATCTACCTCGGCCTCGTGCTGTTCTTCATCACCTTCGTCGTGCTGGCCTGCTCCAAGCTGCTGCTGATGCGACTGCAAAAGAGCGAAGGGAGCCGAGCATGAGCGCCACGTCCGCCGCCCGCATGCGCATGCACGCGCGCCGCAAGCGCACCAATGCCGTTGCCCTGACGCTGTCGCTCGGCGCCATGGCCTTCGGCATCTTCTGGCTGCTCTGGATTCTTTATGAGACCGCGCGCCAGGGCCTCGGCGGCCTGAACCTGCACACCTTCACCGAGATGACGCCCGCGCCGATGTCCGAGGACGGCGGCCTGGCCAACGCGATCTACGGCTCGCTGATGATGGTCGGCATCGCCACCTTGATTGGCACGCCGATCGGCATCCTGGCCGGCGTCTATCTCTCGGAGTACGGCCGCAAGAGCTGGCTCGGCGCGTGCGTGCGTTTCATCAACGACATCCTGTTGTCGGCGCCGAGCATCGTGATCGGCCTGTTCGTGTATTCGCTGATGGTGGCGCGCATGCACAGCTTCTCGGGCATCGCGGGCGCGGTGGCGCTGGCGCTGCTGGTGATCCCGGTGGTGATCCGAACGACCGAGAACATGCTCAACCTCGTGCCCAACGCGTTGCGCGAGGCGGCCTTTGCGCTCGGCACGCCGAAGTGGAAGACCGTCATGACCATCACGCTGAAGTCCGCACGGGCAGGCGTGATGACCGGCATCCTGCTGGCGATCGCACGCGTCTCCGGCGAGACCGCGCCGCTGCTCTTCACGGCCCTGAGCAACCAGTTCTGGAGCGCCAAGCTGACCACGCCGATGGCCAGCCTGCCGGTGGTGATCTTCAAGTTCGCCATGAGCCCCTACGAGAACTGGCAGAAGCTCGCCTGGGCCGGCGTCTTCATCATCACGATGGGCGTGCTCGCGCTGAACATCCTTGCGCGCGTGCTCTTCAAGAACAAGCATTGACCGAAAGACTTCCATGGACGCCAAAGTCGATACACCCGTGACCGAGAAGGCGAAGATCTCGGTGCGCAACCTGAACTTCTACTACGGTGGGTTCCACGCGCTCAAGAACATCAACATGGACATCCCGGAAGGCAAGGTCACTGCCTTCATCGGCCCGTCGGGCTGCGGCAAGTCCACGCTGCTGCGCACCTTCAACCGCATGTTCGAGCTCTATCCCGAGCAACGCGCCGAAGGGCAGATCATGCTCGACGGCGACAACATCCTCGAGAGCAAGGAAGATATCTCGCTGATCCGCGCCAAGGTCGGCATGGTGTTCCAGAAGCCGACGCCGTTCCCGATGTCGATCTACGACAACATCGCCTTCGGCGTGAAGCTGTTCGAGAAGCTGCCGCGTGCCGAGATGGACGAGCGCATCGAATGGGCGCTCAAGAAGGCGGCGCTGTGGAACGAGGTCAAGGACAAGCTCGACCAGAGCGGCTCCGGCCTCTCGGGCGGCCAGCAGCAGCGTCTTTGCATCGCCCGCGGCATCGCCATCAAGCCCGAAGTGCTGCTGCTCGACGAGCCGTGCTCCGCGCTGGATCCGATCTCCACGGGCAAGATCGAAGAGCTCATCCACGAGCTCAAGGCCGACTACACCGTGGCCATCGTGACGCACAACATGCAACAGGCCGCGCGCTGCTCGGACTACACGGCCTACATGTACCTCGGCGACCTGATCGAGTTCGGGCCGACCGAAGAGCTGTTCATGAAGCCCAAGCGCAAGGACACCGAGGACTACATCACCGGCCGCTTCGGCTGATCTGGAGAAAGAACATGACGGACAAGCATCTCTCCACCCAGTTCGATGCCGAGCTTTCGAGCATCTCCACGCGCGTCCTCGAGATGGGCGGCCTCGTCGAATCGCAGGTCGCGCAAGCCGTGCTGGCGCTGACCTCCTTCAGCGCCGAGCAGGCCAGCGTCGTGCTCGAGCTCGAGGAGAAGGTCAATGCGATGGAGGTCGAGATCGACCGCGACCTGCAGACCATCATCGCGCGCCGCCAACCGACCGCACGCGACCTGCGCCTGCTGATCGCCGTCTCCAAGAGCACCGGCAACCTCGAACGCGTCGGCGACGAAGCCGCGCGCATCGCCCGCACGGTGCAGCGCCTCATCAACGCCGGCGTGTCCAGCCGCCTGCGCCTGCCGATGTCGGACCTCGGCTACGAGGCCGAGCTCGCCACGGCCCAGCTGCGCAAGGCGCTCGATGCCTTTGCCCGCCTGGACGTCGAGCGCGCCCTTGAAGTGCTCAAGCACGACGACGAGATCGACAAGGAATTCGAAGGCCTGATGCGCAAGCTCATCACTTACATGATGGAAGACCCGCGCACGATTTCTTCTTCGATCGACCTGGTGTTCGTCGCCAAGGCGATCGAGCGCGTCGGCGACCATGCCAAGAACCTTGCCGAAGTCATCATCTACATCGTCAAGGGCACGGACGTCCGTCACAACAAGCCCGAAGCCATCGAAGACATGGTCCGCTGAAATCCACGAAAGCCACACGAGTAAACGATGCGAACGAGCCGAATCCTGGTGGTCGAAGACGAATCCGCCATCGCCGAACTGGTCGGCCTGAACCTGCGCCACGCGGGTTTTGAAGTCACGCTGGCGGGTAACGCCGAGCAAGCCCAGCTGGAGATCGACCGGGTGCTGCCCGATCTGGTCGTGCTGGACTGGATGATGCCCGGCCAGTCCGGCATCACGCTGGCGCGCCAATGGCGCGGTGCTGCGCGGACCAAGGACCTGCCCATCATCATGCTGACGGCGCGCGCCGAGGAAGCCGATACGATCGCCGGCCTCGAAGCGGGCGCCGACGACTACCTGACCAAGCCCTTCTCGACCAAGGAACTGCTGGCGCGCGTGCGCGCCGTGCTGCGCCGCAAGGTCCCGGAGGCGCTGGACAGCGCCGTCGTGGCCGGTCCCCTGAACCTCGACCCGAGCACGCGCCGCGTCACGCGCGAAGGCTCCGAGGTCAAGCTCGGCCCCACCGAGTTCCGCCTGCTGCACTACTTCATGACGCACCCCGAGCGCGTGCACAGCCGGTCCCAGCTGCTGGACCGCGTCTGGGGCGACCACGTCTTCATCGAGGAGCGCACCGTGGACGTTCACGTCAAGCGCCTGCGTGAAGCACTGGACAAGGTGCAGTGCGCCCGCATGATCGAGACGGTCCGCGGCGCCGGCTATCGCTTGACCCAACAGGTGGACACACTGTCGTCGGCCTGATGAAGGGCCGCCTCCGATGAAGGAAACGCTGTATTGGCTGCTACCGCGCCTGCTGCTGGCCTTGCTGGCGGTGGCGCTGGGCACGGCTGTCTTCGTCATCGTCAGCCCGCTGCTGGGCTTGCCGATCACCTCGGTCGGCATCGGCGCGGCGGTGGCGGTGAGCGTGCTGCTC
>Ga0213872_10001108_pt1 | contig 18416 bp, 14 predicted proteins | sample VelepicomBERX_R2_FD_160071 | JGI IMG/M metagenome (GOLD analysis project Ga0213872, IMG submission 160071) | Rhizosphere microbial communities from Vellozia epidendroides in rupestrian grasslands, the National Park of Serra do Cipo, Brazil - RX_R2 | ecosystem: Host-associated > Plants > Roots >...
CATCACCGAAAAGGCGCCCACCACCGAGAACCTGCGCTTCATGGCCAACAACGACCCGCTCACCAAGGTCTTCAACCGGCGCGGCATTGAACAGATCTATGACGTCGCCACCAATCCGCTCGACGCCTCCAGCCGCGGCGCCCCGATGGCGCTGGCCTATCTCGACCTCGACCGCTTCAAGCTCATCAACGACCTGTTCGGCCATACTGCCGGCGACGAAGTCCTGAAGCAGGTGTGCCAGCGCATCTCCGCCATGCTCGCCGCCGGCCAGCAGCTCGGCCGCGTCGGCGGCGATGAATTCGTCATCGTCATGCCGCGCACCTCGATCGCACTGGCCGCCGCCACCTGCCGCGCCATCGTCGACAACATCGGCGCAACGCCCTACGTGGTGGGCGGCAAGGCCTTCCATGTGCGCTGTTCCATCGGTCTGATCGAAATCAGCCCCGGCACCCAGATCAAGGACGCCGTCTCTGCCGCCGACCGCGCCTGCCGGGAAGCCAAGGCCCGCCATAGCGAAAGCCTGGTGGTCTACGAAAAGAACTCCAGCGCCCTGCGCGAACGCGAAGCCGAATTGAGCCTGGTGGAACGCCTGTCCATCGACGGCGGCGTGGACGCGCTGTTCCTGGAAATGCAGCCCATCATGTCGCTCAAGGCGCCGCATGCCGCGCTCAACTTCGAAGTGCTGCTGCGCATGCGCGACAAGGACGGCAGCGTCATCTCTGCCGGCCGCATCATCGCCGCCGCCGAAAACAGCGGCCGCATAGACGTCATCGACCGCTGGGTGCTGTCCACCACGCTGACATGGATCGAGCAGCACCGCGAAAAGCTCAATCGCACCCAATTCATCTGCATGAATCTGTCCGGCGCCTCGCTCAACGACGAACGCTTCGTGCAGGACACGCTCGACCTGCTGGCCCAGTACAAGCACGCCGCCAGCCTGCTTTGCCTGGAAGTCACCGAAGGCGTCGCCCTGCACGACCTGGTCAATACGCGCCGTTTCATCGACAAGGTGCGCGACTGCGGCGTCAAGGTCGCGCTCGACGACTTCGGCGCCGGCTACACCTCCTTCTCCTACCTGGGGGAGTTGCCGGCCGACGTGCTCAAGATCGACGGCAGCTTCATCGTCAACATGAATGCCAAGCCGGCCAACGTCGCCATCGTCGCCGCCATCGTCAACCTGGCCACCAACTTCGGCATGAAAACCATCGCCGAGTGGGCCGAAGACAACGCCACCGTGCAGACCCTGGCCGAACTCGGTGTCGACTACGTGCAAGGCTATGCGGTCGCCAGGCCGCAGTCCTCTGCCAGCATGCTGAGCGCACGCTCCTCGGCCAGCTTCATCCGCGACGAGGAACTGATGCGCCTGACCGAACTGATGGGCGCCACGGAAAACGCCGTGTCGCAAATCGAACTGTTCGACGCCGCCAAGCTGCATTGAAAAAGAAAAAGGCGCTGCCGGGGCAGCGCCTTTCGCGGCTATCGCTTCAAGCAACAGGCATCAAGCGACCAGCGCCTCTTCCGTCTCCTTGAAATTCTGAGCGATCACCACATCGGCATCATCGAAGGTTTCGGCACGGCGCGTCACGTCGATGTCGGCGTGGCGCGTTTCCTTGAAAAATTTCAGTAAAGGATGCTTGGCAGCCTTCCAGCGCGCTTGGCCGCTGGCAATCTCGAACGCCATCACACGGTGCGGAATGTCGCCGGCATGGCGCATCGGGATGAAACCCTGGCCCGGAAACAAATCCTGGAACAAAAGCTGTTCATACTGACGGTCGATCGGTGCGCGTCCAGCCACCACCGCCCACTCGATGCCGTTCTTTTCGCAATATTCGAAACAGGCCTTGATCAGCGCAATCTTCACCAGAAAGCCGATGCGCCCCTCTCCTATGCCCAACCGGGTCACTTCAGCCAGCCGCTTACCCTGCAGCCAGTCGGGCAAGGTCACCGACTGTTCCACGCTCAAGGGTTTGTGGGCATTGACCTGGATGCGCGCCGTACCGAGCGGAGAACCGTCAAGCTTGGACTCGGCCAGCAGCACCACCACGTCGCTGTCGAAATCGGTCAATTCCGGCACGTGCATGGTCGCCGCCAAGCCCGGCAAATGGCGTGCGTAGGCGGCCTGGCGTATCTTCACCGCCTTGCTCAAATCCCCGGCGCTGTGCACCACGCGCACCGTGAACGGCAAGCGTTCCTCCACCATCGCCAATTCATCCGCGACGGCAGGCAAGGGCAAGCCCGCCTTGGCTGGATGAAAATCCGCAACAACGTGTTCGTGACCCGGGTGACGACTCATGGCGCAACACTCCTGTAGAGGAACAATGTCACGCTACGTTATCGCGGTGCGTCAAATTCTATTTCGACAATAAGATGGGGATTTAGCTTGCAATTATTGAAATTGCCCGGGCGATAGGAATGAGGTTATGCGCCTGCGCAACAGTCACTACTTATCGTCGCTAAACAAACTCCCCAACACCGACCCGATCACCCCGCCCGCCACCGCGCCGCCGATACCGCCGCGCGCGCCGCCGATCTCGGCGCCGAGGCCGGCCGGCGAAGTTGCCGCTTCCTTGCCGATGTACGGCAGCAGAGCATGCGCCAGATTGGGCATGGTCAGCGTCTGCAGCCAGATCTTGCCGGGGCCGGTCAGGCGCGCCATGAAAATGCCGTCGCCGCCGAACAGCAGATTCTTCAAGCCGGGAATGAGAAAGATTTCGAAGTTCACCGTGCCTTCGAACATGCCGATGTGGCCGGGGTGGACGTTGAGCGTCTCGCCCGGTTTCAAGTCATAGCTGACGATCTCGCCGCCCAATTCCACCCAGGCGGTGGCTTGGCCGCTCAACTGCTGCAGGATGAAGCCGTCGCCGCCGAAGATGCCGGCGCCGAGCGAGCGTTGAAAGCCTATGCCCAACTCCACGCCCTGGGTCGCGCACAGGAAGCCATGCCGGTGAATCAGGTAGGTTTGCCCCGAACTGACCTGCACCTCCATGATGGAGCCCGGCACCTTGGCGGCAAACGCCACCATGCCCTGCCCGGCGCTGGTTTCGTACTCGTTCATGAACAAGCCGCCGCCCGACAGCGCACGCCCGAGCACGCCCCAGAAGCCGCTGGCGCCGGCCGTTCTGGCCGAGGTGCGCAACTGCACGTTCGGACTCATCCAGGAAAACTGCCCCGGCTCCGACACGATCTTTTCTCCGTATTCGAGACCGATTTCCAACACCGGCAAGGTAGTACCCGTGATGCGTGATTTCATGGCAGGCTCCGTGATGAGAATAGGGATAGCAGGAAAGCATAAATAACCGGCGCGAGTATCGTAACACTAGCCGCTTGCTCCTGCATTCGCATCATCGTTCCCTCATGCGGGCGTACAATCTGCGGCAGGCATCGATAACAAGGGGAGCACAACAATGACCAACACCACCCGCTGGGGCATCATGGGCACCGGCAGCATCGCCCACTCCTTTGCCGACGCCTTGCTGGAAACGCCGGACGCCGTCATCCAGGCCATAGGCTCGCGCAACACCGCCACCGCCCAAAAATTCGCCGACGAATTCCACTGCGGCACGCATTACGGCAGCTACGCCGAATTGGCGGCCGATCCCCAGGTCGACATCATCTACATCGCCACGCCGCACAGCGCGCACGCGGAAAACATGCAATTGTGCCTGCAAGCCGGCAAGGCCGTGCTGTGCGAAAAGCCATTCACCCTCAACCAGCGCGAAGCCGAAGCCGTGGTTGCGCTGGCGCGTCAAAAGAAGCTGTTCCTGATGGAAGCCATGTGGTCGCGCTGCCTGCCGGCGCTGCGCGAAGCGAAACACTTGCTGGAAACCGGCGCCATCGGTACGCCGCGCCAGTTGCAGGCCGACTTCGGCTTTTCCTCGGAATTCGACGCCGCGCATCGCTTGCGCAACCCGGCGCTGGGCGGCGGCGCCCTGCTCGACGTCGGCATCTACCCGCTCTCCCTTGCCGCCTATTTGCTTGGCGACGTCGAAGCGGCGCAGGCCCAAGCCGAACTCGGCGCCACCGGCGTCGACGAGCAAACCGTATTCACGCTGCGCCATCGGGGCGGCGGCCTGTCGAGCTGCACCTGCGCCATCAATGCCGAATCGCCGCTCACGCTCACGGTTTTCGGCAGCGGCGGCCACCTGCGCCTGAACAGCCCGTTTTTCCGCGCGCAAAACCTCACCGTGACCAATAGCGAAGGCAAGGAGCACATCGTGCGCCGTCCCTGCATCGGCAACGGCTATGCGCACGAAGCAATCGAGGCCGCGCGCTGCCTGCAAGCGGGCTTGACCGAAAGCCCCTTGATGCCGCTGGACGAAACCCTGGCCATCATGGGCTGGCTCGACACTATGCGCGCGCAGTGCGGCATCCGCTACCCGGTCGACCGCTAGGGCGACGGTGCAGACACTCCCGCGCACCGAAGATATGTTGCCGCAGAAAATCAATTTTTCCGGAAAAGCGGCTGTCTGCTTTTAACAAAATACAGCACTCATTTCCCCTTTAGCGCCGGCAATCTTTCCTGTCCGAAAATCACCTGCCGCGGCCATCGCCTGCTGCCGCGACAGCAGGGAAAACCGTCACTTGAATACTCCCTTAAAATAGAACCATATTCAACTTGACAACCATATAGGCGCTCTATATTCTCGATCAGATTTTCTGATTTTGGCGCGCCCCTCCCAACAATGCGATCGGGTAGCGGCCAGTGCAGTCGGAACCGGTTCACGCAGCCAAAATAATGGAAGCTTTCCCCCAAAAATAAAGATGATGTTCGAAGCAGTCATGCCGAAAGATTCCCTTCACGATAGTGTGATCGAAAAGGTCGCCCCATCTTCGTCGGCGAAGCAAGCGGCAAAGCAGGAAGTATGCGCAGTCCACGATTTGCTTGAACAATTCAAATGCTGGCTCAAGCACGCCGAAGAAGGCCTCGCCGTGCAGGAATCGATGATTCCGGACACCATGCTGCGGCAGCGTCGTGCGCGTAGCAGTGCTATGCGCATACAGTTCCGCATGCGCCACATGCGCCTGAAATAAACTGTTGCTCGCGAGCAGTTTCTGGTAGCGTGTAGGCCGATGAACATTCATCAAACCGGAAATTGCCCCACCAGAGGCAAGGATCTACTGACAGAGGTGTCGACGTGAGCAAAAAAGCTGAAATACCGCAGGCAGCCCTGCGCTTCCTGAATTTGATGGTCGCTGTGCGCTCATTGCCTTCCATGCCGTCGCTCGACAGCATCGAAGAACAGATCCTCAATGCATTGGCTCTGCAATGGGGCCGCGGCGCCAGGGTGAGCGTGATGGAAATGCTGCAATTCTCTGGGGACGCATCGCCCTCCACCGTACATCGCCGCCTGAAGTCGCTGAAGAAAAAAGGCATGCTGGCGCTCAAGGAAGATGAGGACGACAACCGCACCAAGTACATCCTCCCCACACCACTCGCGCTCGATTATTTCGAAGAAATCGGCAAGTGCATGAACACGGCTGCCAAGAAATAATGCGGATCGCGAGGAATCTGGCGATCGTCGTCACCACGGCCATCGCCTATGGATTGTTTTTCCTCGCCAACAACTTCCTGTTTTCTTTTACCGAATTCGGCTTCGCCGTCCACTGGATCTACCTGCCCAGCGGCGTCATCCTGATGTCGGTGCTGCTGTTTGCCGAATGGGCAGCGGTCGGCGTCATCATCGCTTCGGCCATCATCAGCTATAACTTCTATTTCCACGACGACCTGGGCGCGGCGCTCGGCACCGGCTTCATTTCCGGTTTTTCGCCGTGGCTGGCAAGGCTGTTTTGCATCGCCAAACTCGAACTTGACGTCGACCTGCACCACCTTACTGCCACAACCTTGCTCAAGGTGGCGTCGGCGTTTGCCCTGCTGAGCGCCTTGCTGCACCAGCTTTGGTATCTGCTGCACGGCCATATCGACAACTTCTTCGGCAAGGTCGCCGTGATGGCGATGGGCGATTTCTTCGGCACACTGATCGTGCTCTATCTGGCCAAGCTATCCATTGGATTGCTGCCTATAGTCGACGAAAGCAACGGCCCCCAGTAAGAAGTCCGGGCACTGCCGGCAGGCACTGGACGCGGATGGCATTACAATCGTCCTGTTTCAGCCAGCACGAGATCGCACATGCCCAACATCGAACAACGCTTGCGCGCCATGGGGCTCACCCTGCCCCCGGAAGTCAGGCCGCCGGCCGGCGTCGTCATTCCCTTCCAGTTCGTGCACATAGTCGGCAAGCGTGCCTTCATTTCCGGCCACGCCCCGCAAAACGCAGATGGCTCGTTTGCCCAACCGCTCGGCAAGCTCGGACAAGAACTCACCGTCGACCAGGGCTATCACGCCGCGCGCCTCACCGCCCTATCCATGCTCGGCAGCCTGCAGCGCAAGCTGGGCAGCCTGGACCGCATCGCCGCCTGGACGCGCGTGTTCGGCATGGTCAACTCGGCGCCCGGTTTTCACCAGCAGCCATCGGTCATCAACGGCTTTTCCGACCTCATCCTCGAACTGTTCGGCCCCGAGATCGGCGCCCACAGCCGCAGTGCAGTCGGCATGGCCGAACTGCCGTTCAATATACCGGTGGAAATCGAAGCCGAAGTCGAATTGAATTAAATTATTGGAGAAAGCGCAAAAATATAGGCGCGGACTGCCAAATGCGGCAGCCTACGACTGCAGTGACGACGCTCTCGCCCCGTCGTTCCCGCGCAGGCGGGAACCCATAGTGAGTATGGCCGTGCAACAGCCTGAGTTCCTGGCCCTTAGTGAACGGGTAGCGAAAACATATGTAATAACTGGTAGATTGCTTTAGATATCGTCATGCACCGGAATCGGCGCATGGTGATAATCCTCCCGTGCATAACGCACGCCACGCTTCACCGTCAGCATCACCGAGCGCAGGTTCGCTACATCCTGCAAGGGGTCGTTCTTGACGAACACCAGGTTGGCCAGTTTTCCCACCTCCAGCGTGCCGAACTCCTTATCCTTGCCCAAGGCCCTGGCCGCATTTGAGGTCGCCGCGGCAATCGCTTCCTGCGGCGACAAGCCGCCATCGTGCACCAGCATGTCCAGTTCGCGGAACAACTGCGGCAAGGGATCGTCGGCTGTGGCATTCTCGTCGGTGCCGGCGATAATAGTTACGCCGGCCGCATGCGCCGCGCGCGTGATCGCTGCCGCCAGCTCCCGCGCGCAATGCGGATGCGCCGCCTTTTTTTCGGCGATCTCGGCCGCCGGCTGGTACACGCTCAAGGTTGCATCGAGTATCGTGCCCGATTTCGCCAGCGCCGCGACGTAACGGCGGATGCCGGCATCATTGGCATCGAGCCCCTCATAGGAAGGCTCGTCGCGATGGCCATACTGCACCTTGTTCGGTTCGCGCACGTAACGCGCAATCATGCACACGTGCGACACTGTGGTGGCGCCGAGCGAATCGTAAGGCGTGGCCGGGTACACCTGCATATGCGTCCACACCGGGAAATGTTGGCGCTTCGCTTCCGCCACCAGCTTGCGCACCAATGGCCCCGGCAGGTTGGCATAAATCTTCAAGCCGGTGGCGCCGGTGCCGCGCGCCTGCGCCACGGCCAGCGCAATATCGGTCTTGTCAGTCACCGCATACATCCACGGCGCCTGTCCCGGCCCCATGCCGAGCGAAGAGGTCACCGTGCGCGGGTCCTGGAAAAAACTCGGTCCGGCCACCAGCGAGGCATAGAAGATATCGGGCGCGGCCAGCTCGTTGATCATGGCGGCGCGCGACAAATCACCGAGCAGGCGCGCATCGCCAGCCATGTCGCGCACACCCGTGATGCCGGCATACAGATCGCGCTTCAATTCCGCTTCCGCATAAGCGCGGTCCGGATGCGTTGCATAGTGCACGTGCGAATCGATCAAGCCCGGCAGCACGTATGAGCTGCCGACATCGACCATCTCAGCCCCCTTGGTCAGCGCCGCGTCGAGTTGCGCCGCCGGCACGATGGCCGCAATGCGCTCACCGTCAACCACGATCGCCATGTCCGCGCGCGCCGGCTGGCCGTTGCCGGCAATCAGCGTCGCGCCGCGATACACCACCTTGGCCGTCGCGCGGTTGGTCAGCTTGGCGAGCTGCTGTTCCGGCGTCAACAGCTCCGGCTTGGCCTGACTCGCCTGATCCGGCTGAATCACTTGATTCGACTGACCCGGCGCACTTTGCTGCGCCCATGCGGCTCCCGCGGACAAGGCCAGTGCCGCTGCAATCGTGGTGAATTTATTCAAGATGTTGCTCCGCAAAGTAGGAGCGACGACTGTAGCAACGGCGCCGTTCGATTGTCAACGCCGCGATGGCACCCCACGCAGTGCAACGCGGCAGAGAAAGCAACCACGGCGACATACCTCCCTACAGCGCCCCCAAAATTCCCTCCATCCGGTCCGGCGTCCCCTCGATCCGCTCCAGCCTCGGATACTTCAAGCCCTCGTGATAATCGAACTTCACCGTACGGTACAGCTCATCCTGCTTGAACAGCAATTCAATCGCCTGCTTGCCGCCCTTGGCAGCCCGCACCGCCTGCTTGAGCAGCGCCGCCTTGTACGGATGGCCATCCACCGCCACCAGCGTCGCTCCCTTGACCAGGCCAGCCTGGAAAGCCAGTCCGTCCCACTGTACGCTCATCAGCCGCCCGCTGTCGTTCACTGCAAAACCGAGCGAATAGGAAAAATCGCTGCCCTTGCGCCGCGCTTCGACCGACTTGAAATACTCGGTCGGCTCTTCGGTGTACACCAGCTTCCAGCCCGCGCGCGCAAAACCGTCGAGCGGCGCCGATTCGTGGCCATCGAGGCGCGCGCGCAGAAAGCCGGCCCAATCGTAGGGCTGCACCGCGTTCAAGGCCTTGACCACGTCTTCGAAAGTGTAGGTAAGGGGCTCGTGGCTGCCATTGCCGACGCCGAAGAAAGCACGGGCGAAATCGTTGAGCGAACGCTTATCGCCTGACAGCTCGCGGATCTTGGTATCGGCGTCGAGCCACATCAGCATGCCGTCGTCGTAATAGTCCTCTGCGCGCTGCCACGACGCCCATCCCAGCGGCGCACGGCTGTTAATGACCGGGTCGTTGACGGTATCCTGCATGGCGCGCCACTGGCGTCCAACGCGGTGCTGCTGGACCGCGCCCAGGTAGGCAAAGCCCTCGCGCACCTGCGCCGCCGTCAACAGGCCCGAGCGCGCGGCCAGCACGAAACCCCAGTAATCGGTCTGTCCTTCATACAGCCACAACAGCGTGTCGTTCATCGGCTCGTTGTAGTTGGCGGGCCGCATGCCGGACGGCCGGCGGAACTTGCCATCCCAGGAATGCACGTACTCGTGCGGCACAAGGCTGGCGCGCCAATCCAGCGCCTCGTCCCAGGCCGCAAAATAATTCGCGGCCACGCCATACTCGCCAGACTGGTGATGCTCCAGTCCGGCGAAACCGAAGGAATCGCTGGCCGCCATCAGGAAATCGTAATGGTCGTAGTGCTGCGAACCAAACAGCTTGTAAGCCTGGCTCACCACGGCGCGGTGCATTTCCAGCCGCTCAGGTTTCGCCTCCAGGCCGTCGGGTTCGTCCGCCACTACGTCGAGAAACACCGGCGGACGGTGCGCGGCCACCGCGCCCGGATCGAGATCGTAGCGCTTGAAATAGCGGCCCGCGTACAGCGGCGAATCGATCAGGGTCTCCAGGTCGGTCGCCTTGAAATCCACGCGTCCGCCGTTCTGTCCGCCCTGCCCAACCTGCTCGAGCGCACTGCCGAATTGCCAGCCAGACGGCAGTGTCAGATTCGCCTTCACCGCAATGCCGTGTGCGTAATAGCCGGCCGGATACAGAAGCATCGCTTCCCAATGCACAGCCAGCATGTCCGGCGTCACCAGCACTGCACCCTCGCTGCCCTCCACCGCCGACAGAAATTGGAAATCTGCTTCCAGCGCGGTAGCGCCCGCCGGCACCTCGACATGATAGGCATACACATTGAGCGGATCGCGCCGCCATTCAAGGCGTTGCCCATTCGCCCGCAGGATGAGCCCGCCCAGCTGCACCGGCTTGCCTTCCGGCGCGTGGGTGCCGGGCAGCCATTCCGGATACAGCAGCGTCAGCTTGCCTGCCTTGACCGGAATGCGTTCATGCACGCTGAAGATTTTTTGCCGAATATTGGTGGCGTCGACCGCCAGCTCTATCGTTCCCGGATAATGTTGCAAATAAGTCTGCAAGACCGGCGGTGGAATCTCCGTCGCCTCCGCCGCCCGCACCATGTTCGCCTGCATGGCAAACCCCTGCACCACTGCTGCCAGCAAGGCAGCCGACAATTTCGTCATGTATCCAACCCTATTTCAGTTACCAGCGCATCAGCCCCACAGGACTTTGCCCTTGGCTTCATACCAGCCATTCAGTTTTTCGCCGACCACCGACTCGATGCGGCTACGCTTGATCTTCATGGTCGGCGTCAGGAAGCCGTTCTCGATCGACCACGGTTCCGGCGCGATCACCAGCATGCGCAAGTGTTCGTAGTCGGGCAATTCGGCATTGACGTCGTCGAGCAGCTTGCCCAATTCCGTTTCGATATGCGCGCGCGCTTCGGGGGTCCCCACCTGTTTGCGCTGCTCTTCGGCCAGCACCACCATCGCATAGGCGGCCGATTGGCCGACTCCCGAGACCATCGACAACTCGATCAGCGGACAATTGTTGAGACGGTTCTCAATCGGCGCCGGCGCCACGTACTTGCCCTTGGCGGTCTTGAACTGCTCCTTCACCCGGCCGGTGATCTTGAGCATGCCGTCGGCACGGCGCTCGCCCTTGTCGCCGGTGCGGAAGAAACCGTCGTCGGTAAACGCCTCGGCATTGAGATCAGGCCGCTTGTAATAGCCGACCATCTGCCCCGGCGACTTGATCAGCACTTCGCCCTCTTCGCTGATCTTCACTTCCACTCCAGGCATCGGCATGCCGACATAGCCGGGCGCGCTCTTGCCCTCTTGCGAGAAATGCGAATAGGCGAAGTCTTCTGTCATGGCATAGCCCTCGAGCAGATTCAGCCCGAGGCGGCGATACCAGGTGATCAGCTCGGCAGGAATCGGCGCCGAGCCGCTCAGGGCAATGCGCACCTGATCCAGCCCCAGGCCGTCGAGCACCTTGCGGCCGACAATCTTGCCCAGGATGGGAATGCTCAGCAAAAAGTCGAGCTTCTTCGGCGGCATCTTGGCGAACACGCCATGCTGGAACTTCAGCCACAAGCGCGGCACCGAGTGGAATACCGTAGGCCGCGCGCGCCGCAGATCGGCAATGAAGGTATCAAGCGACTCGGCAAAAAACACGCGGGCGCCGGACACGAAAGTCGCGCATTCAACCACGCCGCGCTCGAACACATGCGCCAACGGCAGGTAAGACAGGTAACGGTCCGCGCCGCTCACGTCGACGGCCTTCAGGCTGGCCGCGCCCACCGCGCTGATGTGGCCGAAGCTGTGCATCGCCCCCTTGGGCTGGCCTGTCGAACCCGAGGTATAGATCAGCATGGCCAGGTCGTCGGCGGCGCGCGCCGGACGCCCCGCCATCGGCTGCGTGCGCGCAGCGATGTCGTCCCACTTCTCGCCGCAATCGGCGTCATTGGGCGACAATGGAAAGGCAATACGCGGCATGCCGGCGGCTACGCCCGGCCTCTGCTGCTCCCAGGTATCGAGCTTGCCCACGAACAGCAGCTTCGCTTCGCTGTGCTCGAGCACAAACTGCACCGTCTCGGCGCGCTCGGTCGGGAAAATCGCCACCGTCGTGCAGCCGGCCATCCATACTGCCAGCTCGGCCATGAAAAAATGCGCGCAATTCTTCGACAGGATCGCCACGCGGTCGCCGTTGCCGAGGCCGCGGTCGCGCAAATGCGTCGCCATGCGGCGCGCCTGGTCCAGCACCTGTCTCCAGGTGTAGTCGATAACCTGTCCGCCGCCTGTCGGCTGAGTCAGGTAGATCGCGTCGGGATGGGTCGCTTCGTGGTCGTAGATATAGTCGAGTATGGGCTTGACGGGCTGAGCAGCACTGGTCATGTATTTTTTCCTCTATCTTCTTTAAATATATGCAGAACCCCTGGGCAAGACTCACCCGGCGTACTGCCGTCTCCGAAGGTCGATGGTATTGCCAATCTGACCAATTCTGCAAGAGTCGAGCCGGCGGGAGCATCATCCTTGCCTTGCGACATCGAAAAAGGTTGTAAAAAATGCCAATATTTATAAAGATGACTAGAAAAAATGACAGGAGTTTTATATAATTGACATAATTGCAACGCACAACAAAGACAAAGCAGAGTCGTAAGGTCATAAACAGGTTCTAAGAGGCAGCAGAGACGCATGAGCCTAATATCGGTAGCAAGAGAAGAGCTAACCATCGGCCAGCCGGTACGGTGGGCCCTCTATGACCAGGATCACAATATCTTGCTGGACAAGGGCAAAGTGATTGCCGATGCCTCCCAGCTCGACGCGATCTGTGAACGCAAGCCCTTCCGCGACCTGTCGCTGACTGGCCAGGACAAGGGCGGGGCCGGAAATCAACGCCTGGCCGCCGCCGAACAGGGCAAGACCGAAGCTGCCTTCGGCTTCCTCGACATGAAACTCAGGGTCGGCGACCGCATCCAGCTGCAGCCGCCGGCCTCGATGGGGCCGGACCGCTACGTCGTCAAACTGATCGGCTATGTGGAGAACCTCAGCGTGCTGGTAACTCCGCCGATCGCCAACGGCATGCGCGTGCCGGTGATGGACGGCGACATCGTCGTCGCCCGCGTATTCACCAGCCAGACCGCTTTCGCCTTCAACTGCACCATCGACAAGGTCGTCAAGGTGCCGTTCGACTACCTGCACCTGTCCTACCCGGCGGTAGTACAAGGCGCGGTCATCCGCAAATCGGCCCGCATCCGCACCAACATCATCGCCTCCATCGCGCGCGGCAACGCCGCGCCGGCGGACGACAAATACCCGGCCATCATCACCAACGTCAGCGCCGATGGCGCACTGATCTGCACGCGCGAGCCGCTCGACAGGAAAGCAGCCAACATCGTGCTCTCCTTCCGCATCAACCTGCACGACGTCGACGCCCATCTCAGCATCAAGGCCGTCGTCCGCAACGTGCAGGTCGACGAAACCAAGAACGACGGCGACCCGCTCAAATACCAGCACGGCGTGCAATTCATGCACACCCAGCCAACCGACAACATGATCTTGCAAAGCCTGATCTACCAGCAGATGATCGAGCAGCCGCATACCTTGACCTAGAGCAAGGTGAGCGTATAATCAAATCATGTCTGTACTGAACCTCAAATCGCTAGACCCGGCCGAACTTGCACCTCTTCCCGAAGTGCCAGAGAGTTTCGGCCCTCGAAATGAGGAAGACGAACGCGTTCTCGCTTTAGTCAAACAAGGATTGTCCAGCGGGCAGGCTATTCCTGTGGATGATGCGTTTTTCGCAGAGCTCGACGCCATCATCGCAAAACACTGACCCTTGCATCGCATTGAAATTTCTCCCTTCGCAAGGGAGCAAATCAGGGAAGTTGTGCGTTATTACGCCACCGAAGCGTCTTCCATCATCGCCTCGCGTTTTCGTGACGAATTCAAGAGTGCCTGTCGATTTATCGCAGAAAATCCCGACGCCGGTTCATTGCGTTTTTCATACTTACTCTCTGAAATGGGCATTCGCACCTGGTCACTACATCGCTTCCCGTTCCGCATTTTTTACACCAAGCACGACCGCCTCGTGCGCATCCTCGCGGTAGATCATGAACGTCGCGATGTCTCGCATCAAACGCTGAAATCCGCAAAAGACAATTCCAACTGATTGTCGCTCGTTCGCGCGCATTCAAGTCCATCCGCCCCGCATTTCGATTTTGCGTCGACTTAAAACCAACCAATCCCCATGAGTACCTTCATCCTGCTGGTTTTCTCCAACGTCTTCATGACCTTCGCCTGGTACGGGCACCTGAAATACGGCCACGACTGGCCGCTATGGAAAGCGGTGCTCATCTCGTGGGGCATCGCGCTGTTCGAATACTGCATCGCCGTGCCCGCCAATCGCTTCGGCTACGGCAATTTCTCGGGCTTTCAGTTGAAGATCATCCAGGAAGTCGTCACCCTCACCGTCTTCATCGGCTTCGCCGTATTCTTCCTCAAGGAAAAGCTGGCCTGGAATTATCTGGTCGCGTTCGTCTTTCTCGGTGTGGCGGCCTTCTTTGCTTTTGCCTTCAAGGCGGCCCCGGGCGGCACATAATCAAGCGGAGGCAGTCAGGAAGGCATAGGCGCGCGCTGCGGAATCGTCAGCGTAAACACCGTGCCCTTGCCCGGCTCGGACTCCACCGCAATGCTGCCGCCCAGCACCGTGGAGGCAAGGCGATGGACGATATTGAGACCGATGCCGGAGCCGCCCTTGCCCAGCTGCGTCGTGAAAAACGGATCGAATACGCGCCCCAGGTTTTCGGCGGCAATGCCGACGCCATCATCGGTAAAGGTAATCACCACCTGCCCGCCTTCCTCGCCATCTCCGGCAGCGCTCTCGCGATAGGCGCCGATGGTCACCATACCCTGCTCGCGCCCGTCGAAGCCGTGGCGCACGCTGTTGTGCACCAGGTTGATCACGATCTGCTCGAACGGGCCGGGGTAACTGTCCATCTCGATGTCGAGCGGCACTTCCACGGTAAACTGCCACGGCTGCCGCTTGAAGCCCGGGCGCAAGGTATCCAGTGTTTCCTCGATCACGGTAGAAAGATTAAAACTGCGGCGCCGCTCCGAAGTCTGGTCCACCGCCACCTGCTTGAACGATTCGACCAGGCCGACCGCGCGATCGACCGAACGATTGGCCAGCTCGACCACTTCGCGCCCCTCCTGGAAGAATTCGACGATCTGGTTGCGCGTCAGCGAGCCCGCGCGATAGCTCTCGCTGATCACCTGCATGCGGTCGCGCAGCGTCGACAGCGCCAGCTTGGCATTGCCCAGCGGCGTGTTCAACTCATGCGATACGCCCGCCACCATAGAACCAAGCGCCGACAATTTTTCCGAATGCACCAGTTCGGAACGCGTGCGTTCGAGCTGCTCCACCGTTTCCTGCAGCGACTGGTTGGCCAGCTCATATTCCTCGGTGCGTTCATCGACGCGCTGCTCCAGCGTTTCATTCAATGAACGCAACTCCTCGCCCAAATCACGCTCCTGGCGGTACAGATGCTGGAAGGCTTCGACCAGGCTGACGGCGATGGCTGCGGAAAATACGCTGACCACCACATACGTCACGGTGAAATCAATCGTCCGGCGCTGTACGGGCGGCGGCAGCCACCCCTGGTACTCCACCACGGTCAACACCACCAGATGCACGAGCGTCAACGACACCATCGTCAGCGCCGCGCGCCTCCCCTGCACCCAGGCCGTGCTCATCAACACCATCGGTATGCCGATCAGAAACGGGGTGCGCAAGCCGGCAATGAAATAGCTGAACGCGCAGGCGCTCAGCCAGGTGGCCCAGCACAGCAGCACCAGGCCGCGCTCTGTGCGGCCGGCAGCCAATTCGCGATAGCACAGACCCACGATCAGCAGCAAATCGAAGGGCGCAATATTCCCCAGAGAGATGCGATGGCCCCACAGCAGCAGAAAGATATCGACGATCGCCGCTACCAATACGATCAGCAGCAGGCGGCGCAGCAGCATGACGGCACCATGCGACAGCACCTGCAAGCGTGGTGCCGGCTCACTCCCTGCTTTGTTGGGTAAATTCATGCTCCCATCATATACAAATTGAGTTGCCATGCCTTGCAGCAGCAGGCAAGGCGTGCCGATCATGCGCGGGTCCGCTGCCCGGACGCGACAGAGCCGCCGCAGCGCAGCATTCGGACTCCCAACCCTCCCTTCGTGCCGCCGGACAAGCCTTTGCCTTGTCAAGCTTGACGGGTTGTTTTTCTCCGCACGAAATGCGAGGATACGGGTTTTGTCATACCGTTGTCATATTGGCGTCCATTCGCTTCTTTTCCGAAGCAGGCGCGGCAACATCAGGGAGAACCGATGCATCGTCTTGGCCGCAACTTCGCACTAGCCACCCTCAGTGCCCTCCTTGCCGCATGTAGTGGAAACAGCTCCGCCCCCTCAGAGTTTCAATCCAAGCAACTGCAGCGCAACGACAAATCCCTGACCGCCGCGAGCTACCAGAACGTGCTGGAACAGCTTTACGTCGCCTACTACGGCCGCCCGGCCGACCCGGCCGGCATGGCTTATTGGGAGGGCGTGCTGCTGGCAGCCAATGCCCCGACCACCATCGCCGGCCTCAATGCCGCCTACACCACGCCGGCCATCAAGGCCATCGTAGACAGCTTCGGCAACAGTGCGGAATCGCAGTCCCTCTACGGCAGCGGCAATTCCGGCGGCTTCATCAACGCCATCTATCAAAACGTGCTGGACCGCTCCACCGCCACCGACACAGCCGGCGCCGCGTATTGGCAAGGCTTGCTGACCAGCGGCGCCATGACCCAGGCGCAGGCGGCGCTCGCCATCCTGTCGGCGGCCGCTACCGAACCGACCACCAGCACCGACGAGCAGGTGGTCGCGAACCGGCTGGCCGTAGCCAACTATTTCACGGCGCAGGTGACGGCGCAAAGCGCCGCCAGCGTCTACAGCGGCAATGTTGCCAACGTCACGGTCCGCACCATGCTCGGCACGGTGATGGCCGGCACCGATCCCGTCGCCTTCGAGGCAAACGTCAGCACCACCCTGCAAGCCCTGCTGCACCCGGCCCCCAACCTTGCGGTATTGGCCGGCAATATAGGCAGCATCGGCAGCGCCGACGGCGCCGGCAGCGCGGCGCGCTTCAGCAGCCCGCACGGCGTGACGCTCGATACGGCCGGCAACGCCTATGTCGCGGATACGGCCAACAACACCATACGCAAAATCGCCGCCAACGGCACCGTAACGACGCTGGCCGGCCAGGCCGGCGTCAGCGGCAATGCCGACGGCACCGGCAGCGCAGCAAGATTCAACATGCCCTACGGTATTGCAGTCGACAGCGCAGGTAATGTTTATGTGGCCGATACCGGCAACAATGCCGTGCGCATGATCACACCGGGCGGCGTGGTCACCACGCTGGGCGGCGCCTCCGGCAACGCCGGCAGCCAGGATGGCGTCGGCCCCAACACCAGTTTCAACGGGCCTTTGGGCATCGCCGTCGACAGCACCGGCAATATCTATGTTGCCGACAGCGGCAACAACACCATCCGCCGCATCACCCCGTCGGACGCCGTCAGCACTGTCGCCGGCACAGCCGGCGTCAGCGGCTCTGCGAACGGCAAAGGCAGCGGCGCGCTGTTCAACACGCCCATAGGATTGGCTATCGACGCCAGCAACAACCTCTACATCGCCGACGCCGTCAATGGCCTGGTGCGCGAAATGACGCCGACAGGCGTCGTGACCACCGTGGTCAACTACTCGCAATCGATCAACAGTTCCGGCACCGCCGTACCCAATCTGCCCTACGGCGTCGCCATTGACGCCAACGGCTACCTGTACGTGAGCTATTACTCCCAGAACATCATCAACAAGATATCTTCGACTGGAAGCCTCACCACGCTGACCAACCTGGCCATCGCCAACAGCGCCAACAGCCAGAGCAGCATCAGCAACTTCGCCTATGGCGTCGCCCTCGACGTCGCCGGCAATCTGTTTGTAGCCGACTCGGCCAACAACCTAGTGCGCAAGATCTCGCTGGCAGGCGCGGCCACCACCGTGGCGGGCAACGCGCCCGTCATCGGCAGCGCAGACGGCCTGGGAAGCATGGCCGCCTTCAGTCGCCCGCAAGGCGTAGCCGCCGACAGTGCCGGCAACGTCTACGTCGCCGACACCTACAACAACACCATCCGCAAGATCTCCTCCAGCGGCGCCGTCACCACCCTGGCAGGGATGGCCGGCGTCAGCGGCCACGCGGACGGCACCGGAGCCGCCGCCAGCTTCAACCTTCCGCGCGCCCTGACCGTCGATGCAGCCGGCAATGTCTACGTTTCCGACTCCGGCAACAACACCATCCGCAAGATCACGCCCGCTGGCGCCGTCACCACGCTTGCCGGCTTTGCAGGCTATGCCGGCTCGGTCGACGGCACCGGTGTGACGGCGCGCTTTTCGCAACCGCTGGGCATTGCGGTCGACACTGCCGGCAACGTCTACGTCGCCGATTCCAGCAGCAATATCATCCGCAAGATCACCTCGACCGGAACCGTTTCCACCCTTGCCGGCAACAAATCGTCTTCCGGCAGCGCCGACGGGACCGGCCCGCTTGCCTCCTTCAACGTGCCCACCGGCCTTGCGATCGACAGCAACGGCAACCTCTACGTAGCCGACACCAACAACAACACCATCCGCGAAATCTCCCCGGCCGGTGTCGTCGTCACCTTGGCAGGCAAGGCAGGGAAATCCGGCTTTGCCGACGGCACCGGG
>Ga0213872_10001109_pt1 | contig 18416 bp, 15 predicted proteins | sample VelepicomBERX_R2_FD_160071 | JGI IMG/M metagenome (GOLD analysis project Ga0213872, IMG submission 160071) | Rhizosphere microbial communities from Vellozia epidendroides in rupestrian grasslands, the National Park of Serra do Cipo, Brazil - RX_R2 | ecosystem: Host-associated > Plants > Roots >...
GGCGGGGCACTGGGTGGTGCCGCCGACGCGGGGCATCTGGATGCCGGCCGGCACCACCCATGGCATCCGCAGCATCGGCGAGCTGCACATGCGCAGCATCTATGTGAAGACCGGCGCCCACCCGGGCTTCTCGGCCACCCCTGGCGCGGTGGCGATCTCGCCGCTGCTGCGCGAACTGATCAAGGCAGCGGTCGAGGTGACGCACCCGATCGCCCGCAACTCGCGCGACAGCCGCCTGATGCGCCTGCTGCTCGACGAGCTGCACGCCCTGCCGGCCCTGCCCCTGCACCTGCCCTGGCCGGGGGACCCCCGTCTGGTGACGATTTGCACCCGTCTGCAGCAGCAGCCCGACGATGCCTCGACCCTGAGCGACTGGGCCGGGCGGCTGGCCGTCGACGTGAAGACCATCCAGCGCCTGTTCGCCGCCCAGACCGGCATGACCTTCGGCCAATGGCGGCAGCAGGCCCGCCTGCTGCGCGCCCTGGAACTGCTGGCCAGCGGGGAAAAGGTCCTCGAGGTGGCCCTGACCCTGGGCTACGACAGCCCCAGCGCCTTCGCCACCATGTTCAAACGCCAGTTCGGCCAGACACCGAGCCAGTTCTTCGACTGAAGCAGCGTCCGGCATCCGCTGAACGCTGAACGGTCAATCCATCTGGATGTGGGCGCTGCGCACCACCTCGGCCCATTTGCGGACCTCGGAGCGCAGGAACGCTGCAAAGACCTCGGCACTTCCGGCGTCGGCCTCGGCCCCGGCGTCCAGCAGACGCCGCACCACCTCCGGTTGCGCCAGAGCCCGGACCGCGCCGGCCTGCAGGCGCGACACCCGCGCGTCCGGCGTCGCAGCCGGCGCCAGCAGGCCGGCCCAGGAGTAGGCCTCGTACCCCGGCAGGCCCGATTCGGCCACGGTGGGCAGATCAGGGCGGTGGACCGACGAAATTACTCTTCAGTGAACGGTGCCTTGCCAGCTCCCCCTTCCACGCGTTTCCAGACCGAGACAGGAACCGTCCCATCTGGTCTCGACGGCACCTGATAGCTCAACACGCCGTTCTCTAGTTCGAAGTGACGAGCCTGAGTCGTTCCCTCCCAATTGGGAAAAGACGAGGCCGAGATGCTGAAGTTCAGTGTCCGGGCCGCAACGTCTACTGTGAGGTAGCCAAAATGCGTGCTCGACCCCAAGACTGCTGCCTTGTATTCGGTCGGAGTTGCGCTCCCCTTATTGCCCGAGGAGAAATGCGGTCGCTCCGCCTCGAATATTTGCAAAGAGTAATGCCCAGCGGCATCGACTAGCAGCAGCCCCTTGGGAGCTCGCCCGTAGTCGGGAACGCGGGTTCCATCGGCTTGGATCGCATCGGCAGCGACCAACGTCCAGGTGCCGGCCAGGGGGTTCGAGGGGATTTGGATATTGGACCTGCTCGCACAGGCTGATGCAAACAGGCATAGCGCTGACAGGATGACGATGCGATGGATGCGTATGCAAATGCTGGAGACGTTCATCTGGTACCTACGAGTTAGTGTGGGCGGCCGGCTCACAAGCCGCCTATGGCCACTATCAATGTTTCCAATAAAGTGCAAAAGCCATCAAACAAGAGAACAATCTATTCCAAAGAATTGAAGATGGAATGGAAATGGCAAATTTGTCAGATATGGCGCTCTTTGTTCAGGCGATACAGTCCGGGGGCCTTTCCGCCGCAGGCCGCCAGCTTGGCATATCGCCAGCGGTGGCAAGCAAACGCCTGGCGCGGCTGGAGTCGCAACTGGGTGTGCGACTGCTGCAGCGCAATTCCCGCAGCCTTTCGCCGACCGATGAAGGTGTGTTGTATTTCGAACGCTGTCGAGCCATCTTGTGTGATGTGGCCGAAGCGGAATCATTGTTGACCCAAGGCCGGACTGAGCCCCATGGCACGCTAAGGGTTTCGGCCACCACCGCCTTGGGCCGTCGTTGGGTTGGCCCGGTGGCCGCCGCCTTCAGCGCCTCCTACCAACAAGTGACGGTGAAGCTATCGCTCACGGAACAGGTCGTTGACCTGATCGAGTGCGGGCTGGACTGCGCCGTGCGCGTGGGCACGGTCCCAGACTCACGATTGGTGGCACGTAAGCTGGCTGACAATCGCCGCGTCGTGTGTGGCACGCCCGAGTATTTACGCCGCCACGGACGCCCCAAAGTACCTAACGATTTGCTAGGCCATGACTGCATTGTCCTGACCACTGACGACAGCGCCTTGTCTGCGGACTGGACGTTCTCCGGCCCAGAGGGTGAGATACGGCTACCGGTGCGCGGCAGGCTGGTCACCGACAACGGACAACAGGCCCATGACTGGATGCTGGCCGGCTATGGCCTTGCCCGACGTTCCCAATGGGACGTCGCATCCGACTTGTCCGAAGGGCGTCTGGTAGAGGTCCTGGCGGACTGGTCTCAGGTCGATGCGCCGATTTCGGTGGTCTACCCATCGAGGCGCTTGCTGCCGGCGCGGACTCGGCTGTTCATCGATGCTCTCTCGAAGCACTTTGGCCATGTCGCCAAAACTTTCGAGTTGCCCACTCACCCATGAGCAGTTTGAAGAGGCGTTACGACTGCTGCATGGGCGCAAGACAACGCTTGGAGCAGGGTCGACAAATGAGGATGGAAGGCTGGGGGTAGTTTGCTGCAATCGACTTCTTCGCAGCGTTTATTGCCCCTTCACTAACTTCAGGCTGGTACGGTTGGGAGGGGGCAGGTCAGCCAACGGCTGCAAGAGGATTCACTGCCCGGCACATCCCGTCCATATTTCACTGAGCCAGGCAACAAGGCCCGCCATCATGATGCTCAGCATGCCCCCCCAGAAACTGTTCATGATCCTAAGGGGAATCAGCTGCAGTTCCGAGCCCTGTGGCTGTGCAAGATGGGCCACCACGACAAACTGGGTCGTCATGAACAGGATGTACAGCAGGTAGTTGTACCGACGCACGGCAAAGGTCCCGGTCGCAAGAGGCAGTATCCACCAGGCAAACGCCATCGCCCCATGCACGCCAAGCCCGATCGCAAACGCCAGCAGCGAACCCAGCAGAGTCCCCAGCATGCGACGCCAGGACAACCTGAGGGTACCGGACAGATCCGGTTGCATGGTCATCAAGGTGGTGAGGATCAGCCAGTAGCCATGGTCCAGCCCTGAGCATTCGACCACGCTGACCGCCAGCGCGCATGCCAACCCAACCCGCATCGCATACCTGAACCAGCGTGAACGATGATGCAGGTTCTCGCGCAGATGTTGCCGTGCCTGGGCCCAGTCGAGCGGGCTGCCTTGTGGGGTGGCGGTCGAGAAGACGGCCGGCCAGACCAGCAGCCTGAAGCCTATGGCCCAGGTGCTGCCGATCAGGAAGTAGGCGCTGTAGGCCAGTGCATGGGTGCTGTCATGCCCCGGCATGGCGGTGGCGACGCCCAGCGCGGTGGTGGCCAGGATCGCCGCCGCGCCAAGGGCCGGACTGGAAAATTGGAAGTATGCCCCGGCCCATCCGGCTGCGGCGGCCAACATGGCGGCCAGCCACAGATGCGTTGCCGCCATGCTGCCGCACCCGGCCCCCAATGCACCTGCCAGCGCGAAGGCGATCTTCACCACCAGCCGTTGTGAGCGATTGCATCCAGGGTCACTGAGCGCGGTCCAGAATGCAGCGATGGCCGCCCAGGCCATCAAGGGCCTGTTCCACTGCACCGCCAGGATCGCGGGAACCGCACAGATGATGCCGCAGCACAGGGCATCACTCCAAGGCAGGCGCAGCAAGTCTCCATCGCCCAGAAGAGGTCTCTTGGCAGGGCCTGCAGCGCTCATACCAGCACCGAGCGATCGATCTGAGCGACCGAGGTGACCCCGGTCAAGGTCATGGCAACTCGCATCTCCTGCGCAAAGATGTCGAGCAGGTTTTCGACACCGCGCTGCCCATCGGCGGCCAGCGCATAGATCGGGGACCTTCCCAGAAGGACGCTTCGCGCTCCCAGTGCCAGCATGCGCACCACGTCCAGTCCGCAGCGCACGCCTGAATCCACCAGGACGGTCAAATCCTGGCCGACGGCGTCGGCAATGGCGGGCAGCGCCCTGGCGGTAGAGAGAACCCCGTCAAGCTGACGCCCACCGTGGTTGGACACAACGATCCCGTCGGCCCCGAAACGGACGGCATCCCGTGCGTCATCAGGGTCGAGGATGCCCTTGATGATCATCGACCCCTTCCAGAAGCTGCGTATCCATTCCAGATCGCTCCAGCTGATGGATGGATCGAAATTCTCGGCCAGCCAGCCGATGTAGTCTTCAAGACGTGTGGGCCGCCCCAGGTAGGCTGAAATATTGCCCAGGTCATGCGGACGCCCCAACAACCCCACATGGAGGGCCCAATGGGGGTGCATGACCGCCTGCAGAATGCGGCGCGGTGCGGCATGGCGTCCGGACATGCCCGAATGGGCATCCCGGTAACGCGATCCTGGCGTCGGCATGTCCACCGTGAACACCAGATGGGTCACCCCTGCCGCCTGCGCCCGCTCCAAGGCGTGGCGCATGAAGCCCCTGTCTTTCAGTACATAGAGCTGGAACCAGATCGGATCCGCATGTGACGCCGCCACTTCCTCGATGGGACAGACCGACACGGTTGACAGGCAATAGGGCACGCCTTTGTTGGCAGCGGCGCGCGACGCCTGGACCTCGCCCCGACGCGCATACATGCCGGTCAGTCCAACCGGACTGAGGATGACCGGCATCGATTGAGATCGACCGAACAAGGTGGTGGTCAAGCTCACATCTTCCACATTGCGCAGGATGCGCTGACGCAGACTGAGCGATGCCAGATCGGACTGATTGACGCGCAGGGTGTGCTCCGCGTTGGCGCCCCCATCGATGTAATCAAACAGGAAGCGTGGCAGCTTGCGGCGGGCTGCATCACGGTAGTCGGAGGCAGAGGAGATGATCATGGCAGGGTTCCCGTGATGGATAGAGACAGGTGACAGAGCATAGGAATCGATAGGCCATGATGCAATCGACTAATATTTATGGTCATCAGTCGATTTCGGAATACCCATGAACCTGCGGACCGTCCGAGCATTTGTCGAAGTGGTGCGGCAAGGCGGTTTTACGCCCGCCGCAGAGGTTGTCTTTCTCACCCAGTCGGCCATCAGCAAGGCTGTGAGGACCCTGGAGGACGAGTTGGGGGTGCCTTTGCTGAACCGGCTGGGGCAGCGCTGCGAATTGACGGACGCGGGCAGGATCGCCTATCGCCATGCCTTGGCACTGTTGTCAGAACGGGACAGCCTGATCGCCGAGCTGGAGGAGCTGCAGGGCATGCGCCGCGGCGTGCTGCGCATCGGGCTGCCACCGGTTGGCAGTGGTGCTCTCTTTTCCACCATGTTTGCCACGTACCGCCAGCGGTATCCCCTGATCACCATCGAGTTGCACGAGCATGGCGCAGAGCAGTTGCACGAATGCCTGCAGGACGGTGTGGTGGACCTGGCAGCCCTCCTGGCACCACTGGACTCTGAGATTGAGGGCCAAGACGTGCGGGTGGAACCACTGACCGTTGTGCTGCCTGCTGGGCATCGCCTGGCACAGCACGCGGAACTGGATTTCACCAGACTGGCGGATGAATCCTTCATCCTTTTCGAGGAGGGCTTCACACTCAATCGAATCATCCTCGGGGCCTGCAGGCGCCAAGGGATCACACCGAAGATCGTGGCTCGCAGCGCGCAGATCGATTTCATCGTCGATCTCGTGGATGCCGGGCTGGGGGTGGCTTTCCTTCCACGCATGCTGGCCGAAAGATACGAAAGCCGGCGGGTCCGGCGAATCCCCCTGGCCGAACCCGGGACCGACTGGCACATGATGCTGGCGTGGCGACGCAACGCCCATCTGCCCACCGCAGCTCGCGCCTGGCTGGAACTGGCCCAGGAGATGGTGCCATCACCAGGCCCTGGGCCACATCGATCACGGTGAACACGGTCTACGCTCGCTTCGAGCGCCATGGCATCCGGCCTTCAGACCCGCTGGACGCCACCCAAGCGTTGACGTCCATTGTTTCGCTTTCGTCAACACACCCTATCAATACTCGATGTTCAAATTATTGCCTAGGCAACACAGAATACCCGCCAACAACCGAGTGCTGCCATGAACCCCGCCCCGCACCCCCTCAGCTATGAACGCCGTGCCTATGTGGCCCGCTTGCTTAACCAAGCGCAGGCCTCACTGGTCAACGCCTTGGACGAGGCCCTGGCACCCTACGACATCTCCGCCGCCCAGTACGTCATCCTGTCAACCCTGGCCTCCGGCCGCGGGGAAACCGCCGCCGCCATCTGCAAAGACATTTCCTACAGCCCAGGCGCCATGACGCGGATGATCAACCGCCTGGTGGACAAAGAACTGGTGCTGCGGGCGGAACACCCAGACAACCGCCGCAAGAACCGCCTCCAGCTCTCAAGCAAGGGCCATGCATTGTTCCCTCTGGTGTTCGCGGCTGCCAGCCAGGTGATCGATCGCCACCTCTCTTCATTCAATGGCACCCAGCTCCAGCAGCTCCAGGAAATGCTGGAACAGATGTTGGGTCGTGATTGATTTTTTTTGACAAACATATTGCCTAGGCAACATAAAATGAGACCTACACCACGCAGAAACCGACCGCTCTTGCACATGCTCACCCTGGCCTGCCTGGGACTGGGAGGGTGCACCAACAGCCCCTCCATCGCCGTCTTCGGCGCCTATTTCCCGGATTGGATGTTCTGCTGGCTCGGCGGACTGCTGAGCATGTTGATCGTGCGTCAGGCGATGGGCCTGGTGGGTCTGGGCAATCTGTTCGAGGCGCGGTGGCGCCTGCTGGCCGACTTGCTTGTCACGGCGGTGTTCGCCCTGCTGGGCTGGCTGATTTTCTTTTGATTGGATCGACACACCATGAGCACGCCCACCACACGCCCCCACTGGTTCGGAAGAGGTCTCGCCATCCTGTTGGCGCTGTGCGCCCTGGCCCTTCTGGGCTGGGTGCTGATTCAACTGGACCAGCGCCCTCGGACAGATGATGCCTATGTCTACGCGGACACGACCCAGGTTGCACCGGAAGTTTCCGGTCGGATCGTGGAGATCGCGGTACATGACAATCAGGCCGTCCACAAGGGAGACCTGCTGTTGCGGATCGACCCTCGCCCTTTTCAGATCAATCTGGACAAGGCCCAGGCCGCCCTGCATGCGCTGGACCAGGAAATCATGCTGACACGTCGCACGGTGCGCGCGCAACAATTTGGCGCCGCCGCTGCAGAGGCCGCCGTGGGCAAGGCACAGGCCGCCGCCGAGCAGGCCTCGGACACGCTGCGCCGCATGGAGCCCCTGGGTGGCAGCGACTACCTTTCGGCCGAGCAGTTGGATCAGGCCAGATCAACCAGGCGAGCCGCCGCGTCCCAGTTGGAAGCCGCTCGCCTGGAAGCTCAACGGGCCGCTGCAGGAGTCAGCGGCGTCGAGGCACTCGAGGCCCGACGCGACGTACTGCGGGCGGAAATCGGTCTTGCCAAACTCCATCTTGAATTCACGGAGGTGCGTGCACCGCACGACGGCATCGTGCTGAATCTGAAGACGCTGGCCGGGCAGTTCGCTGCGGCCGGACATCCGATCTTCACGCTCGCGAGCACCGAGCACTGGTACGTGGTGGCGAATTTCAGGGAAACCGAATTGAAGCACCTGCATCCAGGCCAGGCGGTTCAGACCTATGTGCTGGCCGATCCCTCGCGGCGCTTCGACGCCGTCGTGGAATCGACCGGTTTCGGGGTCTATCCCGACGATGCCGGAGGCGAGGCAGCCGGTTTGTCGAAGGTGCCGCGCTCGATCAACTGGGTGCGGGTGGTGCAACGCTTCCCTGTCCGCATCCTGGTGAAGCACCCGGATCCGGCACTTTTCAGGATCGGCGCCTCGGCCGTGGCACTGGTCGAGGACGCCCCGTCGCCATCGCATTGATGCAGCGGCCCGTCCCATGCCCATCGAACTGTCAACCGTCCCGGCCGATCATGCTGAATGATTTGAAAATGGAACTGGCGCCCTTCCCCGGCCGCCTGGATGCCGTGTGGCGCTACCTGATCAGCAGCGCCCTGGTCATCACGCTGTCCCTCTCGCTGCAGATTCCATTTCTCGCCATCTCGCTCATCATCGTGTTCTTTGCGGCACAGGAGAACACGGTGATGACCCGCCTGTTCAGCAAAGCGCTGGTGCTGGGGGCCACCCTGGGCGTCGGCGTGTCGATCGTCCTGCTTCAATGCACGATGGACAGGCCGCTGCTGCGCATCCTCGGTGCCTGCGTGATCGGCTTTTGCGGCATGTATTTCATGCGCATCAGCCGCCTGGGCTCGATCGGCTTCCTGACCGCCCAATTGGTGCTGTATGCACAGAGCCTGGTCGATCTGACGTCCTCGGCCGAAGGCTTGCTGCGCAGCCTGCTGTGGTTCTGGATGGCATCTGTCTATCCCGCCGTCGTCACCATCGTGGTCAACGAGTTCTTCCGGCCTCCGCACGCCAGCCGCCTGCTCAGGGAGGAGGCCGTCCGCCAACTGGAAGTCGTCCTGTCCCAGCTGGACGCCAGATTGACAGACCGCACCGCACAGCCGCTGCGTCCGGGACAGATGGAGAATGCCTCACTGGCCTTGCACCGTCACCTGGCCTATGCCTGCATGGAAGACCGCGCCGCGGCCCGTGAACGCGGCCGCTATCTGCTGCAGGTCACTTCTATCGACCGGCTCCATGCCTGTGCCTTCCAGTTGTCACGGCTGCCCCAGGGCTCAATGAACACTGTGGACCACAGCCTTTGCCAGGCTCTTTCGACAGCCTGTCGCCAACTGAGGCAATGCGTTCACGACAACCGGCCTTACGACGGCCCGGCCCCGGCCTTGGGACCGCAAGACGGGCAGAGCACCGCACATTCGGACCTCCGGCCGATCCTGATGGAGATGGCACAGGCCGTGCGCGCGTATGCCGATGCATCCACCGATCGCACCGATCCCCAGGACACCCAAGCGCCGGCTGCGGACGGCGGACTGGCCCAGGATGCGTTCACCAACCCGCGTTACGGCCAGTTTGCCTTCAAGACGGTGACCTCGGCCTTGGTCTGCTATGCGTTCTACTCGGCACTGGCATGGCCCGGCATCCACACCGCGATGCTGACCTGTATCATCATGGCTCTGCCCAGCCTGGGGGCCACTTCGCACAAGGGCCTGATGCGCATCGTCGGCTGCGCCATCGGCACGGTCCTGGGCCTTCTGGCCACGGTGTATGTGTTGCCGCATATCGACGGTCTCATGGGTCTGCTGGCCATGAGCCTGCCCGTCATCGCGCTGAGTGCCTGGATCGCTGCCGGCTCACCACGCCTGAACTACCTGGGCATCCAGATCCAGTTTGCATTCGCCCTGGGCATGTTCGGCCACTTCGGCCCCAACTACGATCTGACCGAATTCCGCGACCGCATGGTGGGAATCCTGGTCGGTGTCGCAGCCTCTCTGCTGGTGTTCACCTTTCTTTGGCCGGAACGGGAGGGCGCACAGCTGCGACAGCAGATCGCAAGACTGGTCCGCCTGCTCGGCAGGAAGCTGGATCTGGCACTGCTCGATTTCAGCCAGGCCACCCTCGCTCTGCCCCAGGCACGGCTCGAATGCCTGAACCTGTTGCGCCAGAACCGCGAGCTGCATGCCCGGGTCGAATTGGAGCCCGGCCTGCAATATGAACACGGCAGCGTCAGCCTGGCACTCAGTAAAGGGCTGTCCCAGTTGCAGGAATTCATGGTCATGCAACAGCAACTGGTGCTGCAACTGGCCCCCAGACGATCGTCTCTGACCTCCGCGCAGACACAGGCGGTGGATGAATGCATCGCGGACTGTCGCTCTGGACTGGAGTCCCTGGCGCGACTGGTGGAAAGCCAGGACCACAGGCCGGCCGCCCCCGCCCGGGGCCTGGAAGACTGCGCCTCCCACATATCGCGGGCACGGACCGCCTGCCGGGCGTTGCCGCTGATGCATGTGCCCGAGCCGATTGTGTCTTCGATACAGGCGCTGTTGGCCGGCCTTGACGCACTTGTGAACACCTGCGCCGAGGGCGCCACTTTGAGGGGATGATGATGAAACAAGGGAACGTCCCTAAAAATTTCCGCCACCGCAGACACGGGTGTGCGGCCGCCATTTGCCTGCTGCTGACAGCCTGTGCCCTTCCGCATGATCCTGGTGCGCGCCAGTCCGTTCTCAGCGACTCACGCCTGGCGATACCCGCCGATCTTGCCGCGGTGGACTCGGCGACAGCGCCCGACACGCAATGGCCCCACCCTCAATGGTGGCGCCAATACGGTGACCCGCAACTGGACGGGTTGATCGAGGCTGCTCTGGCGCAATCTCCGACGCTGGCCGTGGTCCAGGCGCGGGAAAGACAAAGCAAGACACTGGTGGCTCAGGCCGAGGCCAGTGAGGGCTTGATGGTCGGTCTGGACGCCACGCTCGACCGTCAGTCCGTGTCGCAAAACGGATTCCTAGGCCCCTTCTCGATCACCAATCCTCAGCTGGGAACCACCGGGCCCTGGTATACCGAAGGCAGCCTGGGACTGGGTGCCGAATACTCGGTCGACCTGTGGGGAAAGAACCGCGCGCGCGTCGAGGCAAGCATGGGTGTGCACGAGGCCCGACAGGCCGAGCTGCGTCACGCCGAACTGCTGTTGTCCACCGAGATCGCCCACACCTACATTGGCCTGCAGGGCGAGTGGGCCCAGCAGGCCGTGTTGGCGCAATCCATCCGCATTGCCGAAGCATCTGCCCGGGACCACCGGGCCAAGGCCGACCAGGGTCTCGAACCCCGAGCGGCCGATGGAACCTCCCAGGCCAGGGCGCTGGAGCTGAACAGGCAGTTGACCATAAGTGAATCCAACGTCCTCATGGCCCGTGAACGCCTGCGGGAACTGTGCGGACTCGGGCCGGATGGCTTGGCCACGCTGGGCGCACGCCCCTTGCCCGACACGCCGACCCAGTTGCCTTCACAACTTGGCTATGAACTTCTGGCACGACGTCCGGACCTGCAGGCCTTGCAGGCCTCGGTGCGTGCATCGCTCAGCCAGATCGATGCGGCCAAGGCGGCCTTCTACCCAAGCTTCGATATCCGTGCCTTTGCTGGACTGGACTCCCTGCACCTGGACGATCTGCTGAAATCGTCAAGCCGACAATACAACCTGATCCCGGGTCTGAGCCTGCCGGTCTTCGACAGTGGACGCCTGAACGCCCACCTGGCGGGTGCCCGGGCACAGAGCGATATCGCCATCGCCCAGTACAACGAAGTGATTGTCCGGGCAGTGCGGGAAGTGGCTCAGGCCAGCGTGCAGGCAGAAAGCCTAAAGCGGCAGCGTGAACTCCAGGCGGAGAAGTTGGAGCGGCTGCAGCATCAACTGGGCATGGCCCAGGCCCAACGCGCACAGGGCCTGCTGCAACGCACCGCCGCTGACGAAGCAAGCCTGCCCTTGTTGCAGGAACGCTCGCGTGCGATCACCTTGCAGACCGCGCAATGGCAGAACCGGATCAGCCTGGTGACCGCACTCGGTGGTGGCTACGAGGCACCCGTCCCGCAACGCCGTCACGGCGCATCGACAAATTGAAGCAGGCAGGCGAGACCCCGAACATGGACCTGAACGCCCTTCATACACTGGCTGAGCTCTGGCAGGCCCGGGTCGCCGCCACGCCGGACTCCCTGGCCTATCTGCAAAACGACCTCCCTCGGGGGGACTGGTCCGCGGTGACCTGGCGCACCATGGGGCAGGAGGTGGACACCTTGCGCCGCCGCCTCGAAGATGCCGCACTGCCTCATGGATCGCGCGTGGGCATCCTGCTGAAAAATGGCACCCATGCAGTCTGCGTGGACCAGGCCGCCATGGCGAGCGGACTGGTACCTGTGCCCATGCATGCGCTGGACAACCCAGAGTCGATCGCCTACATCATGATCGACTGCAGCATCCAGCTTCTGTTTGTCGAAACCCTGGCGCAATGGCACGCCATTGAAGTGGCCTCGCATGGAAAGGTTCCGCTGCCAGTGCAACAGGTGGTCGTCATGGACGGACAGGTCTGCGACGGTGCGCTCAATGCCGGGACCTGCTGCAGTGGATACGCGGCCTGGAAGGCCTGTCCCCCATCAGACGCAGGGCCGCAAGCCCGGCGGGCCGTTGACGCCGAGGACCTGGCCGCCATCGTCTACACCTCGGGAACCACCGGCAGGCCCAAGGGCGTGATGCTGAGCCACCGCAATGTGATGGCCAATGTCCGGGCCATCTGCCAGCGACTGCCGATCCGCAGCAATGACCTGTTCCTGTCGGTGCTGCCCATGTCCCATACCTTTGAACGCACAGCCGGCTGCTACCTGCCGATCGCGTCGGGCGCTCAGGTCGCGTTCTGTCGCGAAGCCAGACAGTTGGAGCAGGATCTGAAAGCCGTGCGGCCGACGGTGATGATTGCCGTGCCGCGCCTCCTTGAGCGCCTGTGGCTGTCGTTTCAGGCCCGCCACGAGCAGGATCCCTCTCTTTCGCTGCGCGATCTTCTGGGCGGCAGGCTGCGCTTGGTGGTCAGCGGCGGCGCGGCGCTGGGCAGCGGTCTGGCCGACAGCCTGCAATCGCAAGGCGTTCCCATTTTGCAAGGTTACGGAATGACCGAAGCCTCGCCGGTCGTGGCGGTGAATGCATTGGAAGACAACGACCCGCGCAGCGTCGGTCGTGCCCTGCCCGGTGTCGAGGTCTGCCTGAGCGAATCCCGGGAACTGTGGGTCCGGGGCCCCTCCGTCATGCGTGGGTACTGGCGCCGGGACGAAGACAGTCGCCAGGTCCTACAAGGGGATTGGCTCAAGACCGGCGACATGGCCGACCTCATCGATGGACGCATCCACATCGTCGGCCGTTTCAAGGAAATCATCGTCACCTCGACCGGCGAGAAGGTATCGCCCCATGATCTGGAGCAGGCCATCGCACTCGACCCGATGTTCAGCCAGGTGTTTGTATTTGGCGAGCAGCGCCCATTTCTGGGTGTGATTCTGGTGCTGCAAGCGCAGGCCTGGCGTGCACTGACAGACCAATACGGGCTGGACCCGGACGCGCCCGACAGCCTGCGCTCACCACGGATCCATGAACCCGTCCTCGAGCGCCTGAAAAGATTGACCCAAGGCTTTCCCTTCTATGCCCGCCCCCGGGCCGCCATTCTGGCCCTTGAAGCCTGGACCCAGGAAAACAGCCTGCTGACACCGACGCTGAAGCTGAAACGGAACAACTTGCTCCAACGCTTTGCCAACGAGATTGAGCAGGCCTATCAGAAACCTGGCTCGGCTCCGAGTCCGGCATCCGCCCCCACTGCAGCACCAGGAACAAGTGCCAACCGATGACCGCCTTGCAGCGGTCTCCTCCAGCCCATGCGAAACGTCCAACTCCACCAATCCGATACCCATCGCTACATCCTTCTCAATGAAAGTGACTCGGGCGACGAAGGCGGTATACGGTCGAACCAGTACCTGATCCTTCATGATGGCCATGGTGTCCTGCTCGATCCGGGCGGCTTTGGGGTGATGCCCCGCGTGCTGGCAGAGTTGCTCAAATATGTGGAGCCGGCACAGGTCTGCGCCATCATCCTTTCACACCAGGATCCGGACATCGTGGGCGGGCTGACGACCTGGCTGGAACTGGTCAGATCGCCGGTCTATGTATCGGGCATCTGGCTGCGCTTTCTGCCGCACTACGGACTGCGTGACATGAGCCAGTTGATCGGCATCCCGGACGAAGGCACCCATCTCGATCTCGGTCGCGACTTCCATCTGGACATTGTCCCGGCTCATTTTTTGCACTCCGAGGGGCAGATCAATGTCTACGACCCCATCTCCAAGATCCTGTTCACCGGCGATATCGGCGCAGCCATGCTGCCCGAAGGCATGGACCAGGCTTTTGTCGATGATTTTGAGTCGCATCTTCCCTACATCGAAGGCTTTCACAAACGCTACATGGGAGGGCAGCGGGCCGCACGCACCTGGATCGAGAACATTGCCGGACTGGACATCCAGATGCTGGCCCCACAGCATGGCCCGGTCTACCGTGGTGCCGCCGTCCATGATTTCCTGCACTGGTTCGGCAACCTGCGCTGCGGCATGGACCTGCTGCAGGTTGGAGGCCGCTTTTCAACATGAGCCGCTTGACCCAACCCAAGGATCTGGAGCTGGTGCGACTCCAGTCCATCGAGCGCTTCGCCCGCCTGCTGGAGGATCACACCCGATCCAAGAACTTCGCCAACAACGTGACCGGCCTGTCCGAAAAGCTTCATGGCGAATTGATTGATCAGCTGCAATCCTGGCGGGATCAACCGGACGTGAAAGATACTTCGCCCCCCCTCCAGGAAGCCATCTCGGCCTGCCAACGACTCGAGCACACGCTGGCGCTGTTGGTCAATGAACGCCAACGGCAATGGGAATTCAGTGGACATCAAGCCCAGGCGACCATGCTCGATTTCAATCGGACGCTGCTGGAGATGTCCACCACGCTGATCGAGAAAGACCTGTTTGAACGTCAAAGCAAGGTGCTCGAAAGAATCATCCTGTCACACGAGCATGTGACCCAGTGGAAAGCCTTCATCCAGGACATCCTGACCGACTTCCATGCCATCTTTCCGTTCAATTTCTTCTTCATGGCATTTTCGGAAGAGCATGGGCTGTCGCAATACCTCTACTTCCTCGGCCATTGTTCGGACGAGGTGAAGGCCCATGCACGTCAAGCGCTGGCCCAGAAGATGCTGAATGCACTAGAGCTTCCCCAGGATGCCCTGCTGGAGCTGGAGGAGTTCGAGATACCGGTGCTCGCGCCAGGTCAGCAGCTTGACGACATCCACATGATCACCGTCTCGGTACCGGACCATTCACCCAGCCTGGCGGGTCTGCTGGGGGTGGCCTATGTGGGCAGCCATGCGCTGACCATCCAGGAGGAAAGCATCATCCGTTCGATCCTGTCGGTCATGGTGATGGTGGTCGGCTCGAGCAAGCTGCTGTCCCGCACCATGGCCGAGCTGGAGTACTACGCCATGCACGACCCGCTGACGGGTCTCTACAACCGCCGCCAATTCAACCATGTGCTGGACTACGAGTTTGGTCGCTCGGAGCGCCATGGACACGAGTTTGCGCTGCTCGTGATCGACCTCGACAATTTCAAGGACATCAACGACTCCTATGGCCACCCCACGGGCGACGATGCCTTGCGAGGGGTGGCTGAGGTGCTGCGGCGGCATATCCGGAAAGGCGACATCGCTGCGCGTCTGGGCGGTGATGAATTTGCCATCCTGCTCATGGAAACCGGTCGATCCGGCGCACTCACCGTGGCCCGCGACATGGGTCGGCGCCTGCGTGAGAACCGCTTTTCTGTCGACGACACCAAGTCCTTCCATCTGACCGTATCGATCGGTCTGGCCACCTACCCTAAGGACGCAGGAAACGGAATCGACCTGCTTACCACAGCCGATCTGGCGATGTACCGCGCCAAGAGCCTAGGACGTGACACGGTGTGCCATGTCGAGGCCTCGACCCCACCTCCGGCACAAAGCCGGGTCAGCCGCGACTACGCAGAGCGCCTGCGCGAGGCCTTGCAGGAAGACCGAATCGTCCCCTATTTCCATCGCATCGTTGATGGTCACAGCGGGGTTGTCTATGCCTACGAAACACTGGCGCGTCTGGTCGAGCCCGACGGCGAAATCATTGCTGCCGGGCAATTCATCGAGACCATCGAAAAGTACGGCATGGCGCAGGACCTCGACCGCATCATCATCCGCAAGGCCCTGCAGGCCTTGCGCGCCGACATGGATGCCCACGGGCACCACCCAAAACTGTTTCTGAATCTATCAGCACAACAGATCAAGGGTCGGGGAATTTTGCAATATGCCGAAAAGATGTGCGCTTCTTTGAAGATCCCGCCACACCTGGTGGTATTCGAGATACTGGAACGGGATGCCATCGGCGACATATCCAATATGCGAAAATTTCTGGCCAGCCTGCGCGAGAAGGGTTTCGCGTTCGCCCTCGACGATTTCGGCAGCGGCTACAACTCATTTCATTATCTGCGCGAACTGAAATTCGATTACGTGAAAATCGATGGCGCTTTTGTGCGCAACATCCTTAATTCCAGGGTGGACCATGCACTGGTCCGAAATCTGTCGCGACTCTGCCAGGACATCGGCATTCTCACGGTAGCCGAATATGTGGAAAGCGCCGAAATCCTGGCGGCGCTGAGAGATATCGGCATCGATCTGGCCCAAGGTTTTCATCTCGGGCTGCCTTGCGGGTCCATCCGTGGCGCTGCTTGATTTTCAATTGGCGCAGCACCATCCAGCCTGCATTTCCTGATCAGCCCATGAATTTCTCTGTTTGATTCTCAATTGCCATGAAGAAATTTTTTGAAAACTTGCGCATCTCGCAAAAGCTCTGGAGCACGGTGCTGTTGCTGATGACTTCCCTGCTGCTGCCCGCCATCTGGGCTCAGCATCAGTTCAATCAGGTGTCCGAGGCGGCCATCCGGTTGACACGGATGCACGAAGCAAATATCGCGGACGCCATTCATTGGCGCGATCTGGCTGACAGCTCGGTCACCATGCAAATGAATCGTTTGCAATGTTTCGATGATTTCCTGGTCCGTAGATTGGGAAATCAGCTCACGGAGCTGTCTGCGCGCATCACAGAAGTGCAGAACAGAGTCCAGGCCCATGCCGACGATCCTGACAGCAAATCGACACTGGACCAGGTGGGTGTCGCTCGAGAAAAGCTATTGGCGCTGTATGACAAAGGCCAAGGCCTCCTGGCGCACGAAATCGGCCCCGATGTCCGCCAGAAGTTTGTCGAGGATGAATTGCAGCCACAGGCCAGACGCTACCTGAATGCCCTGGATGGCTACGTCAGCCTGCAGGAGCAGCAACGCAACCGCGCCGCAGCAGCAGTCCAGCAATCACAACGCCAGGTGATCGAATGGGTCACCGGCATCGTGGCCGCCATCTACCTGGTCGGGATAGCCATCACCGTGGTCCTGACGCGTTCGATGTCGCGAATTCTCAACCAGGCCGTGGAAATTGCAACGCGAATTTCGCACGGCGATCTCTCGGTACAGATCCACTCGACCCGGCAGGACGAATTGGGCCTCCTGCTCAATGCCCTGGCTCGCATGGCCGGACAACTGAGCCACATTGTCAAAGAGGTTCAGATAGGCGTCACGGCGGTCAATGAAGCATCGCAGGAAATTGCATCGGGACGCGAGGACTTGAGTCTACGGACCGAACAGGCGGCAGCGAACCTGGAACAGACCGCCTCAAGCATGGAGGAATTGGCAGCGACCATCAGCCTGAGTGCCGATACCGCCCAAAAGGCCAATCAACTGGCCGCCAATGCGGTCTCGGCGGCCTCTGACGGCAGGCAGGGCATGGATCAGGTCGTCACCACGATGCAACAGATCTCTGCCGGTTCCGCCCGCATCGCTGACATCATCGCTGTGATTGATGGCATTGCGTTCCAGACCAATCTTCTGGCCTTGAATGCCGCTGTCGAGGCGGCCCGGGCCGGCGAAGCCGGACGCGGTTTTGCCGTGGTGGCCGGGGAAGTCCGTACTTTGGCCCATCGCAGCGCCGAAGCGGCCAAGGAGATCCGCCAACTCATCAGTACGTCGACCCAGACGATCGAGACCGGATCGGCCCAGGTCATCCATGCGGGCCAGAGCATGGCCGAAATCGCTCGATGCATCCATCAGGTCGTCGATCTGATCAACCAGATCTCAATCACGTCGACGGAGCAGCGAGACGGTGTTGCGCAAATCAATCAGGCCATCTCCAATCTCGAGCAGATGACCCAGCAGAATGCCAGCCTGGTTGAAGAGAGCTCGGCCACCTCGATCGCATTGCGGTCCCGGGCTCAAGGGCTCTCACTGACTGCCTCCAAGTTCGTGCTCGGAGAAGATTCGGGGCACAGTCACCCCGCCCCCGTGCTGTTCGGCCGCCCAAGCCTTGAGCTTCACTGAGGTCAGCGATTTCTCTCGCTGACAGCCAAGGCATATCCAACAGGTGAGGATCTGCCAGCACAGTGGAGAGACGACTCCCCCCGCCCCACTTTGCTGCGCTTGTGGAGCGTCAGCCTCAGGATATTGCATCCATCAAATGCAGATTGGCCCCAAGCCGACCATTTCGATACATGGTCGAGACAGAGTCGAGACGACATGGTGGCTTCACTCCGACACACTTCAGGCAAATCAACTCGGCCATCGACTGCTTGAATGATTTTCGAGGTCGGCATCGGCATCAAGGCGTTCCCTGTTGGACGTGGCTTCTGACTCATCGCAAGAGTCTCTGGAGGCTCATACAAGCTGGCCGAGTCAAGTCGGAGCAATTGAACGGAGGGCACCAACCATGTACTCAGACCCACACCTGAGCGGCG
>Ga0213872_10001110_pt1 | contig 18394 bp, 21 predicted proteins | sample VelepicomBERX_R2_FD_160071 | JGI IMG/M metagenome (GOLD analysis project Ga0213872, IMG submission 160071) | Rhizosphere microbial communities from Vellozia epidendroides in rupestrian grasslands, the National Park of Serra do Cipo, Brazil - RX_R2 | ecosystem: Host-associated > Plants > Roots >...
TGAAATGATGATGAGCGTGGCGAAGAAGATTGGCCGCGCCACGTGGGCCGCGGTTTCCAGGATGTCGTCTTCGCTCAGTTCCACGGTAGGTTGTTCTTCACGCCGCCGCAGAATCGCTTCCATCACCACGATGGCGCCGTCGACGATGATGCCGAAATCGATCGCGCCGAGCGAGAACAGGTTGGCCGGCATCTTGGTCGCAGCCATGACGATGAACACCGTCACCAGCGCAATGGGAATCGCCACCGCCGCCACCAGCGCGCTGCGCGGGCTGCCCAGGAACAAGATCAGCACGATGCACACCAGGCCTATGCCTTCCAGCACCGTATGGCTGACCTTGTGCACGGTCAGCTCCACCAGGTCGTCGCGGTCGATGTAGGGCGCGATGCGCACGCCCATCGGTTCCAGCTTCCTGCGCAACTGTTCCACCTTGGCATGCACGCCTTCCAGCACGCGCGAGGGGTTTTCATACTTCAGCATCAGCACGATGCCTTCGATGGTGTCGGGGTTGTTGTCCTTGCCCAGGATGCCTTCGCGTTCCTGGTGGCCGAACTGCAGCTTGCCGAGCTGGCGCACCAGCACCGGCACGCCATTGCTCTGCGTGACCACTACCGAGCCGAGGTCTTCCAGCGTGTGGATCTGGCCGATGCCGCGCACCACGTAGCTCTGCTCGCCGCGCGCGATGCGGCCACCGCCGGCGTTGGCGCTGTTGTTGTTGATGGCATTGACCACGTCGTTCAAAACCACGCCGTAGTGTTGCAACTGCGCCGGGTCGAGCTCGAGCTGGAATTCCTTGGTGAAGCCGCCGAAGTTGTTGACGTCGGCCACACCCGGCACCTGCTTGAAGGCCGGCATGACGATCCAGCGCTGGATCTCGGACAATTCCATCAAATTCTTGGTGTCCGACTCCAGCGTGTAGCGATAGATTTCACCGCCCGAACCCGAAACCGGGGCCAGGCTGGGCTGGATGCCCGCCGGCAAGGTCACAGCGCCTATGCGTTCCAGCACACGCTGGCGGATGAAATAGTCTTCCGTGCCGTCCTTGAACACCAGCGTGATCAGAGAGAGGGCGAAGGTGGAGGACGAACGCATCGTCACCAGGCCGGGCGTGTTGGACAGCGCACGCTCCAGCGGCGTGGTGATCTGCTGTTCGATCTCCTCCGCTGCCAGGCCCGGCACTTGCGTGGTCACCTGTACGGTGACGTCGTCCAGTTCCGGGTAGGCTTCCACCGCCATGCGCGTCCACGAGATGTAACCGTACACGGCCAGCAGGATGGCCAGCACCCAAGCCAGGTGACGGCGCCGGAAGCACAGCGCAATGATCTGGTTAATCATTCAATAGCACTCCGCCGCGCACGATGACGCGTTCACCCGTTTTCAGCCCCGACAGGATGCGCACCGTGGTGCGGCCTTCCGGCCCATCTTCCTGACCCAGTTCGACGGTACGGCGCTCGAAGGTCCAGGGCGCGGTTTCCACGAACACGGTGGTGCTGTCGTTGTTCATCAACAGCGCCGACGACGGAACGGCAAGCTCGCCTCCCTGCGCAATGGCAAAGCTCACGTTGGCGTACATGTTGGGCTTCATTTTGCCGTCGGTATTGGAGAATGCGATGCGAGTCTTGTTGCGATGCGTGTCCGGCTCCAGCACGGCGCTGACGAAACTGACCGTGCCGTGGAACACCTGGCCCGGATAGGCGGCCAGCTCCACGTCGGCCTTCTGGCCCTTGGCGATGACGGCGACCTGGTCTTCCGGCACGTTGGCCGTGACCCAGACATGGTCGAGGTTGGCGATGGTCATGATAGCTGCCGTCGGGTCGTTGATGTAGGAGCCGACGCCGTTGTTGAGCGCGACCACGGTGCCGGAGACCGGCGCGGTGATATCCAGCAGTTTGGACTTGCCGCCGTTGAGCGTATTGAGGCGGGTCTGCGCGCGCTTGTCTTCCGCCAGCGCCTGCTCGTAATTGCTGTTGGCCTGCTCGTAATCCTTGACGGCGTTGGCGCCGGCTTCGTGCACGCCCTTGGCGCGTTCAAGCGCCTTGCGCGCCAGGTCGAGCGCGTCACGCGCCTTTTCCACGTCGGACCAGGCCTGGTCGAGGTCGGGCGAATGCATGACGGCCAGCAATTGGCCTTGTGCAACCACGTCGCCGAGCGCGACCTTCAATTCAGCCAGACGGCCGGTCAAAGGCGGCAGGATATTGACGGTGCGCGCCGGATCCGCTTCGACCACGCCGGGCAGCAGCAGCGCATGGGCGCCGCCGGCCGCGCCGACCGCTTGCACGGCCAGACGTGCGCGTAATGGCGAATTGGCCGGGACGGTGATCTTGTCGCCCTGGCGAACCATGGCCGGGCCGGCGGGTTGGCTATCGGCCGCCTTGGCCGGGCGCGACTTGAGGGCGACGCCTGCCGCGGCGGCGCATATCAGCACGGCGCCGATGGCGATGGTGTAGCGGCGGCGCTGTAGCGAGGCCAGGGTGGTGATGTGTTGATCGAATTCGTTACGGCGTTTCATGTGTTGCTCCACAATCTTTTAAGGCCGCTTCAATATGAACCTGCAAAAGCCGGGTTCATGTGGAAACAGCCGTCCAGGCAGAATCGCAAAATGCTACAGGAAGTTGTTGACAGGTTCGTGACGCGATGGCTTGAAAACCTGTGCTTGCGCACGCCGGACGCGGACGATGAAACGACTGAATAAGGAGAATGCGGAGGAAGCGCGGGAACTGCTGTGCTGGCTCGCCTTCTCGTCTGGAATAACGCCAGTGGCGTTATTTCACGGCCAACGAGAGGCGGCGGGGAAAAGGAGGAGCCGGAACCGATTGGTCGTTCAAATCGTGTTGTTACAACAACTGTCCAAGGTTATGAGGTTCTATTTTTTGCAATGAGGCGGAGTATAAAGACGGCACAAGGCAGCGTCAAGCAAAAACGCCCTGATAAATCAGCCTTTTTCAATGTAAATGACAATTTCCATTGGCCTTGCAATATCCTCTCCAGGGGGATATGATGCGCGCTCGATCCGCTATCCGAATTTCTCAAATTCAAATGAGCACCCACATATCCCACCCGGAAATCGTCAAGCGCCTCAAGCGCGCCGCCGGCCACCTGAAAAGCATCATCGACATGATCGAGGACGACCGCGAATGCCTGGAAATCGCACAGCAATTGCAGGCCGTGGAAAAGGCCATCGTCAGCGCCAAGAAAACGCTGGTGCACGACCATATCGACCATTGCCTGGAGCACGCCGTCAAGAAGGGTGTGCGCAATGCTGCCGAAACGGTAAAAGAGTTTAAAGACATCACCAAGTACCTTTGATCCAATTAATCGTCGTTCCCGCGAAAGCGGATGGCCGCCCCGCGGTAACCCATAACCCTGTTGCACGTCCCAACTCACTATGGGTTCCCGCTTTCGCGGGAACGACGCGAGTTGGACTACTATAAGTTGGGCCGCACATGAGCACTCACGACACCGAAACCATTTCTTCCGTCCACACCCACAACTTCCTCGGCCGCAGCCACGAGAGCAACGAACGCAAGACCTGGGCCGTGATCTGGCTGTGCGGCATCATGATGCTGGCCGAGATTGTCGGCGGCGGTCTGTTCGGCTCGCTGGCCCTGGTCGCCGACGGTTTGCACATGTCCACCCACGCCGGCGCTTTGTTGATCGCTGCGCTGGCCTATACCTATGCGCGCCGCCACGCCAACGACCCGCGCTTCGTGTTCGGCACCGGTAAGCTGGGCGACCTGGCAGGGTTTACCAGCGCCATCGTGCTGGCCATGATTGCGCTGCTGATCGGCTACGAAGCCGTGATGCGCCTGCTGGCGCCGGTGGCCATCAATTTCAACGAGGCGATCCCCATCGCCGTGGTCGGCCTGCTGGTCAATATCGCCAGTGCCTGGCTGTTGAGCGGCGGCGATCATCACCACGGGCATGGTCACGGACATGAGCACCACGAACACCACGACCGCCATGACCACGATCACCACGATCACCACGATCACCACGATCACCACGATCACCACGATCACCACGACGATCACGGACACGATCATGGCCATCACCGCGACAACAACATGCGTGCCGCCTACGTGCACGTGATGGCCGACGCCGCCGTCTCGGTGCTGGCCATCATCGGCCTGGTCTTGGGCAAGCAGTTCGGCTGGGTGTGGATGGATCCGCTGGCCGGCATCGTCGGCGCGCTGGTGATCGCCAACTGGTCGGTGGCGCTGGCGCGCGCCACCGGCGGCATCCTGCTCGACATGCATCCGGACGAAGCGACGGCGGCCAACATCCGCGGCCTGGTCGAAGCCAACGGCGACCAGTTGCTCGACCTGCATTTATGGCGTCTCGGCCCCGGCCACCTGGGGGCCATCGTCTCGGTGCTATCGGAAAGGCCGCGCGACGTGCGCTTCTATCATGCAAAGCTGGCAGAACTAGAATGCCTTTCGCACGTGACCGTCGAGGTGCGGCACGGATCGTAGAGTCGGCTGAGTTACTCAAAAATCCTCGAAATCGCGATTGCCAAAACGCCGGAAATCGCGCATTCTTCACCGATGTTCAAAACCCAAAACCAGTACGTGAGGAGCAAGCAAGGTGCCAACAAGAAGAGAACTCCTGGCCGCCATGGCCGCCGTAACAACCCTTGGTCTGCGTACGGCGTGGGCCGATCCGGCAGGCACAACGGCATCCAGCGTCAGCGCGTCGGCGTCGCCACTACCCGGACGCACCTTCATGCCCGCGCTAACCGGAGCACCGTTTCCGCACGCCAGCCGCGCGGCCGGCCACGACTACAACGGCGAGCACTTCGACGTCGCCCAGTGCTATAGCGACTCCACCGTCGGCATCTACGTGCCGTCGCACTTCAAGCCTGGTGCCGCAACCGATGTGATCGTTCATTTTCATGGCTGGAGCAATCACGTGGAACAGGTGCTGCAACGCTATGAGCTGCGCGAACAACTGGAATCCAGCGGGCTCAACGCCGTACTCGTCGTACCGCAGGGGCCGAAGGACGCCAAGGATTCGGGCGACGGCAAGTTGGAACTCGACGCCGAAGGCTTCAAACGCTTCATGCAAGAGGTAGGTGCGTTCCTGCTCGCCCAAAAAGTCGTATCCACGAGTGCGGTGGGGCGCATCGTACTGACCATGCACAGCGGCGGCTATGGCGGCGTGGGCGGCGTGCTCACGCGCGGCGGGATGAACGAGTCTATCACCGATGTGATTCTGTTCGACGCTGCATACAACTATTTTGGCGCTTTCGCCGACTGGGCAAAAGGCTCGCCGGAACGGCACCTGTTGAGTATCTTCACGGACGACACTGCGCTCGGAAACGCCGACCTCATGGCCTTGCTGCAAGGCGTACGCCCCTACGAGGTATTCGACGCCGCATCCATGACGCTAGCCGGACTGCGCACGCGCAACCCGACCTTTGTGTTCACCAATAGCGTCGAACATGACAAACTGATGCAACAGTATCGTTGGTTTGAGTTGTTCCTGCGTACAACCGCTTTGGCTCGCGCTGCCGCTTAAACAATCTGGAGCCGCTTGAATGCGGGAGCGCTTGAAGTTAATGCCAACAAAAGCAAAGGCTACCTGGGTCCCCGTCTGCACGGGGGCGACGGGGAGCCGAGGGCGTTAATTTATCGAATATCTCCCGCATTCGATCTGCCCTTATTTACTTCAACTCAAAAACCCTGTCGTTCCCCTCTACCTTGCGGATCGCCACCTTGTCGCCGATCTGAAAGTTGTCGCCGTCCTCGGCATCCTGCACTACGGTCACGCGGTGGCCGTCAGGTTTGGTTACGGTCAATTGCAGGGCATCCTTGGTTGGGATCATGTGACCCGGCGCGCGCATGGGGGCGTTGCGCGGATAGTCGTGCATGAATTCGCCAACCGTCATGGCCTTGGGGTCGGTGCTGTTGTCGGCTACCTGGATGGATTTCTTGGAGGTGAGTACGCCTTCGATAGGCGGTGTCTGCGCGGAGGCGACGGCCCAGGCTATGGCGCATAGCACGGCACAGAGTGTGACACTAATGAAAGCTCGCATGGCATCCTCGGTAAAATTTGCTCAGGGCAATAGGAGTGCTATCACCCGTGGCGTCGGCTCCCAGTATTTTGACTGGGGAGAAGCGGCGCCGTTCCGCTTATTACCGCTTGTTACAAAGGATGCCGGCAGGACCTGATTACAGGGATTTGATCAGCACCACCGAGCGCGGCTGCCAGTTGTACATATGGCTGCGGTCGTGCGGCAAGGCCTCCATGCCGGACTGCACGAAGCCGCGCTTGAGGAACCAGTGCACGTTGCGCGTGGTGAGCACAAACATTTTGGTAAAGCCGGCAGCGCGGGCGCGGCTTTCCATGTGCTGCAGGATGATTTCACCGTCGCCCTGTTCCTGCACGTCGGGATTGACGGTAATGGCGGCCAGCTCGGCCATTTTTTCCGCGGGGAAGGGGTAGAGCGCGGCGCAGCCGAAGATGACGCCGTCGTGTTCCAGCACCGAGAAGTATTCGATCTCGCGCTCCAGCAGTTCGCGCCCGCGCTTGGCCAGTGTGCCGTCTTCTTCCAGCGGTTCCAGCAGCTGGATAATGCCGCCAACATCCTCGATATTGGCGTCGCGCAAGGCATTCACGTTCTCGTAGCTGATCATGGTCCCGATGCCGTCGTGCGTGAAAATCTCGAGCAGCGAGGCGCCGTCGGTGACGAAGGGCACGATATGGGCGCGCGGCACGCCGTTGTTGCAAGCCTTGACCGCATGTCGCAGGTAGAAGGCCGAGGCCGCCGGTAGAAAATCGGCCATCAGCACCGCTTCGGCCTGGTGCGAAGACACTTCGCGGATTTCGGTGCCGCCCAAGTCCACCATCAGCGGCGTCTCGGTAATGAACACCAGCTTTTCCGCGTGCAGGGCAACCGCGGTCGACACGGCCACGTCTTCCATGGTCAGGTTGAAGGCTTCTCCGGTAGGCGAAAAGCCGAGCGGCGACAGCAGCACCAAGCCGCCGGTATTGAGTATCGAATGGATGGTGTCGGCCGCAATTTTTCGCACGATGCCGGTAAAGCCGAGGTCTACGCCGTCTATCACCCCCAGCGGCCGCGCCGTGATGAAGTTGCCCGAAATGATGCGCACTGCCGAGTGCGCCATCGGCGTGTTCGGCAGCCCCTGGCTGAACGCCGCCTCGATGTCCAGCCGCAGCTCGCCGGCCGCCTCCTTCGCGCATTCGAGCGCGGCGGCGTCGGTGACGCGGATATCGTTGTGCAGGCGCTGCTCGACATTACGCAGCGCCAACTGCTGCGCCACCTGCGGCCGCGAGCCGTGCACCAGCACCACCTTGATGCCGACCGCATGCAGCAGCGACAAATCCTGCGCCAGCTCGGCCAACCCGCCATTAAGCACCAGCTCGCCGGGGAAGGCCACCACGAAAGTCTTGCCGCGAAACGCATGAACATAGGGCGCAACCGAGCGCAACCAGTCGACGAATTGCCCTTGTTCAATTTCCATGCGTTCTTCCTTGCCTGTGGTCCAAATTTATAGTTGGAATTATATACAAGCAACGCAATTGTCTGCCGAGGTTCGGATTTCCCACCTCTCCTGTCAAAACTGACAGCTTGCGCGGCTTGTAAAAATTGCTATGGTTGCGGGTAGCCGGCAACCCAACGGATAACGTGGACGAGCGGAGGACCAAGCCATGCAACGATTTCGTCGCTGTTTGCTGTGCTTGATTTTCCCCATTTTTCTACAAGGATGCGTCGGCATCATGCAAAAGCCTTCCCAGGTTTTGATACGCCAGCCCGGTGAACGTTCCTACGATCCGGCAGTACCGGCGCGCCCGTCCGCTGTGGAACAATGGGAATACGCCGCCTTGTCCGATCTGGTCTATCCGTCCAAGGACGAATTGCAGGTTCAGGAGCAAAAAAAGCAGCGGCGCGACGAGGCCGTACAACGCGGCGTGCCCGACGACCCCTGCGTCGATTTCGAACCGCTGCTGTATGCGCGCGGATGGCGGCGCTGGAATAACTTTCCTGCCGACGAACCAGGTAATCCGGCCAAAACGCAGGCCGAACAGGTGAACCTCGGTGTGCAGGTGTGGCAAAACGACAGCGTGTCGCCGGCGGTGACGGTGGTAGTGTTTCGCGGCACCGAATTCACGTCCTTGTGGGACTGGAAATCCAATCTACGCTGGTTCATACGCTTCATTCCCGGTTATCGCGACGAGTACACGGTTGCGGTGGAAAATATCGGCCCGCAATTTGTCGAGCAGTACGGGAAAAACGTGGCGCCGGGCACCGGAGGGCGCATTGTGGCCGCTACCGGCCACTCGCTCGGTGCCGGCCTGGCGCAGCAACTGGCCTATTCGCGCCCGCCCGACCCCACAGTACCCGACATCACGCGCATTTACGCCTTCGACCCCTCGCCGGTTACCGGCTATTTTTCGGTAAGCAAAGCGCTGCGCGACCAGAATGCACAAGCTCTGGTGACCGCGCGGATTTTCGAAAAAGGCGAAATCCTCGCTTACTTGCGCTGGCTGGTTGCGCTGGTGGTGCCGCCAAGCAAGGAAGATCCGAAGATCTTGAGCTTTCGCTATAACCTGTTCCCGGACCGTGGGCCGATTGCCGACCATTCGATTCATGAATTGGCGTGCCGGCTCTATGTCGTGGCGACCGACGATGCCAGAGTCAAGGACTGGAAAGTATTGAAGCGCGCGGAGGAAGGGCAGTAATAAGCCGCGGCAATGAACGGCCGGGGCGCTTAGTGGCGCGTCGCGTAGTGTTGCGTGTGCGCTGTGCTTTGCGGACGCCGCCGCTCCACAAAATCCCCCGGCACCGGCTTGCCCGCCAGCAGGCACTCCATCACCATCAAGACTTTTTCGGCAGACTCCGCCTTCGAGAGATGGCGCCGCGCGCCGCGCGCGAGCGCCTGCTGCACGACCATGGCCGAGCCGTCGTCGGACAGCATGAGGATGATCGCCTGCGGCCATTTGCGTTGCAGCAGCGCAAAACCATCTACGCCATTCACACTCGACACGCTGGCGTCGAGAAGGACGATAACCGGGTGTTCGACCGTGCTCTGCATCGCCTCTTGCACCGAGTCCATTTCCCAGACGGCGACATCCTGCAGTCCGTTCTTGAGCAGCAGGCGCAGCCCGGAACGGAACATGGCATGATCGTCGATCAGGATGATGTCGGTTTTCAGCATGCCCGTCATTGAATCACCGTCGGCTGTGTGGAGCAAGCACTTCACTGCAAATTTTTGCGATTGTGCGCTGCCCACAACGTCTACTATCATGCATGCTGGCTGGGTTGCCCCGTAAACGTGCACAGGAGAAACAAAATCTTGGAATCCTCGGCAAATATGCACACCGTGCACCAACCTGACGCGGACAATCCGCGGCGCGTTGCCGACCTGCCCGGTCCGCGCGCCTGGCCCCTGGTCGGCAATTCCCTGCAGATCGAGTCGCTGCAGTTCCACCGCACCCTGGAGGATTGGGCGCAACAGTACGGAAGCATGTACAAATTCCGCGCCGGCGGCCGCACCATGGTCGTTGTCTCGGACAACGCCTTGATCGCGAACCTGTTGCGTGACCGGCCCGAAGCCTTGCGCCGCACCACGCGCAGTTCGCGCGCTCTCGAAGAAATGGGCACGGCCGGCTTGTTCACGGCCGAAGGTGAAGAGTGGCGCAAGCAGCGCAAGCTGGTCATGCGCGGACTGACGCCGGCTGTGATCCACGCGTTTTTCCCGACCGTGGTGGCCATGACTGAACGGCTGCGCCTGCGCTGGACCAGGGCGGTGCAGGAGGGGCGGCGCGTCGACCTGCTGCGCGACCTGAAGGCCTACGCACTCGATGTGGCGATCGGCCTGTCGATGGGCCAGGACATCAATGCGCTGGAACACGACGACAACCCGCTGCAACGCGACGTTGAGCAGGTTTTCTACCGCGTGGCGCGCCGTCTGACTTCGCCGTTTCCCTACTGGCGTCATTTCAAGCTGCCGGTCGACCGCGCAGCCGACGCCTGCGTAGAGCGCATCGGTCTGGCCGTGGCCGGATTCGTCGCCGAGGCACGCAAAGGCCTGGCAGCGCATCCCGAGCGGCGCACCAAGCCGACCAATATGCTGGAAGCGCTGATCGTCGCGCGCGACGAGGCCGACTCTGGTTTCACTGACCAGCACGTGATCGGCAACGCCGTCACCATGGTGTTCGCCGGCGAGGACACCACCTCCAACACTATCGCTTGGCTGCTCGAGTTCGTGTCGCGCCACCCGGAGGCAGCGGCCAAGGTAGTCGCCGAAGCCGACGCCGTGGCCGCCGGGCAGTCCGTGCTGCAAGACTTCGCCGGCCTGGAACGCTTTCCGTATCTCGATGCCGCCACCACCGAAGCCATGCGCCTGAAGCCGGTGGCGCCCATCCTCGGGATGGAAACCAACCGGGAAATGGAAATCGGCGGTGTGCTGATGCCGGCCGGCACCATGATGCTGGCCGGCCTGCGCCATTCTGCCCGTAAGGCGATGAGCATTCCGGAACCCGAAATCTTTCGCCCCGAACGCTGGCTGCATGAAAGCACGGGGCAGGGCGGCACCGCATCCAGCGACGCCGGCGACGACCCCAACCGCAAGCTGTTTCCATTTGGCGGCGGGCCGCGCTTCTGCCCGGGCCGCTACCTGGCCATGGTCGAGGTGAAGATGGTGATGTCCATGATCGCGCGCAATTTCGTGCTCACGCATGACGGGAGCGCAGCGCCGGTGCGCGAGCTGTTCACCTTCACCATGACGCCTTCGGCTTTGCCGGTGTCGCTGGCTTTGCGCACTTGAATCCGCAGTCGGACCACATTATCTGGAAAACAGGGAGAGAAACAACATGAGAACGTTCGCGTCGCTTTGTGCCGGCATGCTGCTGTGCCTGACCGCAGCCTGTGTTGCGGCACCGTCTTCGCCAGCGGCGGCCTATTTCGACAACACAGGCCGCAGCGACGTCTTGAGCGGCGGCGTGCGCATGATTCCCATCCAGACTGCCAAGGGCGTGTTCCACGTCTGGACCAAGCGCGTCGGCAACAACCCCACCATCAAGGTCTTGCTGCTGCACGGCGGCCCGGGCGCCACCCATGAATACATGGAAGCCTTCGACAGTTTTTTCCCCGGCGCCGGCATCGAGTACTACTATTACGATCAACTGGGCTCGGCTTACAGTGACCAGCCGGACGACCCGGAATTGATCAACAGCCTGCCGCGTTACGTCGAAGAAGTCGAGCAGGTGCGCCAGGCGCTGGGCCTGGACAGCAAGAATTTCTACCTGGTCGGGCATTCCTGGGGCGGCCTGCTCGCCATCGAGTACGCACTCAAGTATCAGCAGCATCTGAAAGGGCTGGTGATTTCCAACATGGTGTCCAGTATTCCCGACTACAACCATTACGCCGAAACGGTCTTGATGCCGGCCATGGATCAGAAGGCGCTGGCCGAAATCAATCAGCTGGAAGCGCAAGGCAAGTACAACGAGCCGCGCTACGAAGAATTGCTGAATGCCTTCTATTACAACCAGCACGTGCTGCGCATGCCGGCGGACCAGTGGCCCGAGCCGGTCAAGCGCTCCTTTGCGCGCATGAATCCCAAGGTGTACGTGCCCATGCAGGGGCCGAGTGAACTCGGCTCGCACAACGCCATCCTGGAACATTGGAGCCGCACGGCCGACTTGCCAAAAATCACGGTGCCGACCCTGACCATCGGCGCGCGCTACGACACCATGGATCCCGAGTACATGAAGATGATGTCAACCAAGGTCAAGCACGGGCGCTTCCTGTATTGTCCCGATGGCAGCCATATGGCCATGTACGACAATCAGCAAACCTATTTCACCGGCTTGATCCGTTTCTTGAAAGACGTGGATGGCGGGCGCTTTTGAATGGCCTGCAATGTGAACGATGGTATTATTGATCGAGTCCAAAATGGCAACCAAGTTACCCGAAATTCATCCAGGCGAAATCCTGGCGGAAGAATTCATCAAACCGATGGGTGTGACCAACGCCAGGTTGGCCGCCGACATCGATGTGCCGACGTCACGCATCAGTGAGATCGTCAATGGCAAGCGGCCGATTACGGTCGATACGGCGATGCGTCTTGGCGTGTATTTCAAGATGGAGCCGCGCTTTTGGCTGAATTTGCAGGCAGAATATGATGTGCGTATGGCAGAACATGAATTGCTTCCTGCGATCAAGGTACGGATTCGCCCCCTGCAAGTGGCTTGATGTGGCTTGATGCGGCCTGATTCGAAACGGCGTCGATAAAAAGAGATAGATATTCATGACGGACAAGACGACCGAAGACCTCGCGGAAGACAAGCGGCACGTCGACCGCAAGGAATTGCTCACCCAGGCGATTTTCGTTTCCGCGCATTTGCGCCTCAAATCGGCCGTGACCATCGACATTTCCAATCGCGGCATGAGCTTGACCGTGCCCGAGCCGATTGCGGTGGGCGAGTCCTGCGCGCTGTCGTTCGACGTGCCCGATCACGGCAGCAAGCAAAGAACGCTGGTGCGCGGCCACATTGCCTGGTGTGTGCCGGACGGCGAGCATTTTCGAGTCGGCATCAAGCACCTGGAGTCCGACCCCATCAGCCAGCATTTGATCGAAGCGGCCGTCGATCACTACCTGAAGAAAGCCTGAGGCCTGGAATGGGACGGCACGGCGGCGTGGCTGTCTGTCTGGCTGCCATGCTGTTCGGCCTGCCGCTCGCGCTTTCCCCCGCTGTCGCGCAAACGCAAAATCCTCCCGCCGCCCGAAAGGGCGCCATCATGCAAGCCAAAGGCAGCTTTGAGGTCAAAATCACGCCGCAACCGCTGGGCCATCCCGAAGAAGGCGCGCCGCTGGGACGCATGCTGGTGGACAAGCAATTTCACGGCGATCTGGAAGCCGTCGGCGTCGGCGAGATGCTGGCCGCCGGCAATGGCGCCAAGGGTTCTTCCGGCGGCTACGTCGCCATCGAACGCGTGACCGGCGTGCTGCAGGGAAAGAGCGGCAGCTTCATCCTGCAGCACAGCGGCACCATGACGCGCGGCGTGCCGCAACTGAGCATCACCGTCGTGCCTGACTCCGGCACCGGCGAACTGGCCGGGATCAGCGGCAGCATCAAGATCGACATCGCCGAAGGCAAGCACTTCTATACCTTCGACTACGCCCTGGCTCCAGCACCGTGAAGTGAACTGGGCGGGAAGTTGCCCACCCGTTTGCGCCGGAAAAGAAAAACCGCAAGAAACGCCATGCGCTTCTTGCGGTTTTGAACGCCATCACGCCCAAAGGCGGTGATCAACGCTCGTCGTGGTCGCGATGATCATGGTGGTCGTCATGATCGTGGCCTTCATGGCGGCCTTCATCGTGATCGCGGCCTTCGTGACGGCCTTCGTCATGGTGGTCATGGTCCCAACCTTCGTGGCGGCCTTCGTCATGATGTTCGTACTGGCGATATTCTTCGCGGTGCGCCTGGTAGTGCGGCACATAGACGCGGTTGTACCAGTCGTCATGCACGAAAAACACTTGGCGGCCGCAGGCGTTGTACGCGCCGCAGTAACGCCGCCAGTCGCGGCGATGCTCTTCCGGCACATGCAGGTAGAGCGGTTCCAACACCGGGCCCGGAGCAGGCGCAATGATCACGGGCTGCGGGCTGTACAGTTGCGGCGCCGGCGCATTGCCGATATTGATGCTGCCGAAGAAGCCGGGCTGGCCGACGTTAATCGAAACGCCGACTTGCGCCTGTGCCGAGAAAGCGGCAGCGCCGAGCAGGGTGGCCAACAAGATTTTTTTCATGTGTATCTCCAATAAAAATGCTACAAGCCTATAACGAAGACATCGGCTTCCAGGCTGACAAATTCTATACGGGTGGACCAAGCCAATTGTGAGAATTTGTAAGTCTACTCGAGTTTGCCAACCGCAGGAAAAAGCCCATGCTACATGGCCGGGCGCAATCGCGTTCATTGCTACAATGTCCGCTTTCCCACATTCCATCAACATTACCGTGCCGCGCCGCTCATTCACGCTAACTAAGCTACTTATCCTTCCCGCATTTGTCCTGTTTTCTCTACTTTGGACCACGCAAGCCTATGCCGGGTTCGCCGAAGGCCAGACCGCTTTCGACAAAAAAGACTACGCCGCGGCGCTCAAGCAGTGGAAACCGCTGGCGGAAAAAGGCGATGCCAGTGCGCAGCTTCGCATGGGCGACCTGTATCTGCGCGGCCAGGGCGTGGCGCGCGACCCCGCGCAAGCCGCCATGTGGTACACGCGCGCCGCCAAGAAGGGCGTGCCGCTCGCCCAATACAATCTCGGCAGCCTGTATGAAGACGGTGTGGGCGTAGACCGCGACAGCGCCCAGGCTTTCCACTGGTACCGACAGGCCGGGCTGCAGGAACTGGCCAAGGCGCAGAACAAGGTGGCCGACATGTATGCGCGCGGCCTGGGCGTCGAGCAAGACGACGTGCAGGCGGTGGCCTGGTACCGCCGCGCCGTCGTCCAGGGGCTGGCCGATGCGGAAGTCGGGCTGGGCTTCATGTACGTGCACGGCAGCGGCGTCAGCCAGGACTACGCGCAGGCGGCCAGCCTGTTCCGCAAGGCCGCCGAGCAGGACCTGCCCTTTGCGCAAAACATGCTCGGCTACATGTATGCCGAAGGCCTGGGTGTGCAGCAGGATTACGAGCAAGCCCTGGCATGGCGCACCAAGGCTGCCGGACAGGACTTGCCTGAGGCCGAATACGACCTCGGCCAGATGCATGAAAAAGGGCAGGGCGTGCCGGTCGACTACGTCAAGGCCGTGCAATGGTACCGGCGCGCGGCGGCACAGGGGTTTGCGCCGGCGCAGCAGGAATTGGACCGGTTTTCCAACAAGTAAAAAGGCCGGCAAGAACTACTGTCATTTGATGAAATTGACCGCTTCGCAATCCATTTGGCATAATCGACCGGACGTCGTTTTCGATGCAGGTCAATTCCGACGTGTGGTAGTCAAATCAACCAACCAGCAGGACATCATGCCGAAAAAAATAACATTGCTGAAGTTTCTCCTGTCTGTTGCCGTCGCGGCGTGTTGCGGTGCAGCGCTTGCCGACGATGACAAGCCGTTTGCAGAGCCTACCGACATCAAACAGCTGACACCGGCTTCGGTGGCCGATCTGCATCTGACGCAGAAAATCATGATCGACCGCCTGCGTGACGCGATGACCCCCGGCGAAAAATTGGGGCACCAGGGCTCGGGCTGGTTATGCCACAAGGTGAACTGGTACTACTCCAAGACCAATCCGAATTGGTTCTCCGAAAACATCAAGAAAGCGATGACGGGCGAGCTGAAAAAGTATGGGTACCGGATGTATGACGCCAACGAGGGGTCCTTGTACGCCAGCGATGTCAGCAATGCCCCGGATTTCCGCATCGGCGCGACCTTCCGCAAATACAATATGGAACTGTGCCTGGACGACAAAAAATATACCGGCTGGGTGCGTGTGGTTGTTGACTGGGAAGTGTTTTCCGAAAAAGAACAGAAAGTCGTCCTGCAAAAAACCACCGACGGCTACGTTCACGCGGATACCGGCGTCGAAGCTATCTGGGGCGTGGCCTTCCAGGGTGCGGTCGACAACCTGATAGGCCTGCCCGAATTCAGCGCCGCCATTCAGGGAGTGGCAGCGCCGACGGCGACCGCAGCAACCGCACCCGCCGCCGCGACGCCCAATGCGCCAGCGGCGGCGCTGGGCGCGGGCGAGGTTGATAGCGGCACCCCGGCCAACGTCGCCTACCCGGTCGATCCGATGCAGAAAAAGGCGGCCGCCGCAGTGCCTGCGCCGCAAGCCGCTTCGGCAGCACCGGTACCGGCGCCTGCGCATGGCGAATTGGTTCTGACCGCTAGCAAGGCGCCAGCCGGCGGCGCGCAGAAAGAACAAAATAAATTACGCGCGGCCGTGGTGACGCTGGAAGCAATCGCCGGCCAAGGCAGCGGCTTCTACATCGACCAGAGCGGCTACCTGCTGACCGATTACCACGTCGTCAAGGGCGCGAAATACGTCAAGGTCAAATTCAGCAACGGTGACAAGCTGGTGGGCGAGATCGTGCGCGTCAACGAACCGCGCGACGTCGCCCTGGTCAAGACCCCGGCAGTCGACGTCGCCTTGGCCATCCGTCCGGACGCCCTCGATGTAGGAGAAGACGTCTACGCGATCGGCACGCCGGTAGGCCTGGAAAGCACCATGACGCACGGCGTCCTGAGCGCAGACCGCACCGTGCAGGGCAAGCACTGGCTGCAAAGCGACGTTTCCGTTACCGTCGGCAACAGCGGCGGCCCGCTGCTGGACAAGGAAGGCCGCGTGATCGGCCTGAGTGCTGCCGGTGGCGGCGACATCGTCACCAAGGGCATCAATTTCTTTGTGCCGGTGCAGGATGCGCTGAAGGTGCTGTCGGTAGTGGTCAAATAACAAAGCCGGGTGACGGGCCGGGTCGCGAAAAGGTCCGGCACGTCACCAAGCGCAAAGAAAACCTATTCGCTGAGTCGGATTTTCCGTCAAAGTGAAAATCGACCCAAATGGAAACAAAGAACTTTGACATTCGACCACTGAATGCGTGCGACGCCGCCGCGTTCAAAGAAATTCGACTTCAAGCAATATCCGATTCTCCTTCGGCAACTTGGTCCACGTATGGCGAAGAAGTCAAACGCACTACCCAGGAAGTGGAAGCTCGTATTCAAAGGACAGAAACGCAGGTTGTTTTTGGCGCCTTCATAGATACGAAGTTGGTTGGTATTGCGGGCTTGCGCCGCGAGCCACTCGAACAGATCAGGCATAAGGCAGTCCTGTGGGGAGTTTTCGTCGTTCCTGACCAACGCCGGGAGGGCCTTGCGCGGAAATTATTTTCGCGAGTACTAACCTGCGCACGGGAGGAAGGCGTGCTTCAGATTCAGCTTTGCGTCAACGTGGAAAACACCAAGGCCAGAAATCTCTATCTTTCGCTTGGGTTCAAACCTTTTGGCTTGGAACCTAGATCAATGCGTGTTGGCGACAAGTATTTCGACGAAGAACATATGGCCCTACGGCTGGACGAATGATTTAAGTGTCCGCTTCGCGGAGACGGCAAGCGGCCAAAAGCCGACGGTGACATTGCAACGCATAGCATCCTAACTTCAACCAAATTGGATTTACATGAAAAATTACCTCGTAAACTTGTCCCTTTGTGCGATTAGTGGCATCGCTATTGCCGAACCAAGTGTGCCGGCGGTTTCGACATTGGCCTGCTTCAACCAGCAAATTCGAATCGAATCTTTTTGTCATCCGTCGAAATATGACGAATCTACAGCGGAATGTGATAGTCAAATACTTTATCTCCCGAAAGGGAAATTCGAATTAAAGGATAAGGACGATAAAGCCATGACAGCTACCGATTGGAGTTGCAGCAAGCGTCAAGACCATTTGTATATTTACTCAGGAAATGGTGGGAATTGCGTTGGCTGTGAAAAGCAGGAAACGCTTGATGCGAATGGGCACCGCACAAGTCGCTATGTTGGCGTACCTCCGGAAATGATGCGAATAGAGCTAATGAAGCAGAAGTGATATTTTGCCGCTCGGTTGAAAGAGGAGATAGGGGATGTTTTTTTTGGATTGGTTAAATCTAGAGAAATTAAGAATATTTATAATATTTTTGGTTTTCTTTAGTAGCTCTGATATATGCCTTGCACAGAATTTTGGCAATTCTCTTTATGAGAGTTGGGCAGATACGCCAGTAGGTAAATTTTCCTGCAAAGTGGACCAGTCAACGAACTACCTTCAAGTATTGAAATTAGATAATAAAATTATATTTCAACAAATCCCAGAACCAATATCACCTGGAGGGGGAAAGTTATCTCTTGGTATCGATAATTTCAATGCTGGATGCCCCGTCATTTTGGACAATCACAACGGATACGTCGTAATAGTTAGGGATATTTTCCCTCCGAGCTTTGGAATTCAAGGTTATGCAGTAATAAATTTTAATGATGTAAACATGTCAATTATGGAGCTTGGCGCGGGACAACGCCCTGCAGACGATAAAATCTCAAAGACTGAACGTCTAAAGTGGTCCGACAACGTATTGACGCTGAAATATTTTGGCTATACGAATGAGGCGCCAGGCGGAGACGAAAATTCTCCTAAGCCCAAATGGCACATTGTTACGCATAAGTTCTAATAGATTTTTTTCCAACGATTTTAGCGAGCGAACCTGGGAACATTTGGCTCTCTGACGACCGCCGATAGCACTATCGTCGATTTCACCAAATATGGAGGCAACGTCCGATTCGGGGGACGTTAACTGTAGAAAATCGTGAGTCGTATATGGACTCCACCTCGTTTGCAAATAATCCGCTTTTTGACTGTAGGTTCGACTGCACACGTATATCCGGTCTCTAACGACGGCATCTCGTTCTG
>Ga0213872_10001111_pt1 | contig 18384 bp, 12 predicted proteins | sample VelepicomBERX_R2_FD_160071 | JGI IMG/M metagenome (GOLD analysis project Ga0213872, IMG submission 160071) | Rhizosphere microbial communities from Vellozia epidendroides in rupestrian grasslands, the National Park of Serra do Cipo, Brazil - RX_R2 | ecosystem: Host-associated > Plants > Roots >...
TCCGCCGTGACGTCCGGACCTTCTTCGACGCTCTCTTCAAACGCGCCATGGGCCAGACCGTCCCGGGCCGCGGCATCCAACGCGGCCTGGTCAAAGCCAGTCTGCGCTCGGCGCTCCCATTCCTCTTTCGCAACGGCGACGGCGGCCTCCAAAGAGCTTCCGGTCCTCGTGGTCAGGTCGACGTAGAAGATCGGCGCGCGATGCGATTGCGTCGTCGACCGCCCGCGCAGGCGAAGCTCCAGCGGCAGGGTCGAGAGGCGTCCGCCACCGATGGCGTGGAAGTAGCGCAACCGTGTTGCCAGGGTGCGGATGCTGTTGAAGCCTGTCGTGCGAAAGATGAAGCTGCCAAGCTCGTCCTCATCGCCGATCCGCACATTGAGCCGTCCGAGCGGCTTGCACTGACCGGCAGCCATGTCGCAGCCATCCGGTGAAGGGCAGGGCAGGGCCTTGATGCCCTCGACGGTCGCGCGTCGACACGTCTGCCCATCGCCGACGCACAGTGGCCGGCCGGTCTTGCGGTCGAAAAGGCTGTAGGCGGCGCGCAGGTTCAGGTCCGGGGCGTCAAAGAGCAGCCGAATCGGAATGGCGCGCAGCTTGGTACTCGCGCTCTGGCCTTCGCCTTGACTCTGGGCTTGTGCCTGGCGCAGGGCCTTGTCCAGCGGATGCGGGATCCAGCCGTCCTTGTCCTGGATCTGACTGGTCAGCGTGAATTCGTCGTCCTTCTCGGGCAGGCGCTTGCCATTGCGCTCCACCACCCGGCCGATCGAGATGCGCCCGACGACGGGTGGCGTGAGAGAAAGTCCTTTGAGCATGATGATCTCCTTGAATGAGGGAATGCGTGCTGATGGCCAGGCGGGTCTCAATCGCTGTCGCCTCGTCCGTCAGTCGCGCCGTCGTTGCTAATCAAAAACCGACGCGTCCCAGGCTTCGCGACCGAGAAGCGCTGGGCAATCTCCGGCTGTTCGGCGCGCAGCCGGTCGACATCGATCCGCGACGAGTCCTTGCTGCGTTTCCAGCTGACCGAGCCCGAGTCGAAGACAGCCTGGCTCGCCTCGCCCATACGCTGCTGGATGGCCTGCACGAGCTGGGCTTCCAACTGTTCCTGGGTGGCCAAGGTCCGGCGCACCGCGATGAGGTCTGAGAACACGGCCGACATGCGCAGATCACCGGAGAGGTCGACGCTGGGGCCGTTCCCCGTGGCGTACAGCGACCGCAACGCCCGGTCTGCCGATTCCGAGCCGTCGGCCGGTGGTGCAACATCTCGTTCGACGTAGCTCCAGAAATCCCGCTCCAGCTCGATGAGCTGCCGGATCATGGCGTCGTCGCGATCGATGCGATGAATGCGCAGCTCCTGGCCACCGATCAGCACCGCCACGTCGGCCGCCTGCTTGCCAGTCACGGCCAGCTGGTGCATCACCTGCAGCTGGACGTATTCGGGCACGCCTTCAACCCAGAGGCGCGCGCCGTTGATGCCAGCAGTCTTGCACTCCAGGATCTGGACATCCGCTGCGCCAATGACCTCCCGGTCGATGTTGGCCAGCATCCAGGGTTCCTCGGGATGCTGTAGCACGGCGTTGATGCGCCGCACGCGGTTGCCTGATCGCTTGGTGTAGTGGGCCGCGACGATCGGCTCCAACAAAGTGCCCCAGTACAGTGGGCTGGTCTCGTCGTTGGGGTCGGCCTTGGGCAGGTTGCCGTCGCGGCCGGTCTTCTCCATCCACAGCTCGAGCCGGGACTTGTAGGGGTTGAGGCCGACAGCGGCACCAGCGTCCGAACTGCCGATGCCACCCTTGCGCACGGTGAGCCACTGCTCGCGATCCAGGGTCTCGGTCTTGACGAGCTTCAACGCCGGCCGACCGCGCGCAGTGCGGGAGTGCTTCAGGGGTGAATTCATGAGGGGGTCTCCATGAAGTGAGGCAGGCCAGCGTTCTCGCCAGCCGGGCAGCGCGGCCATCGACGTCCCCACAAAGCAAGAGCCCCGGGCAGTGGATCTGCGCGGGGCTCTATGCTGGGGAGTGCCGATGGACGGGCGGGCAGAGGGATTGACGGACCGGGTCCTCGTTTGAGAAGAATGAAAGGATCGAATGTGGCGACGCGCCTCACGCCACCATCTGCAAGGCCTGGTCCATGGCCCGCTGCTTGAGATTCGCGCCTTGGCCGAACCAGGCGCTTTCCAGGCGGTATTCCTGGCTGCGCGCGCGACGCTCGTGGTCGACGAACTCGGTGACTGCGTTGAGCAGGCCCCAGGCTGTTCCTTTGGCTGCGGTGAGCTCGGCGCCGCGGCCGTGGCCGTCATAGAGCGACTGCACCTTGTTCAGGGCACGTTCGTTGACCAGATTGCCTTCGGGTTGCTGGTCGATCTGGCACAGAACCTTGAGGAAGTAGTTCATCGCCTCGTGGCTCTTGACCTTGCGCTCGGCCAGCAGCTTCATGCGGTACATGAAGCCGTCCCATTGCGAGACCGCCACACCGAGCTGCTTCTTGACCGCCAGAGCGTCAAAGCTCGTGCGATGCGGCACCTTGATGGCCTGCGGTGCGCCGTTCAGGGCAATGGACAGCGTGTTGTTGCACACGACGCGGATCGTTGTCGGCGTAGCCGTGGTGGCGAGCGTGCCATCGCACGAGGTGGCCAGCAGCAGGTAGCCCTTTACCCGGTCGTCGCCCTTGAGCGCGGTCTCCTTGCCGGTGCGGGCCAGGGCCCAGAACTTGCGGCCCTCCTTGAGCACGCCGGCGGTCTCCAGCTCGTACCCGGAAATCTCGGTCAGGTCACGGTAGAACTCCAGCACTTCGCGGGGTTGGACGACCTGGTAGCGGTCCGAGACGACGGACAGCGGCGACTTGGTGTCGCTGCGGTACAGGACCATCTGGTCGGCGTAGGTCATGACAGCGCCGAGCGCGCCGGCCTGCTCGGTCATGTAGCGAACCGGTGTCGAGAGGATCTCCCAGTTCATGCCTGCCTGGTCGGCCCAGACGTCGAGGGATTGCTTCGGCGGCAGGGCGTTGCCGAGCTGGTGCCAGGGGGTTTGGCCAACGAAGGCCATGGATTGAACGGCGTGAGCCATGGTGTTCTCCTGAAGATGAAAGCAAGGGAAAGACGCGATCACGCCGCAGCGGAACCCGGCCCAGACAGGGCGGCTCACGAGCGATGTGGAAGGCGAGAAGGAAAGAGGAAGCGAGAGCCGGACGCAGCGACGGAAGATCAGTCGTCGAAATCGGTGCCCCAAGCTCCGGAAGGCGTGGGTGACGACATGCGCATCTCGCTCTGAGGTGCTGCCGCGTCACTGAACGTGAAGTCGCAGTCCAGGCAGCGATAGGTATCGAGGACGTTGTCGTCCATGCGCTGGCCGAGGATGGAGCCCGCGACACAAGCTGAAGCGCCGGCCGCCAAGGCGCCAATCAGGGCGCCGAGGATGGAACCTGCGGCCATGCCGGCAGGACCGCCAGCAGCGCCAATCGCCATCCCGGCTTCGGCACCACCGGCGGTGCCGGCCCAGCCGGCAAACAGCCCGATTGCGGCGCCGATCGCGCCGATTGTCTTGCGGCCGAGATTACGTCGGGCAACGGAATCAGACTTGCAGCGGGGGCACATGGGGCTGATCAGGGTAGGGTGGGGTGATTCGGCGGTGGAGTGCTTGGATGTACTGGGCGAGGCTGAGCGCTGTCAAAGCGCCTGCTAGGAAGGTGATGGCGAAGGTGGTCAGGTAGTCTTGGGGCAGCGGGCGGGGACGCATGACGGTCTCCTTGTGGTCGGTGGAATGAATGGCCATCGCACACGGCATAAAGCCCAGTCCGCGTAGGGCGGAACTGGGCTCGACGGTGAGACGGGGGCTGGGAGTCCGGTCAGAAGATCATCTGCTCCGTCTCAGGTGGGTGATATGTGGCTGAAGAAATCTGGATTCGATGGTCGCGCCTCGCTTGCTCAAGCTGGATTGGAATCGGCTTGAATCCCATGGAATCAGGCCAAAACCTACGAAACCAAGTCAGAAAGCCAGTTTCCGTGCGATCATCATGGAATGCTGAATGCTCGTCTGCTTGATGGATGTCGAGGCCATGACTGATCGCTGGTTGTCAGTCGAGGAGATTGCCGAGTACCTCGGCGTGAGCAAGGACACCGTTTATGCATGGATCGCCAGACGAAACATGCCAGCTCATCGAATCGGTCGACTTTGGAAGTTCAAGTCTGACGAGATCGACGAATGGGTGCGCTCAGGTGGTGCGGGAGAAAGCGATGGGCGAGAGAGGGGTTGATGGACGCAGCTTTTGCTTTTCTCAATCGGCTCATTCGGTCGGAAGAACAACGGGAGAGTTGACGTGAAGAAAATTGCGTGTGTCGATCTTTTCTGCGGGGCAGGAGGGCTGACGCATGGTTTCATGCTTGAGGGACTTCCCGTTGTAGCGGGGATTGACCTTGATCCCGCTTGCCGTTTCCCGTACGAGAAGAACAACGGCGAGGCCCGATTTCTTGAGCGTGACATCAGCAAGGTCACGACCGACGAAATCAATGGGCTGTTTGGTGATGCAGAACGGACGATCTTGGCGGGTTGCGCGCCTTGCCAACCCTTCTCGACCTATGCCCAGCGTTACGAGCTCGATGGCAAAGACGGGAAGTGGGGCTTGCTATATCAGTTCGCACGCCTCGCGAAAGGCACGATGCCCGACGTCATCACGATGGAGAACGTGCCGACCGTTGCCAAGCACGAGGTCTTCCACGATTTCGTGGACACACTGAAAAGGCTTGGCTACGAGGTCTGGCACGACGTCGTCGATAGCTCGCGTTACGGCGTTCCGCAAATGCGGCGTCGGATGGTGCTGCTAGCTTCGAAACACGCCAGCATCGAGATGATCCCTCCGACCCACGACAAGCCGAAGACTGTGCGGCAAGCAATTGCCCATCTGCGTCCCCTCAGTGCCGGTGAATCCGCTCCCCGCGACAAACTGCACGTGACTTCGGCGCTGTCTGAAACTAATCTGAAGCGGATCAAGGTCTCGAAGCCCGGTGGCACGTGGCGCGACTGGCCGAAGCACTTGGTCGCCGAATGCCACCGCGCTGAAAGCGGGCGGACATATCCGGGTGTCTACGGACGCATGGAGTGGGACAAGCCTGCGCCGACGATGACGACCCAATGCTACGGGTTCGGCAACGGTCGCTTCGGCCACCCCGAGCAGCATCGCGCCATCTCCCTGAGGGAGGCCGCAATCTTGCAGAGCTTCCCGCGAGACTACGCGTTCATTCCGCAAGATGGCGAGGTGAGCTTCACGGCTCTCGGACGGCTCATCGGTAACGCCGTGCCCGTCGATCTCGGTCGCGCCATCGCCCGTAGCATCGCGCGACACCTCGCATCGGTCGCGGGGTGATGGACTGCGCTGACGGTGATGATGCGGCTGGTGTTCTTGCTCTCTGCAGAGGAGCGTGGATTGCTGCTCTTAGGCGACGAACGCTACGAAGCCAATTACGCGCTCTCGACCTTGCGCATGCAGTTGCGTACCGAATCCGACGAGATTCTGGAACGCCGTTGGGATGCGTGGTCACGCCTGTTGGCGGTGTTCCGCGCCGTGTATGGTGGAATCGAGCACGAAAACCTGCGCTTGCCTGCGTTGGGCGGCTCCCTATTCGATCCGGATCGTTTCCCCTTCCTCGAAGGTAGGTCCAAAGGTTCCGACTGGCGCATCGACGTCGCCAGGCCGCTGCCCATCGACAACCGCACCGTCTTGTTACTGCTCGACGCGATCCAGCAATTCCGGGGGCGCGCGCTGTCGTATAGGGCGCTGGACGTGGAGCAGATCGGCTACGTCTACGAGGGCTTGCTGGAGCGCACGGTCAAGCGCACCGCCGAGGTCACGCTGGAACTCGACGCCACCAAGAGCGCCCAGTCGCCCTGGGTCACGCTGGCCGAATTGGAATCGGCACGGCTCGACGGCGCAGAGCGGCTCGTCGAACTACTTCAGGCGCGTTCCGGCAGTTCCGCCAGCCGCGTGCGCGAAGATTTGCACCGTGCAGTAGATGATGCGCTCGCCGAGCGCGTTTTGACCGCTTGTCACGGCGACACGGCGCTACGTGACCGCATCAAATCCTTCGGCTATCTGGTGCGCACCGACCCTTGGGGCTACCCGTTGGTCTACCCCGCCGGTGCCTTCATTGTCACCACCGGCTCAGACCGGCGCGAGACAGGCACTCACTACACGCCGAAATCGCTCACCGAGGCTATCGTCGCAGAGACGCTTACACCCATCACCTACGTCGGCCCGGCGAAGGGCATGCCGCGCGCGGAATGGGCGCTGAAGTCACCCGCCGAACTGCTAGACCTGAAGGTCTGCGACCCGGCCATGGGATCGGGCGCATTCCTCGTGCAAGCCTGCCGCTGGCTGGCAGACCGGTTGGTGGAGGCGTGGGCGCAGGCTGAAGCACAGGGCAAGACGGTCAATGCCGACGGGCGGGTGGCTGACGCCGATGCCAGCAGCGAGCCGCTGCCCCGCGACACTGATGCTCGCACCGTCGCCGCTCGGCGCCTCATTGCCGAGCGCTGCCTCTATGGCGTTGATCTGAATCCACTGGCCGTCGAACTAGCCAAGCTCTCTATCTGGTTGGTGACGCTGGCCAAGGATCGCCCCTTCGGCTTCCTCGATCACAACCTGCGCTGCGGCGACAGCTTGATCGGCATCTACCGGCTGGATCAGCTCACCCAGCTGTCGATGAACCCCACCGGCCAGGGCCAGCGGCCGCTATTTGGTCAGAGCATTGAGCAAGCCGTGCGAGAGGCCATCGAACTGCGGCAGCGCCTGCGAGAAATCCCCATCCACGACATCCGCGACGTGGAAACGATGGCTCATCTGGATGCCGACGCGCGCCGCAAGCTTGCGCTGCCAGAGGGCATCGCCGATGCATTTATCGCGGAGGTGTTCGCGTCGGGTGGCAGTGACACGGTTTTGGAAATTGCACTGACATCGCTGCCCGTCCAGGCCGAGCAGGCCATCAATGGCGACTGCGACGTCCTTGCCTTGATGCGTAGCAGATCAATTGCCGCGCTTTCGATCGATCTGCCTGCAGACAAACCCGCACGTAGGCTGTTTCATTGGCCCTTAGAGTTTCCAGAAGTCTTCGCGCGCGAACGCAGCGGCTTCGACGGCATGATCGGTAATCCGCCCTTTCTTGGCGGGAAGCGAATCACCGGCGTCGCGGGCACGGCCTTTCGTGACTGGTTGGTCGCGCATATCGCCGAAGGGCGGCGTGGCTCTGCCGATCTGGTCGCCTATTTCTTCCTGCGGGCATGGAGCATGTTGCGAGAAGGCGGCGGTTTCGGGTTGCTGGCGGTCAATACCATCGCGGAAGGTGACACACGGCGGATCGGGTTGGACGCGCTGGTGGGCGCGGGTGCCGTCATCCATGCGGCCTACCCAAATGAACCTTGGCCAGGAAAGGCGGCGGTCGTCACGAGTCGCGTGCATGTCCACAAGGGTGAGTGGGCGGGCGAGCGCTCGTTTCTTGGAAGGCCAGCGTCCTTCATATCGGCTTTTCTGTCTGATCGTGAGGAGTGGAGTCCAAAACGGCTGAAAGCTAACGAAGGCATTGCTTATCAAGGCTCTTACGTGCTTGGTATGGGATTCGTGCTTTCACCTGATGAAGCACAGCGGATGCTGGATGCCGATCCGCGAAACGCCGAGGTGGTCTTTCCTTACATCAACGGCGAAGACCTCAATTCAGACCCCGAGCAGCGCCCAAGCCGATGGGTGATCAATTTCTGGGACTGGCCAGAGGAAAGAGCACAAGGATACAAGCTCCCATGGCGGCGCATTGAAGAGCGAGTCAAGCCGGAACGTCAGCGTCTGAACGAACGCGGCGAGTTTGTTCTCCGGAAGCCATTGCCGGAGCGTTGGTGGCAGTTCAGTGAAAAGCGACCTGGCCTGTACCATGCCATCGGTCGCGGCCGGTATTTTGAGCGCCACCCTGAGGGGTGGAGCTCCGATAGCGGCGCAAAAATCAAGGTTATGGTTTGCAGTGAGGTAACCAAGCACCTCTCGTATGTGCTTATCCCAAATGAGTACGTGATATCGGAGCGAGCAGTCGTGTTTCGAAATAGTGATATTTTGGCAATCTGCCAATCATCCCTTCATGAGGTTTGGGCGCGTCTATATAGCTCACGACTGGAGACGCGTCTGAAGTACTCAATTGGGAATGCTCTTGAAACATTTGTATTCCCGGGTCAGCCCGGCAGCGAGGTTCAAGAGCTAGGAATGCACTTGCATCGGTTGCGCGGAGACCTGATGGCTGAAGACGGTATTGGGCTGACGAAGCTCTATAACCGCTTCCACGATGACGCTGAGCAAGATACCCGCATCGAAGGGTTGCGCGCATTGCAGCGCGAAATGGATACTGCCATCGCTCGCGCCTATGGCTGGGACGACCTCGACCTGGAATACGGCTTCCACGAAGTGTCGTACCTGCAAGAGAACGACCGTGCTCGTTTCACCATCTCGGAGACTGCGCGCGTCGAAGTGTTGCAGCGGCTGTCGGAATTGAACCGTCAGCGGTACGAGGAAGAAGTCGTACAGGGTTTGCACGGTGCCGCCACGCCACGCGCTTCGACCCGCGCTCCGCGTGCCGGTCGCACGGCAGGTTCCACCACAACTGATCAACCCTCACTCGACTTCGGGACTGGGGTAACTATCACCGCTAACGACGAGACTCCGTCCCAGGTGATCCTCCGTTTTCTGAGTGCACATGACGGCTGGCACGCCAAGGCCGATGTCCTCGCAGCTACCGGCATCACGGACGGCCAGTGGAATGCTGCGATCAACGACCTGATCTCGGGCGGCGGCGTCGAGCGCCAAGGCGAAAGGCGCGGGGCACGCTACCGGATCCAGCCCGGCCATCGTCCCCCCGCATTAAGCGGTTATGCGATGACTTGAACTCAAGCCGCGCCGTCGTTCAAAGACCACCATTGCTTCGATTAATTTGCATTGCACACTGAGGCCCCGTCCATGACAAAACCAAGCACTGATACAGCTCAGGCGAGCCCGACCAAGCAATTCTTCGTTTCGATGCTCACGCGCGACATCAGCCTCGCCGATGCGATCCTCGACTTGCTCGACAACTGCCTGGATGGCGCAATGCGCCTGGCGAACGGCAACGAGGTCGATTACGCCAAGCATTTCGTAAATATCGAAATCGCCGAAGACCACTTCTCCATCGCCGACAACTGCGGTGGCATCCCGCGCGACGTTGCCAAGAACTACGCATTCAAGATGGGACGCGAGCCCGACGATGACCGCGATTCGGATGCCGAAACCATTGGCATGTATGGCGTCGGCATGAAGCGCGCGATCTTCAAGATGGGGCGTAACGCATTGGTGCGCACGCGGCATGGCGAGGATACGTTCGAGGTGCCGATCACATCGGAATGGCTTGATGCCAAGAACTGGGATCCGCTTCCGATCAATGAACCGACCGAGGCAAAGGAGCAGCTTGACGAGCCAGGCACCACGATTTACGTCGCCGATCTTTACGAAGGCGTTGCGCGGCACTTCGCCAACGAATCGTTCGAAAACGAGGTGCGCACAGCGATCGCGGAGCACTTCACGATGTTCATCCAATGGGGCCTGAGGGTAAATCTCAATGGAACACCCGTGGAGTCCGTCCGTGTCGAGGTGCTGGTTTCGACAGACGAGACTCGTCCGGCCCCGTACATCTTCCAGAAGACGATAGATGGCGTGCTCGTCTCGATCACCGTTGGCCTCAATACCGGAAAGAGTCTTGGTGATGACGCGGAGGACGACGCGGGATTCGAACGTGACCGGTCGTCCGCAACCGCAGGCTGGACGGTGCTTTGCAACGACCGTGCGGTCATTGTGGGAGATAAGGGCCGTCTGACGGGCTGGGGCGACAGCATCCCGCTCTACCATCCGCAGTTCGCCATCATCACGGGCATCATCGAATTCCGCTCCAAGCATGCGGATCAGTTGCCGGTCACTACGACGAAGCGGGCACTCGACACGTCGTCGAACGTCTGGCTGGAGTCCCTCGTCAAGATGAAGGAGGGTATGCGCATCTGGATTTCTTACACGAACCAGTGGAAGAACCATCCACGCGCCGATCAGTCGAGTCACTGGGAGTCCGCCAAACCGATGCCGTTGAGCCGGGCCATTGAGGTCGTGTCCGCTCGCAGTGCTACCAGGGCAATTGCCGGCGCGATCGAATTCAACCCTCAGAAGGCGAAGGTCTTGCCTGAGCCGGAGGACAAGAAGCCATCGTCCCGAAAGATCGTGTTCTCGCGCCCTGCGGAGGAAGTGCGACTCGTCTCCAAGCTGCTGTTCGATGACGCGGATGAAAAACCCGGCGTCGTCGGCGACAAGTGCTTCGAGATGCAGCTCACGAAGGCCAAAAAGCAGGGAGTCTGAACGATGAGTGCTGGTTCGTCACTGCCGTACCGGTTACGGCCCAACAAAGCCGTGGATCGGGAGCTGTTCCTGTCGCTGCTGATGCGATTGGCACCGATACTTGCACTCGAAAAATACCACTACGTCGGTCTCGGTGGCCCATTCCTCGAAGACTTCCGGATGATCCATGGTCGGCTCGGCATCGGAAAGATGACGTGCATCGAGACAGAAGAACAGGTGCACAAGCGCCAGCTCTTCAACCGCCCTGTCGCGTCCATCGAATGCGTCCACAGGAGCCTCGAAGACTACCTCGACGAAACCGATTTCGACGCTCCCGCCATCATCTGGTTCGATTACACGGAGCCCAGAGGCATCACGACGCAAATCGAACGATTCGCGCGCACCATCGGTACGGCGCCGATCGGCAGCGTGTTACGCGTCACCCTCAACGCCAACCCCGCATCGTTGGGAAAGCCGGAACCCAAAGACATCTCCGTCGAGGCTGAGGGTGAAGCCTCAGAAGATCGCGGGCAGAAGCCGACGATCCAAGAATGGCGACTCGCGCGCTTCAAAGAGCGTCTCGGCTCGCTCTTCCCGAGCGGTTTGACTGCCGACGGAATGAACTTCAAGACATTTGGCACGAGCCTGCTTCGCGCACTCAAGCTGGCGGTCGAAAAGGAGGTGCTCAGTTTTCGGGATCGCCGAATCGTCTGGGCACTCGCCACGCACTACGCTGACGGTCAGGCGATGGTGACCGCCGCACTCGTCATCTGCAAGAACGACGACAAGGCCGTAGAAGAGTTGGTGAAGGGTTGGGAGTTCTACGCGACGGCTGATGCCCCGCACCGCCTCGATCTCCCCGCGCTTTCGACTCTGGAGCGGTTGACGATGGAATCGAACGTCGATGCCAAGACCGAGATGGGCTTCGAGTTGCCGAAGTCTGATATGGGCGAGAACCCGTTCGAGGTTTTTAAGAAGTTCTACCGCATCTATCCGCATTTCTCGCGCGTCGAGCTTTAGTCCGTGGATTCGAGGTTCCAGAACATGACGACAACACCCACCGCATGGATCGCCATCGACGACGGTCTCGCCACCGATCGCAGGCTCGCGCCCTACACGCTAGTCTTGAATGGTGATGGCTCCCTGTATCGGGCAATTACCGAGGACGATTGGGTGCTCGTGCTGAACCCCGCCGGGGAGATTGCTCGTGCCGGGCGTGTGCTGCGGGTTCGCTCCGACCTCAAGATCACCACTCTGTTCTTCGATCGGGTGTCCGTCATCGACGCTCCGGTGCCGGTCGCCAGCGTGTCGCTGACTCCGCCGTCGTCGGGAAGCGTCAGTCGCTTCCAGTGGGAGGAATTCGTCGCGGCCTTGTCCACGGCGCTGCACCAGACTGTGGACGGCGTGCCGCCGGTCGAGGATCGAACCTACATTCGCGAGCTACTGCAACTTGCCGTGGTGGACGACCTGCTTGGTCCAGCGGGCGGCCCGCACGAGCGCATCGTGGATATGAGCGTGCGCGACCGTTATCTGGTCGGCAAGCTGGCACCGCGGGAAGATGCCCAAGGCGGCATCGAAGGGCTGGAAGGCCCGCTGGCCGAGGACGAGGTCGAGGAACCCACCGATCCCATCGTGCCCGGCCAGCACGAACCTGGCGCCGAGTTCGGCACGGCGACCGGACGGGTGGAGCCTGAATCCGACTCCGCAGACGAGATCGATGCTGCCAGCAATCAATCGCTGGTGCCGAGCAGCTTCGGCATGACCTTCTGTGTCGATGGTGACGTCGAGCGAGTGGAGGTCGAAGCGTGTTGGGGTTGCTACGAACGAGTGCCCAACAAAGAACACGACCTGATGCGAGCCAATGGGCAGAAGGCCAAAGTTTGGCAGCGCATTCCCTGCGGTGGGAAGCTGGTGCTGCCGCTCACCGAAGGAGTGATTCCCCATCAAGCGCCAGACCCGAATCGTCCGTCGGTGCGGATACAAGGTTCCATCCGTGCCAAAAGCGCTAAGGGCGACCGTTTGGTGACGCTGTTCCTGATCAACGCTCAGGATGAACCCGACACTAACCGCGATACGGCATGGCTGTTCCAGCCCGAGCTGATCGTGCGCGCGGAGGCGGGAGCGCCAACTCATGCGATCTTTCGCCGCCGGCCCGTGCTCGACGCAGATGGGGCCGATGCAGAGCGCGAGTCGCTGGAAATGATCTACCGCAACCGCGTCGAGTTTGCGGTCGGACATGGCATCGCCATTCATGCCGAGACGGCGGACGACGTGACCCGAGCCACGCTGGTGCGTACCACAGTGCTGCCGCAATACGAGGTGCAGGTCACGGAGACGCCAGGACTCGATGCAGCAGACCGCCCGGCGATGAAGGAGATGGTGGTGAGCGGTCTGCTCGACATGCAGCGCCTCGCCACACTGGGCGTCAATGAGTTGGTCGCCGCCCTGAACGTACTGACGAAGGACTACGCGGTATGGATCGCCGAGCAGCGTGTCCGCATCGGTGAGGACGTGGCCGGGTATGACACTTCGGCTGCACAGGCGCTGGATCGGTGTCAGGAAATCCAAACGCGCTTGCAGCAAGGCATCGATACGTTGAAGAGCGACGAGAAAGCTCTGGCGTCTTTCCGCTTCGCTAACCGGGCGATGGCCATCCAGCGCGTGCGTAGTCAGTACGCGCTCGAAGTACGGCGAGGCCGGGACGTAACGGTCGATCAGTTCGACCTGCCGAAGAACCGTAGCTGGCGTCCGTTCCAGTTGGCGTTCCTGCTGCTGTCGATCCCGTCGCTCGCCGACCCCACGCACCCGGATCGCGTACAGCCGATGGAAGCCCATGCCGATCTGCTGTGGTTCCCCACCGGCGGTGGCAAGACCGAGGCCTACCTGGGCGTGGCGGCGTTCACCATGGCGATCCGACGCTTGCAAGGCAAACTCGGCGGCTACGACGGCTCGCGCGGCCTGGCCGTGATCATGCGCTACACGCTACGCCTGCTGACATTGCAACAGTTCCAGCGCGCCACCGCGCTGATCTGCGCGATGGAAGTGCTGCGGCGTGAAGCGCTGGCCAACGGTGATTCCGCGTTGGGCGGCGAACCGTTCACCATCGGTTTGTGGGTCGGTAACAAGGTGACGCCGGGCACGACAGAGGACAGCCATCGCGCCATCGAGGACATCCGCAATCCCGGCAAATACCACGCGGGGGCGGCAACCCCCGTGCAACTGACGAGTTGCCCTTGGTGCGGCTCCGACATTGCGCCGGGGCGCGACGTGGAGATCGACAAGAGCCACGGACGCACGCTCGTCTATTGCGGTGACAAGAGAGGTCGCTGCGAATTCTCACGCGGCAAGTCCAGCAATTCGCCGCACCCTGGCATCCCTGTGTTGACGGTGGACGAAGAGATCTACCACCGCCCGCCGACGATGATGATCGCCACCGTGGACAAGTTCGCCATGATGGCGTGGCGGGGACAGGTGCGCACGCTGTTTGGTCGGGTGAGCCAGGAATGCGAGCGCCACGGTCTGCTGTGGCACGAAGCCGACTGCTGCACTGGCAATCACACCGCCGGGAAGGGTCTGCCTGCCGTCAAGGTCAGAGACGTCGCGCCGATCCGGCCGCCCGATCTGATCATCCAAGACGAGTTCCACCTCATCAGTGGCCCGCTAGGCACGATGGTCGGACTGTACGAATCCGCCGTGGATGAGCTGTGTGGGTGGACGCTAGGTGACAAGACGGTCAAACCGAAGATCGTCGCGTCCACGGCGACGGTGCGCAAAGCCAAAGAACAGGTGAACAACGTGTTCATGCGGCGCGTGTCGGTGTTTCCGCCGCACGGCTTGGACGTGGAGGACAACTACTTCTCGGTACAGCGACCGATCGAAGAGCGGCCCGGACGCCGCTATCTCGGCGTGTGTTCGCCAGGCAGTTCGCGGCCCGCGATGCTGATCCGCGTCTATACCGCTTTCCTCACGGCGGCGCAGGCGCTGTTCGACCGTTTCGGCGAGCCCGCCGATCCGTACATGACCATGGTCGGCTATTTCAATTCGCTGCGCGAATTGGGCGGCATGCGGCGCTTGGCCGAAGACGACGTGCAGACGCGTTCCTACCGTGTGCAGATGAGCATGGTCGAACGGCCCGCGCTTGCGCAGCGCAGCGTCAACAACATCCGCGAGTTGACGTCGCGCGTCTCCAGTCAGGACATCCCGAAGTACCTCGACGATCTGGAGGTCAAGTTCAAGGCCGCGTTCGATGCGAGCACCGGAAAGTACGTGACGAGGTGGAACGAAGGAGACACCCGCGCAATCGACGTGGTGCTGGCGACCAACATGCTGTCGGTCGGTGTGGACGTGAATCGCTTGGGCCTGATGGCGGTGAACGGCCAGCCCAAGGGTACGGCGGAATACATCCAAGCCACCAGCCGCGTGGGCCGTTCCTTCCCCGGCTTGGTCTGCACGGTGCTCACATGGGCACGTCCGCGCGATCTCTCGCACTACGAGACCTTCGAGCATTACCACGCGACCTTCTACAAGCATGTGGAAGCGCAGTCGGTGACGCCGTTCTCGCCACGTGCCATGGATAGGGGCCTGACCGGCGCGCTCCTGAGCCTGATGCGTCTGGATAACGACGCGTTCAGTCCGAACGTGGGTGCGGGCGAGTTGGACAAGTCCGACCAGCCCGAGATCACTGAAGCCATCGACGTGCTGGTGCGGAGGGCTTGGAACGTCAGCGAGACGACCACCATCAAAAATCTGGCCGAGCGTGAACTGAAGGAGCGCGCGGACGAATGGGCGAAGGAGGTGAGCGTACCCGGCCGCACACTGGCTTATGAAAAGCGTGGGCAGCAAGCGGCGATGATGAAGAATTTGATCGAATCTCCGGGACTCAAGGCTTGGAGCAATTGGACGGTGCCGATGTCGATGCGAGAAGTGGAGCCTGGCGTGCGTCTGATCATGAATACGGGACACATCTTGGACGATCACGGGTGGAAGCCGCGTCCGGCGACGAAGGACGAGGACTGACCATGACCACAAACAGAACACCCGTCGGCGAAGTCCGCCCCAGCCAGCTGCTCTGGACATACGGTCCGGGCGCACTGATCGATCTGCCAAGTCTCTCGGTGGTGACGCTGGGCATCGACCAGTGGGAGAAGGATCGTTGCCAGCCCATCGGCGAGCCGCGCCTGCTAGCCGCCGTTCGCAAGGTTCTCGGGTCGCAGGTGGAGAACCTGCGCGTACCGCCTTTCCAGAAGAGCGAACTCGTCGATCCGTGGTCGGCGGAGGCGAACATCGGCGTACCCGTCCGCCCGTTCCCGCGTTGGATGCGCTGCGTGAAGTGCGGTCTGCTGTCGCCCTTCGACGCGGGGCTGTTCGAGATCAAGGAAAACCGCTTCCGTCCGGAGCGAACTCGGTTCGTCCACAAGGGGTGCCGTGGCTCCAAGGGCGACCAGCCCGCGAAGGATGCCGACGCCGTTCCGGCGCGTTTCCTCTTGGCCTGCCGCGACGGCCATCTCGACGACTTCCCTTGGCATTACTTCGTCCACGGTGGCAACAGCTCGTGCAAGGGAACGCTGCGTTTCTTCGAGAGTGGAGCCTCGTTGCAGACCGAGAACCTGTGGGTGAAGTGCGATGCTTGCGGCGCGTCGCGCAGCATGGCGCATGCCTTCGGCAAGGCCGGGAAGGAAAACCTGCCGAGCTGCCGAGGCAGGCATCCCCACCTCGATCACTTCGACGAAGAGTGCGACGAGGAAGCGCGGGCAGTCCTGCTGGGTTCGACGAACAGTTGGTTCCCGATCACTCTGTCGGCGCTCGCTATTCCTCAGGCGAAAGACCCGCTCGGTCAACTTATTCAGGACGGGTGGGAGTTCTTCGACGATCTGGATTCTGAGGCCGCCGTCGGGGTGACGGTGAAGACATTGAAGAAGACCGGAGCCTTGCCGGGCATCGACAAGTACCTGGCATCGGACATCTGGGCGGCCATCGAAATCCATCGCAACGGCGGCGGTCAGGAGACGATTGGCGACGCCGACATCAAGGGGCCGGAGTGGGAAGTGCTGACGGCGGCCAATCCGCCCGCCGATTACCCGCACTTCATGAGCAAGAAGGTCGCCACTCCGCCCGGCTTCGAGAAACACATCGGCAGAGTCCTGCTGCTGGAGAGGTTGCGCGAGGTCAACGCCTTGTTGGGCTTCACCCGCGTGGAAGCGCCCGAGGAAGCGAGCGATCCGAACGAGCGCCCACAGATGGCGGGCCTTGCGCGCCGCAAGCCGGATTGGGTTCCCGCGAATCAGGTTCACGGCGAAGGTATCTTCATCCAGTTCGACGAAGAGGCGCTCCGGACGTGGGAGGCGCAGAGTGGCGTCAAGCTCGTCGATAGGATGCTCGAAGACGGCCATCGTGGATGGCGCAATTCGCGGCATCTCGACCCGAACGGAGGCTATCCCGGCATCCGATACGCCATGCTCCACACGCTCTCGCACCTGCTCATCCGCGAACTGGCGCTGGAATGCGGCTACAACGCAGCGAGCATCCGCGAACGAATCTACGCTGACGTGTCAGATGGGAATCCCCAGGCGGGCATCCTTATATACACGGCGGCAGCCGACTCTGATGGGACGCTGGGCGGCCTCGTCGATCTCGGAAAACCGGAAAACCTCGGGCGACTGCTCCGGCAGGCGCTGAACCGATCGAAGGTCTGCTCATCCGATCCGCTCTGCTCCGAGCACGATCCGGCGAAAGACCGTTCGCTCCACGCGGCAGCCTGTCATGCGTGCAGCCTGGTCGCAGAGACGTCGTGCGAACGAGGCAATCGTTACCTTGACAGATCGTTGCTGGTGCAGACCCTTGACCGGGGCGATGCCGCGTTCTTCGCGGGGCTGTGACATGGAAAGATTGCTGGAAGCTGTTACAGCCGTGGTCTGTCTCGTTTCACCGGAGAAGGTTTCGGCGCTGGCAAGCAGGATTCGGAAGATTGAGGACGGAAGAGCGCGCATCTCTCTTTCGGACGTTGTCGGTACTGCCATGGCAAGAGTATTCGTCGATCGGCTCGTCGATGCCTGGCGGGCCACGTCGGTCGGTTCCGACGAGCTGGCTTCGATGCTGCTCGCCGCGGGCCATGTCTTTGAGAACGTGTCGAAGCACCAGTCCACCGAGCTCGTGTGGACGGGGCCAACGACGCCCTTCGTGTCGCCTCGTAGAACGGAGCAGGCGCTTTTGCAAGTCATAGGCGCAGCCAAGCGAAATTTATTTATCACTAGCTTCGTGGCCTACGATGTTTCGACCATCGTGAAGGCGTTGAACGAAGCGAGTGCGCGAGGCGTGAGCATCTCGATGCTGCTCGAATCCTCGCAGGATCACGGTGGCAGCGTTTCATTCGACGTGCTCGGAAAGATGCGCACATTGGTTCCCTCCGCGAACTTATACGCTTGGCGTGAGCGAGTGGCCCCGTTCGCCGATGGCCGAGTTCACGCCAAGGTTGCGGTAGCTGACGGTGATTGGTGCTTCATCACCAGTGCGAACCTTACGGGACACGCAATGGAGCAGAACATGGAGGCGGGCGTACTTCTGTCCGGAGGGCAGATTCCCAAGCTGCTGCTTGAGCATCTACATGCATTGGTCGAAACCAAGACCGTGTCGCCCGTCTGACGGGATGCATGACCGGCGCTAGCCGACGATGTCAGAGTGGCATATGAGCGTAGGAGGGCGGGCTTCGGCGCGCCTGGCCCCACGAAAATCGTCTTACATCCGCCCTTACATCGGTCGAAAGTCTTGCAAAGCAAAAAGCCACCGCTAGGGTGGCTTTTCTGCCTAAGTGCTTGACGCACAAAGACTTTATTTGGTGGCGCTTCAGGGATTCGAACCCCGGACCTGCGGATTATGATTCCGTCGCTCTAACCGGCTGAGCTAAAGCGCCTCAAGCCTTCTATTCTAATCAACTTTTGAGAGACAATGCAAGCATTGATGAAAAGTTTTTGACAGCTTCTTCATCCCCCAGCATCTCAGCCCTTGCCGTGAGCTTGG
>Ga0213872_10001112_pt1 | contig 18383 bp, 18 predicted proteins | sample VelepicomBERX_R2_FD_160071 | JGI IMG/M metagenome (GOLD analysis project Ga0213872, IMG submission 160071) | Rhizosphere microbial communities from Vellozia epidendroides in rupestrian grasslands, the National Park of Serra do Cipo, Brazil - RX_R2 | ecosystem: Host-associated > Plants > Roots >...
TAGTCCTTGTTTGGGGGCACCGCGCCCCACCGCGACCGACTATTCTGCAGCCCATGTTTCGGCAACCCCTCCTTTTTGCCTGAAATCGAGGGACATGCGATGGCAAAACCTATGGTACTGCACTGCGGTACGGTCGTATTGGCAATCGCCAATCCGCTCGTGCGGCGGGCCATGACAGATGAATTCCGCCACCGAGGGGTGGGAGAGATCGTAGCGATTGGCGACTTCGCCGCGTTGAACGAAGCGGCCAAGTCGCAAGCGATCGACATCCTGGTGCTGGACGACGTCCTGGCGGACATCCAGACCGGGCCGCTGATCCGCGACATCCGCTATGGCGTGGTGCACGGACATCCCTTTCCGCTGGTGCTGGCCCTCGCCCACCAGCAGACCGAGGCGCAATTGCGGGTGCTGATCGATTGCGGGCCGGACGCCATCGTGCTGACGCCGGTGTCCATCGCCGACCTGTTCAGCAAGATCGAGAAACTGGCCCTGGCGCGAAAGCCTTTCATCGTCACCCGCAACTATATCGGCCCCGACCGGCGCACCCAACTGCGCGAGGGCACCCAGCCGCCCCGCTTCGTCGACGCGCCCAATCCGCTGGCCGGCCCCATGGAGGCTGGAGGCTTCCAGGACGCCATCCAAAAGTGCTCCGAGGCTTTGAAAACCGCGAAGATGGAAGCCAGCCTGGACCAATTGGCCTTCGCGCTGAAATCCGGCAATGCCGAGGCTTTCCGCGAACTGATTCCGGCGATCGACAATCTGGCGAAGACAACCTCGAAACAATCGCTGAAGGACGCGGCCCACGGACTTTCGGCGGCGATCAGTACGCAGGTGTTCGACGAGATCCTGCAGGCCAGCAAGAACCTCCTCACCGCGGCGACGGGCAAGGCCTGAGCCGCGCAGCGGCGCGACCCAGGCAGAGCGCTCCTCAGGGATCGATGAACAGCAGCTTGAAGGTGCCGGGCACGAACTTGAAGCGGGTCGGCTTGCCGCCGTCCGGGGCCGGTTCGCTTGAAGCGATTTCGGCGGTCACCACGAAGATGCGGCCGCTGTCGGGATCGATCGCCATGGCGCGGGCGCCGGGCGCGGTCGGGACGTCGCCCAACGCGACGAACTCGTCCGCGCTCTTCTCGGCGACCACCGACAGGGTGCCTTCGCTGTTCGAGCTGAAGGCCAGCTTGCGCTTGGGGTCGAAGCCGGCGCCGTCGGTGCGCTTGCCGATCGGCAGCATGGCGACCACCGTGCCCTTGTCGGTGTCGACCACGCTCATCTTGCCGTTGACGCAGCTGCTGAACAGGCGATGCGTCTCAGCATCGACCGCCATGCCGTGCGGCGCCTCGCATTCGGGGATCGGCCAATGGGCGTCGAGCTTGCCGCTGGCGATGTCGATCCGCACCACTTCGCGATGGTCCTTGATGTTGACATAGACCTTGCCGCCGGCAGCGGCGAGGAATTCCGGCATGCCGCCGAGATCGGTGGTGAAGACCGGCTTGTTGGTCTCGACGTCGATGGCGGTGACCGTCTTGTCGTCCTCATTGACGACGAAACCCTTCTTGCTGGCGGGGTCGTACAGCGCGCCGTCCGGCCCCTTGCCCATCGGAATGCTCGCCACTTTCTTGAGGGTGGCGAGATCGAAAACGACCAGCATGTTGGGGTCCTGGCTGGTGGCGTAGACCCGGCCATTGGCCACCATCACGCCGTTGGCGTGCTTGATCGGGCCGAGATGCCCGACCACGGCGCCGCTGACGCCGTCCACCACCGTGGCTTCGCTGCCATGGGAAACAATGACGCGGTGGGAAGCCGCGTCATAGGTCAGATAGTCCCAGCTGTCGGGAGCGCCGAGCGAGACCGTCTTGGTGACGTGGTACTCGGGAGCGGCAGCCTGCGCCCCGGTGGCGGCGCAGAGGCCGGCTGCTATAGCGAACGATAGGATAGTGCGCATGATGTCCTCAGAATTTGACCCGAACGCCGCCCAGATAATCCGAGTCGTAGAACTCGCGCTGGATCGGATTGTTGGGCGACGAGCCCTGGGTGAATTGCAGCTTGGTGTTGGTCAGGTTCTTGGCATCGAAATAGACCTGCAGATAATCGGTAAGCTGATAGCTGGCGCCGAGATCGAGGCGGAAGCGGCCCTGCGAGAAGATATCGGTATCGCGGCTTCCACCGATGCCCCACAGATTGGCTGAAACATAGGACGCCGCCACCCGGGCATAGATCGGCCCCTTATCGTAATAGAGGCCGAGATTGTAGTTCTCGGGCGAGGTCTGGGGCAAACGCACATCCTTCTCGCCCGGGCGCAGTTGAGCCGAGGAATCGATGAAGGTGTAGTTGCCGTCGATTCCCAAGCCATCGAAGGGCTGCGGCAGGAAGTTCAGCGGCTTGGAGAATTTCAGCTCGATGCCGTCGGCGTGCGAGCTGGAGATGTTCTGATAGCTGGTGAACTGATAGCCGGCCTGGCCCTGATAGGTGCCGAAGAAGGTAGAGGCGACGATGTAGTTCGAGAAGTCCTTGTAGAACAGGCCGATGCCGGCATTGCCGCCGCCCGGCAAATCATAATCGGCGCCCAGGTCGAAGCTGTTGGCTTTTTGCGGCTTCAGGTTCGGATTGCCGGTGGTGACGGTCAGATTGGAGAAGCTGACCTGAGTCGACGCCGAAATCTGTTGGAAGCCGGGCCGGGCAATGCCGGTCGAATAGGACGCCCGAAGTTGAAGCGCCGGATCGAGCTCGTACTTGGCCTGAATCGACGGGAAGACGTCGGTATAGTCCTGATGCGTGACGTTCAGCGCATAGGTGCCGGTGTCGGCATTGTTGAGATAGGCCTTTTCCTGGCCCTGGGTGTTCTCGACGCGCACGCCGCCGACCACATCGAAGCGGCCGATATGGGCGTTGTACTGGGCATAGCCGGCATAAACGTTCTCGGTGCCGCGAGCGAAGCTGCCGATATTGTAGGTGCCCTGCAGCGGGGTCGAGCCGATCGCCGCCTCGTGATTGATGTTGGGGCCGATATTGTACCAGTCGTTGTAATAGGTGACCGGCGCGGTATTGACGAAGGGCGCCAGCGGAACGGTGCCGGCCGGCGAGCCCGAATAGTTGGTCTGGTCGAAACCGCGATCGCGCAGGCGCACGGACCCGCCGATCTTGGCCTGGTCGTCGGGGCTCAGGAAACCGGTGTCGATGGTGAGGTCGACGCCCGTGCTGTATTCCTCGTCATAGGCGTGCGAGGGCTGGTTGCGGATGCGGTCCAGCGCGTATTGCGCCGGATCGGCGGCGCTGATGCCGGGGGTCAGGATCGACAAGGTGCGGTGCGACGGATTGGCGTCCTGATATTGCGCGGTGAACGGGTTCTGCGTCGCGAAATCGATCGTGTAGGAATGGGTGAAGCTGTCGCTGCCATTGGCGTAGCCGCCGCGGAAATCGAGGCGGGCGGCGCCGAAATCGTAATGACCGCCGCCGGTCAGCACCGACGAGGTGATCTGCTCGGCGGTATCGATATAGCGCTGGGTCGCGCCCGCATTGGTGGCGATGAAGCTGCCATTGCCGAGGCTGGTCAACGTGCCGCCGCTATTGCTGCCGTCGAGGCCGTTATAGAGCAATTCGTGCTTGCTGGCCGATTCCCAATAGCCGCTCGACATGCCCTTGGCATAGAGGCCGAAATGTTCGGACGGATCGTAATCCAGCTCGAAAGTGCCGCCCTGGGTCACGCGGTGATATTGATACCAGCGCTGTTCGAGGGTGCTGAGCGGGATCAGGCTGCCGCCGCTGGGATAGCTTTCCTCGATGTCGTCGATGCCGCGCTGGTCCTCGTGATAGGCCAGATTGACCACGATGCGGAACGGGGTGGCCGCCCCCTCATGCTGGTCGAGGCCGAAGCTGGTGCCGGCGGTGATGCTGCCCTGATAGACCGGATTGTTGCGCAAGCTTTCGACGCCGCCGGCGATGTCAGCCTCGATGAAGGGCTTGCCGTTGATCGGCAGCGAATGGCTCAGCATGTTGACCTGGCCGCCGATGCCTTCGGCGTCCATCGACGGGGTCAGCGTCTTGACCACTTCGAGGCCGCCGACCAGTCCGGCCGGGAACACGTCGAAAGCGACCGCGCGGCCGCCGCCCATGGGCGAGGCGTTCTGGTTGTTGGCCGGCAGATGAACGCCGTCGAAATAGCTGCCATTGAGATCGGCGTCGAAGCCGCGGATGTTGACGAAACGGCCCGAGCCGCTGTCGCTTTCCATCGAGATGCCGGGGATGCGCTGCAGCGCCTCGGCAATGTTGGCGTCGGGCAGGCGCTGGATCTCGTCGGACAGGGTGACGTCCTTGATGTTGTCGGCCTGGCGCTCCAGCTCCAGCGACTTTTGCTGCGACCGCAGGACGGTCGATTGGACGACGATCTCGTCCTTGCCGCTGGCGTCGCTGATCGCATCATCGGCGCGAACCGGCAGGCTGGCCAGCAAGGCACACCCGGCGACACCCGCCAACAATAACGAAACCCTGCTCTTTTCGATAGAAAACATGACCGAAACCCCGTGTCGCCCAAAAAGCGAGCCGGTTTTACAGCCTGTTTACCTCAAAATAATACTAACTTCTTTGTGAGAGTAACGTCACATAACCTTCATCGTCACAAACATTTAATTGAATATTTGTGGAACCGTAACTTTATATAGTGTGGCGATTCTTAAGTTCCTATGTCTTCGATACCGGCGATTTTAGGAACTTAAGAATCTCCTCGGCCACACTAGATTATTGATAAACCTAGTGTCCTGATCGATCGCTAAGTTCGTATGTCGTCTGATCCTGGCATCACGAACTTAGCGATCGGGACACTAGACTTGAGCAAGTGGCCTGGTCGACACGCACCATCCATCACCATGCAGCCAACAAGTCTCGCCCGCCTCGTGCTTGTCGAACACGAGACTGGTCACCAGGGCCGGCGGCCGGCCGAGAGCGGCCGAAACCGCGTTCAAATCGTCGTCGCTGCGCGTTCCATGGCACGGATAATGGCGCGTGAAGGACAGCAGTCCGGCGGACCAGGGACGCCCCTCCTCGGTCTTGCGCAGCAGCAGGACCAGGCCGTGATTGCGCTTGTCGGTGATCGGCACGATCATGCGCCCGCCCGGTCTCAAGGCGGCCAGCCAGGACGGCGGCAGGGTTCCCAGGCCGGCGCTGGAATAGAGCACGTCGATCGGCGGCACGGCGGTATCCATGGCGTCGCCGGTCAGTTCGACCCAGGGCCAGGCTGCTAGATTGGCGCGGGCGCGCTCGCGGAAGCCGGGATCGATCTCAGTCGCCAGCACCTTTCCCGACGGCCCGACCAGTTCGGCCAGGATGGCCGAGTAATAGCCGACGCCTGCCCCGACATGGAACACCGTCTCGCCCAATTGCGGCTCGATCAGTTCCATCTGCTCGGCGAAGCGAACCGGATTGGCGTTGTTGAGCAGGCGGTCGGCGTCGAGAGCCACGCCGACGGCATGCAGCACGCGGCGCGGATCGGCATCGCCGCTGGGATAATAGAGCCCGTTCAGGGCCTCGATCAGCCAGGGACCGGGCGGCAGGAATTCCTCTCGGCGGACCAGCGACAGGGCATGAAACAGCCGGGGCGACCGGGCGCCGCTCAAGGCTGCGACTTCTTCGGCATATCGGATGTGCAGATCGGACATCAGGGAACCTGTTTGTGTCGGGGCCGTGTGGTCAGGCACCAGCCATCGCCGTGCGGCCAGCATTCGGCTTCACGGTCATGGCGGTCCTCGCATACAGAATTTATGAACGGCGCCCGCCGATCGTTCAATGCCCTATCGAGCGCGGCCATGATCGCCGAGAAATAGCCGAGCCCGGCGCCGACGTGCAAAAACGCGGTCGCCGGGCCGTATGCCGGTCACTTCCAGGGTCTTGGCCACTATCGCGGGATTGGCGCAATGCAGGGGGTCTCCCTCCCCCCGCAACCCGCCGTCCCTCAGGCGTGCACGACTCCATGAGCATGGCCGGGCCGATGCAGGTGCAGCGGGCCGACGGTGCCATCGGGGTTCAGCTTGTACAGGGTCGGAGCGGCCGAAGAACCTTCCTTGCCCGACGAGGTGGTCTTCGCGTCTTCGTCCGGGGCGGCTTCCTTGGCGGTGGTGTCGGCCTTGGCCGGATCGGCGGCCTTGGTCGCCGATTCCGTGGACGGATCGGCCTGGGTCGTGGATTTGGCGTTGGCGCTGACCGGGGTGAACGTCTGGTAGTTGGATTGGCTGATGCTCGAAATGCTCATTTCAACGCCCTCTTCCGTGAAATCTTCCTGACCCTAAGCTACGCCAGCGCCGCAGCCGGTTCACCCAACAAACGCTTTCTAACAAATTTGTGTATTTGGAACGGGGGAAGGACATGGATAAATGCTCACGGCGAATACTATTCCGCCACCTGTAGATCAAGCAGATGAACATACTAGTAATAGAAGATAACGACGAAACCGCAGCGTATATCGCGAGTGGACTACAACAGGCTGGGCATGCGGTGGCGATCGCCGTGGACGGGCCCCAAGGACTGCTGACCCTGCGGCGGGGACATTTCGATTTGCTGATCGTCGACCGCCTGCTTCCGGGATTGGACGGGCTGACGGTGGTCCAGCTCATCCGCGACGAGGGCATGAATTTGCCGGTGCTGTTTCTCAGTGCGCTGGACGGCGTCGACGACCGGGTGAAGGGCCTGAATGCGGGAGGCGACGACTATCTGGTCAAGCCGTTCGCCCTGCGCGAATTGCAGGCCCGGGTCGCGGCGCTCGGGCGGCGCAAGACCAAGGAGATCCTGCTGCGCGCCGGCGATCTGGAAATGAACCTCGTCACCCGGCGGGTCTGCCGCGGCGAGACCGAGATCGAACTGCTGCCGCGCGAATGGGAACTGCTCGAATATCTGCTCTCCAACAAGGGGCGGCTGGTCACCAAGAAGATGCTGCTGGAGAAGATCTGGGGGTTTCACTTCGATCCGCGCACCAATGTGGTCGAAACCCATGTCAGCCGGCTGCGCCAGAAAATCGACAAGGGCTTCGCGGTCGAACTGATCGTCACCGTGCGGGGCTCGGGATATCAGATCAATGACCCAGCCTAAGCTGTTCAGCACACCCACCTTCCGGCTGATCCTGCTGTCGAGCGCGATCTTTGGCTTTTCCGCCTTCGCCATGTACGGGGTGATGGACATCGCCATCAACCGCTCGATGACACGGCAGATGGACGCCGAACTCCAGAACGACATCCTTACGCTGTCGGACAATGACGGCCGCATGGATCGCGACAGGCTGGTCGCCCGGGTGCAGGGCCGCATCGCGCGCCATAGCCGAACGGGAACCTTCTATCTGCTCCAGGACGAGGACGGCGCGCTCCTCGCCGGCAACCTGCCGCCGATGAAGGTGCCGTTCAACGGGACCTACGACCTTCCCTCGCCGACCAGCGACCCCGAGCATGTGCTGCGCGCCGCGGGGATCAGCCTGCCTAACGGGCTCAATCTTCTGATCGCCCGCGACGCCTATGTGCTCGACGAGGTCGCCGATCTGATGGAGCGCACCTTCGGCGTCGGCGTGCTGCTGACCCTGGTCGCCGCTTTGTGCAGCGGCGTGCTGATCAGCCGGCGCCTTCAGCAGCGCCTGGAAACCATCAACCGCACCAGCCGGGAAATCATGTCCGGCGATCTCGGGCGGCGCATCCCGGTCAACGGCAACGACCATGATTTCGACGAGCTGGCAACCAATCTCAACAATATGCTGGCCCGCATCGAAGAGCTGATGGACGGCGTCCGGCAGGTCTCCGACAACATCGCCCACGACATGCGCACCCCGCTGACCCGGCTGCGCCACTATCTCGAACGGGTCCGCCTGTCGGGCGTCACCGTCGAGGAATTCCGCAGCGCGATCGACATTGCCCTGCTGTCCACCGACGATCTGCTCGAAATGTTCGGCGCCCTGCTGCGCATCGCCCAGATCGAGGCCCGCACGCCGTGCGCCGACCTGCAGCCGCTGGATCTTTCGGCCCTGTGCGAGATGGTGGCCGAGACCTATGGACCGGTGGCCGAGTCGGAAGGACACCGGCTGGCCTCGGCGATCGTGCCGGGATTGTCGATCGCCGGCGACAAGCAATTATTGACGCAGATGCTGGTCAACCTGGTCGAGAACGCCTTGCAGCACAACAAGACCCCGATCGAGGTCAGGATCCTGCTCCATCTTCCGGGGAACGGCGGCGGGCCGGAGCTGACCGTCACCGACAACGGCGTCGGAATCGCGCAGGAGGAGTATGCCAACGTGCTGCGCCGCTTCTATCGCGTCGACGCGTCGCGCTCTACCCAGGGAAGCGGCCTCGGCCTCAGCATGGCCGAGGCGATCGCCAGATATCACGGCGCCAGCCTGACCCTCGAGGACAATGGGCCGGGATTGCGAGTGCTGCTGCGCTTCCCCGGAAAGGGTTAAGCCGCCGGCGACACCGCCGCCTCGCGTTTCTCGATCGACCGGCCGATATACCAGGTCAGGGCCATCGAGGTCAGCGACGTTCCCACCACCACATAGCCGACCACCGGCATGCCGTGCAGCCGGCCATCCGCATCCGCCGTGATCAGCTGCGCCGCGACGAACGAGGCAATGCCGCCGCCGACTTGCTGGACCGCGGCATTGACCGAACTGAACGAGCCGCGCTTGACCGGTTCGGGCAATGTCGAGATGAGCGCCTGATAGGGGATCATGCGCGAGAAGATGCCGAGGAACAGAACGACGTTGATGACGATCAGCTCGACCAGCGGCGTCGTTCCGAGGTGCGTGTAGAACAGCACCATGGTCACGGTGATCGCCGTGCCGCAGACGAAGACCGGGATGCGGCCGACCTTGTCGCTGACCCGGCCGATCGCCGGGGCGAAGAAGATGGTGCAAAGCCCGGTCGCCAGATAGATGGTCGGCAGGTCGGCGAGGCCGATACCCAGATTATTGACCGAAAAGGCGCTGCCGAACGGCATCAGCATGAAGCCGCCGGTGGTCAGCAGCGCGGTGGTGCAGAAAGCCACCAGATAGCGCGGCTCGACCACGGTGTGGAACAGATGGGCTAGCGGGCTGTGTTCCTGCTCGAGCTTGAGATGGTCCGCCACCGGCTGCAGGCGCAGCACGATGATCAGCCCGCCCGCCACGCCGAAGGCTGCGATGGCGAGAAAGGGCGAATGCCAGGTGCCATGGTTTGACAGATAGAGGCCGACCGGCAATCCGAGAACCTGGCTGGCGGCGAAGGCGCTTTGCACCACGCCCATCACCCGGCCGCGCATATGGGGCGCGAACAGATCGGTGATGATCGCCATCAGGACCGAGCCGATGACGCCGCCGAACAGGCCGGTCACGATGCGCGCCGCCAGCAGCATGGGATAGCTTTCCGCCAGGCCGCACCACAAGGTTCCCCCAATGAAGCCGGTATAGAAGAACAGCAGCAGCCGCTTGCGGTCGAACCGGTCGGCGAAGCCCGCCGTCAGGAAACCGGCGATGCCGGCGCTGAAGGCATAGGCCGACACCGCCATGCCGAATTGGCGCGGCGTGATTCCCAGGGCCGGCATGATCATGGCGCCCAGCGGCGACATGATCATGAAGTCGAGGATGACGGCGAATTGCAGGAACGCCATCAAGCCTGCGACGAAGCTCTGATATTTGGTGAATTTCTGCAGCGGCTGTTCGGTCATAAGAGGGCCAGTGCGATCGAATCCGGGGCACCCTATATGCCGCGACTTCGCGTAATTGGCGACCCAATTCGCAGATAGATCGCTTGAAGGTGCTGCACATGAGGAAGCGCTTGAGATCAGTTCAACCTGCGCCGCGACTGCCGGCGGCTCCCCATCTGCCGGGCGTAGGCCGCCGGTGTACACCCCACCTGGCGGTGGAAGCGACGGGTAAAGTGGCTTTGATCGGCGAAGCCTGTGATGAGGGCAATATCGACCAAGGGAAGGTCGGTCTCGGAGATCAGCGCTTGTGCCCTGCGGATGCGGCACTGTTCGACGAATTTGATCGCGGTAAAGCCGGTACTGCGCTTGAACAGGCGCGTGAAGTGGAACCGGCTTACATTCACCACCCCGGCCAGTTCGGCGAGAGTGATCACGCGATCCAGATTGTCCTCGACGTAAGTCACCAGCCGCGCCAGTTCCTGCTTGCCGAGCGCCGGCACCTGATAGTCTTCGATCGCCTCGAACGCGTTGTATTGCCGCAGCATGTGCGCCGCGAGCGCCATCGAAATGGAATCGATGAGCAGAACCTGGGCCGGATGCGGCTTCAGGTCCAGTTCGGCCAGCAGCGCCCGGGCCAGCCGCTCGAGCACGGGGTCCCGCACCTCGAACTCGTTGCGTATCTCCACCCGGGTCGTGGCGCAGGGTCCGAGCTGCTCCGCCGCCGCGGTGATGAGGGAAGGCGGAATGCGGAACCTGGCGGACAGCCCGGATTCACCCTCCCAGGCGGAATCGTATCCCGCTGGCATGACCAGCGAGACGCCACCCTTGATGACGCCCTCATGCACCGTCCCGGCGCGCCGTTGCACCAGCCTGGCGCTTCCGGATGGGTGATAGCAGATCACGTGATGATCGAGCCCCGGATAGCTCTCGGCGCAATTGAAATAGGGCCGATGCAGATCGAGGGTGACTCCCGTCCAGCCGCGGTCCCGAGTAGTCGCCATCGGCTTTTGCGGCCTGGCGTCGAGAATGTCGTCGATCGACAATAATTTTGGGCGGCCACCCAGCCGAGTGCCAGATGCTGCGGTCACGTCTCACAACTCCTCGCCGTTTGATCGCTTGGCAGACGACCTTGCTTATTACGACTATTTTTTGCGCGGGCGAGCCAGCAGATTCCGCCAGAGCCTGTCAAGGTTGTCGACCCCGCCGGCGGTGGAACTGAACAAAGTGGTATCGCAGACCAGCAGCCTGCCGGGAAAAGTGCCCGACCGCGACTGCAGCAACGCATCGAAACTGGCGCGCCCATCCAAGGTGAAGGGGTGCGGCGGCGCGGTCGTGTCAATGCGCTGCCGAGCCAGTACATCCATCCGGGAGATGGCGTCCCCGATGCGCTCGAGGTGCGGCAGATGCCGATGGGAATTGAACGATGCCACGCCGTCGAGCAACCGGAGATCGTCGAGCACGCCATCGATTTCGATCGGAGACGGCTCCCCGCTCGGCTCCAATGCGGGCCGCAATCCGAAGCGGTTCTCGATCGGCACACCGAGCTCAGCGAGGAGTGCACGGGCGAACCCGCCAAATCCCTGGCGCGGGGGAATGCCGTGGTCGCCATGATGCAGATGTTCGGCGATCTGGCCCGACACATCCGGGGTTTCTCCGATGTCATGGTGGGGACAGACAAAAAGCACATGGTCGGGATCGTCGAGGAATCGCCGGACCACTCGCAACTCGGCATTGGACGGTCTCTGATCCGTCCGCAAGGAATCGAAACTGACGATCACCATCGTGTCCATCGCCGTGACGAGCCTGTTGTCGAGCAAGGTCTGTCGCCCGTCATCGCCCACGCGCTCCACCTGCACCGCCGGGTAGCCGGTCAGTGTCTCGGCGCATTGGGCGAAAGCCTGGAAATTCGGCTTTTGGATGTGATCAAGAAACCCCGCTATTCCCTGATCCACCTGGGCGGGATCCGACAGGCTTTCAAACTTCGGATAGAAAAGTCTGCGCAGCTCGAAAAGCGCCGGGAAGCGGTCATCGATGATCGAGTAAGGCAGGTGAGTCTCGCCGGGGCGACTCCAGGCGAAATAGAGAAGAACACGGCGACCGGACATTGGACACTCCTCAGGTTAACAGCCGATCGGCGGATAACGGCCCCGCTCCGAGCGCCAGCAACGCAAGCGCAAGTCCGGCCCAATAGAGGTGGAAATTGGCCCAGCCCTCCGGGGCAATCAGCTGGATGACCCCGGTCATGAGCAAAAGGCCGAACGAGGCGAAACGGGTCGCCAGCCCGAGGAACAACAGTACCGGCAGCACGATCTCGGCGATCGCCGTGAGATAAGCGAGCAGAAGCGGCGCCGGCAGATCGACGAGCGCGCCGAACAGGTGCAGCTTGAATTGGGACTCGAACAGATAGCGGGTGCCGACCGAAAGGGACGGAAACGGATCCCATCGCGTCAGGCCCGATCTCAGAAAGGGAAGTCCCAAGGCCAACCTGACGACCGGCGGCGCCGCCAATTGCCCGAGCGTCGCCAAGGCGCGGGAAAGCTGTCTCATGCTGCGACTTCCTCTTCGACAAACCCGATAAATGCACCCGCGTGGAACAGCGTGCTGAGCAGATCGGCGATCCTGATGGCGGGCTCTTCTTCCAATGCCCTCGTCACGCCTCCGGCGATCGTCATTCCCCCCTGGATCGCGCGCAGAAACGCCAGGGCGCCCGGAGACAGCACGATCGCGTGAACATCGGCACAGGGCCGAACGAGAACAAGCTGTTCGGGCGCGCCCCCGATCTCCAATCCGACGGCTCCGCCCTCCTGCTGATGGGCTAGCCAGACAGCGAGGACAGGATGGCTGAAACGCATGAACCTGGCCGAGGGATGCAGGGTGAGCTTTAGGTCCGCGAGGCGGTCCATGGGCACCTCTTGCAGCCGTTCGATCGCCATGGGCTCGGCGTCCGCCGCGTGATAGGCCTCGAGCCACAACCACTCGAACAAGGCGACATCGGCCAGATAAGGCAGGGTTGCGGCGGGCTCGAAGGCGGCGATGAACCCGGGAAAGCCCTCGCCATAGGCCAGCAGCACCGGCGAACCGGGGGGAGACCGCAAGGCGTAACCTCGCGCCATGACGGAAAAGAACTCGTCTCCGACCAGTTGATTGACGACTGGAAAGGAAGAGCGAAGCGCCTCGATGAGCCCGACCGCGACATTGTTGCGATAGACCGCAAAGCGCTGGCTGCGAACCGATCCTGGAGGACCGAAGAGCCCCTCCGGAACGGGCAGTGAGGGATCCAGCAACGCCTCGCAGAATTGCTCCTGACGCTGGACGACGGATTGATCCGTCATAAGACATTGCGCCCGCAAGGCTTCGCCGTATAGCTCGTCCCACGAGGGAATGTCCGCGTCGCGCTCGATCAGGGTCGGCACCGGCCCGCAGCGGGCGATCGCTTGCTGGTACAGCCTCCAGACCGGTTCGGCGACCGGCCTGTCGTGAGAATCGACCAGAAGGGAAAACCCTTCGTCGTCCATGCGGGCCGAGTGCCCGGCCAGATGAATCTCGCCCACCCCTCGCATTGGATAGGCTGCGAGATAGGCCTCGGGATCGCGCCCCTGATTGGTCATCGACACATAGACATTATTGACGTCGAGCAGCAGGCCGCAGCCGGTTCGCCTGACGATCTCGGCCAGAAAGTCGGTCTCTTCCAGCACGGATTCCTCGAAGGAAAGGTAGGTAGACGGGTTTTCCAGCAACAGGCGGCGCCCGAGCGCGGTCTGGACGCGATCGATATGGCCGGCAACGTGCCCCAACGCTTCCCTGGTGTAGGGCACGGGCAGCAGATCGTTGAGATAGCGGGTCCCGGTGGACGACCAGGCCAAATGTTCCGAGACTAGTATTGGGTCATAACGCCGGACCAGGGCGGCGAACCGGGCGAGATGATCGGGATCGACGTCGCGGGCGGCGCCGAGGGACAAGCCGACGCCGTGGATGGAGAGGGGATAATGCTCGCGGATCGCTTCGAGATGGCGATGGGGAGCGCCCCCCGCTCCCATGTAATTCTCGGCATGAATCTCAAAAAAACCAACCGCGGGCCGGCTTTCGAGAATGGTTCGGACATGAACGGGCTTCAAGCCGACGCCCGCACCCTGGACGCCCATAGGCAACTCCCTCTCACGGAAAGGAAGCGTGACCGGGCTGGCAGGACGCCCGATCACGCCAAACCGGATCAGGAGGCCTTGGGGGTCAGGCTTCCGGGGCCGTTGGGAGTCTTGATCGCGGTGCAGGTGCCCTTGGGAACGAGCTTGAAAGCCGTGCCCTGATAATCGACCGTGCTGGTCCCCGCGCAGGTCGAGCCGGCGCCGGCATAGCAGTCGTTCTGACCTTTGAGCGCGGCCCCGAAGCACGGCTCCACCTGCCCGGCCTTGACCGCGGCGGTGTGCTCGGCTTTCAGCTTCTCGCGCTGTTCGGGCGTGTAATCGGCAGCGAAAGCCGGAGCGACCGCACCGGCGGTGACCAGCGCGCCGAGGATAAGGGCAGAGACTTTATTAGACATACGATATCTCCTGAGAGGAAAAACGGCCGAACCGAGGCCACGACGGGGAGACTAGATCGCCGCAAGACCTCGCTCTTGCGCGATATTGCTCTCCATCTTTCGCGATTGCTCAGGCACGAAAAAAGCCCCTCCGCGGCGGAGGGGCTTTCCAAATTGTGGCCGATCGGGCGGGGTTACCGCTTCGACGCCATGGGGCGTTCAGGCAAGCTCGAACGAAATGTCTTGCGCCCCTTCCCACAGGGTCTTTTTCCCCAGGGTGGCGACCTTGTCGAGATTGTCGGTGATGGTCAGGAAATGATTGCCCGCCAATTGGCCGAGCTTGCTGGCGAAGCACACACCGCCATAGGCGAGGAGAATTTCGGCCTCGCTGAAGCCGCCGGGATAGAAGAGGAACTGGCCGGGCGCCGGATAGCTGGTGGCATTCTCGATCGGAAAGCCCATCTCCTGTTCGCCGAGGGGAATCCAGCACCCCTCGCCGCTCCAGCGGACATGAATGATCTTGGTGCGATAGGGCAGCATGGTCATGAACCGCGCACATGTCTTGGGCGCCAGTGCCGTTTCGAGCCGCGCCTTGAAGGTGAAAGAACCGGCTTTGACAATCAGATCAGACATGTAGATGCTCCGATATCCTCAGATCATGCGGATTCTATCTCGCCCCCGATCGATCCACCAGCCCCAGCCGAGGCGCGGCCAATAGGGAGAAGAAGCCGTCATGAGAATCTGCATCATCGGCGCCGGCGCGATTGGCGGCTTTCTGGGGGCGCGGCTGGCGGCGGCCGGCAATGCGAGCGTAAGCGCGATCGCCAGAGGCGCGACCCTGGCCTCGCTGCAACAGCATGGCTGGCGTCTGAACACCGCTGAAGGGCAAGTGCATGCGCCGGTTCAGGCCGCCGAGAACCCGGCTGATCTCGGCCCGCAGGATCTGGTCGTGATCGCCGTGAAGGGGCCGGCGCTTACCGCCGTCGCCCAGACCATCGCGCCGCTTCTCGGGCCCGAGACCATGGTGATGCCGGCCATGAACGGAGTGCCCTGGTGGTTCTGCCGTCAAACGCCCGAATTCGGCGACCGACCCATCGAAAGCGTCGATCCGGGCGGCGTCATCGCGCGCGCCATTCCCTATCGCCAGGTGATCGGATGCGTCGTGCATGCCAGCACGGCCACCATCGAACCCGGACTGGTTCAGCACAGAATGGGCAATGGCCTGATCGTCGGCGAGCCGGACGGCGGGAAGAGCGCGCGGGCGCAGCGCGTGGCGGATCTGCTCGCGCAGGCCGGTTTCGACGTCACCCACTCGGACGATGTGCGCTACGACATCTGGTACAAATTGTGGGGCAATATGACGATGAATCCGGTCAGCGCGATAACCGGCGCCACCTGCGACCGCATCCTGGCCGACCCGCTGGTGCGGGCCTTTTGCACCTCGGCCATGGCCGAGGCGGCTTCCATCGGTGAGCGGCTCGGCTGCACCATCACCCAGACCGCCGAAGACCGCTGCGCCGTCACCGCCAGGCTGGGGGCCTTCAAGACTTCGATGCTCCAGGATGTGGAGGCCGGTCGCGCCATCGAGCTCGACGCCATCGTCGGTGCGGCGCAGGAGATCGGAAGGCGCCTTGGCCTGCCGACCCCCAACATCGATGCGCTGTTAGGCCTTACCCGCCTGTTTGGCCGCGTGAACGGGCTTTATCCGCTAGAGCCTTAGGAGCGCTTCGCCCGCTCGACCGCCTCGGCGATCATCTTCCGAGCCTCGGCGGCATCGCCCCAGCCGGCGACCTTGACCCACTTGCCCTTCTCGAGATCCTTGTAATGCTCGAAGAAGTGCTTGATCTGCTCGAGGGTGATGTCCGGCAGATCGGTGTAGTTCTCGACCTTCACATAGCGCTTCGTGATCGAAGGCGAGGGAACCGCGATGATCTTCTCATCGCCGCCGCCATCGTCTTCCATCTTCAACACGCCCACCGGCTTCACGTTGATGACGGCGCCGGGCAGGATCGGCCGGGTGTTGGCGACCAGCACGTCGATCGGATCACCATCCAGCGACAGGGTATGCGGCACGAAGCCGTAATTGCCCGGATAGCGCATCGGCGTGTAGAGGAAGCGGTCGACGAACAAGGTCCCGGCGTCTTTGTTCATTTCGTATTTGATCGGCTCTCCACCAATCGCCACCTCGACGACGACGTTGACGTCTTCCGGAGGGTTGTCGCCGATAGGAATGGCGTCGAGATTCATGGAGCTTCTCCTGTAGTGCAAAAAGTTTCAGGCGGAGCATATACAGCAAAATGCCCTCCGACGCGATGCGGTCAATCCTTGTTTCCACGCGGATTGTGCGGCGCGGATCTGGTCGTTACCATCAACGCTCATCTTTGGGGGGATTTTAGATGCTGACGCGGCGGGAATTGCTGACCTCTTCACTCATGGCGGGCGGAATCGCGGTCGGAGGAGCGGCTCTCGGCAAGACTGAGAAGACCGACTATGCCTTGGTCTGGGACAATCATACGGGGTTCGGCTATGCCGGGCCGCAAGACGTCGATCTGCTCGATAAATGGCGTGCCGCCGGAGTGCACTATGTGTCGCTTAACGTCTTCGGCTATGACGGCCTGCCATGGCAAACCGCCGTGCAGGCGATTGCCGACTACACCAAGGCGATCGAGGCGCGAAGCGATATGGTGCGATGCGCGACCGTCGCGCAGGTCATGGCGGCCAGGCATGCCGGAAAAATGGCCGTGACCTTCGACATCGAGGGCATGCGCGCGCTGAACGGCGACCTCGCGATGGTCGAGACCTATTATCGCCTGGGGGTCCGACAGATGCTGATCGCCTATAACCTCAACAACGAGGCAGGCGGCGGATGCCATGGCGACGACAAGGGCCTGACCGATTTCGGCCGCGCCGTCATCGCCGAGATGAACCGCGTCGGCATGGTGGTCGACTGCGCCCATAGCGGGATCAGATCGGGTCTCGAGGCGATGAAGCTTTCAAGCAAACCCTGCATCTTCAGCCATGCCAATGCCCGCGCCCTGAAGGATCACGAGCGCAACATCACCGACGAACAGATCAAGGCCGTCGCGGCGACCGGCGGCGTCGTCGGCGTCAATGGTCTCAACCTGTATCTCGGTGACGGCCCGCCGAACCTCGACGGGCTGGTCAGGCATATCGACTATATCGTCAAGCTGGTCGGGGTCGATCATGTCGGGATCGGCCTCGATTACGATCCGAACAACGATACGCCTGTCGATGATCCCAGTGACGGAAAATATTGGCCGGAACGCCAATATCCGCGCGACGTGAAGATGGATTTCCTGACCCCCGGCATCTTCCCGTCCCTGCCCGGACGGCTCCGGGCCATCGGGTATAAAGACAAGGATGTCCGGGCCATCATGGGCGGAAACTTCCAGCGGGTCGCGTCACAAGTCTGGGCGAGCTGAAAGACCATCAGCGCGGCGGCCAGCGCCTCGTGCTTGCCGCCGCCGGTGTCAAATGGCAGGCTCGGAGCTTCTTTCAAGGAGCCCGCCCCGTGTCTCTCTCCCGCATGGCCCATTTGTCCGCCGCTACCGCGATCTTGCTGGGCGCAACGCTCGCGCGTGCTGGCGATACGCCGCAGATACCGATCGAGCAGGCGGTGCAGGATTATCTGCAAAAGTCATCGGAAGCGGCCGTTGCCGCGCGAACCAACGAGGTGTTGCGCGATCCCGACACGCCGGTGCTCGGCAATCCGCAGGGTGACGTCACCATCGTCGAGTTCTCGGATTATAATTGCCCCTATTGCAAGGCGGCCGAGCCGCGGTTGATGAAGTTGCTCAAGGATGACGGCCATGTCCGCCTCGTCATCAAGGAGTTTCCGATCCTCACGCCCGAATCGCTTCTCGCCACGCGCGCCGCGCTTGCCGCTCGCAAGCAGGGCAAATACGAAGCCTATCACTTGGCATTGATGGCCCATCATGGCCGCCTTTTGAGCGACGACGTCTTCACCATCGCGCAAGCGGTCGGGCTGGATGTGGCCAGGCTCAGGAAGGACATGGAATCGCCGGAGATCGCCGACAGCATCATCGCCAATATGAATTTGGCGCGCGCCCTGAAAGTCAGCGTGACCCCGGCCTATATCGTCGACGCCAAGGTGCTGTCGGGAGTATCGGCCGCGACCTCGACCGCAAAGATCGATTTCACCGAAGAGGTCGCCGCCGCCCGCGCGCGGAGATGATTGACCCGTTGC
>Ga0213872_10001113_pt1 | contig 18379 bp, 17 predicted proteins | sample VelepicomBERX_R2_FD_160071 | JGI IMG/M metagenome (GOLD analysis project Ga0213872, IMG submission 160071) | Rhizosphere microbial communities from Vellozia epidendroides in rupestrian grasslands, the National Park of Serra do Cipo, Brazil - RX_R2 | ecosystem: Host-associated > Plants > Roots >...
GCGCGACTCCTGCCTGGGCTGCGCAAGTCTTCCCGGGCGAAACTCCCGAAAGGGCTGTCGCCCGTCTGTGGGACGCGATTTTTGCCTCCATGCGGCTGGACGGTCCCGATCCCGTCGCGGCCTGGCGCGCGCACGATGCCAATCTTCACAAACGCGCGCAGTTTCTGAACGATCGGCGTTATGCGGCCCTCCATTTCCGCGGCTCCGGTACGGATCTCCGTGTCGGCCTCGCCGACGATCACCTCTGGCTCGGCGGCGGTACACTTGGCCGCAACGGCGCGTACTGTATTCCGAACATGCCGACCGAAGAGGTCTTCACAACGCCGCACAAAGACCGCGTGGAGGGCACTGTTCGCGCCACCAAGCCGCTCTCCTATCAGGGCATGCTGATCGAAAACATTCAGGTGCGCTTCGAAGCCGGCCGCATCGTTGAAGCCTCTGCTACGCAAGGGGAGACCATCCTCGAAAGCATGATCGGATCCGACGACGGCGCACGCCGCCTCGGCGAAGTCGCGCTGGTGCCTGCCTCCTCACCCATCTCGAAGAGCGGACTGCTTTTCTGGAATACCCTATTCGACGAAAACGCCGCCAGCCATATTGCTCTGGGTCAGGCGTACAGCACTTGTCTTCGCGACGCCGAATCTCTCTCGCCTGACGAGCTTGCCGCCAAAGGCGCCAACGACAGCCTTATTCACGTCGATTGGATGATCGGCTCCCCGGAAATGAACGTCGACGGCATCGCTGCCGATGGGGCCTCCGAGCCCCTCATGCGCAACGGCGAATGGGTGTGACTCCAAACGCCGCGAGTTAGGCGCGTGCCACAACTAAATAAGCGGTCTCTATCTCTCTTAAATGGATCTCGCAGGATGGAACGGTGCGTCGGAGACACCAGCACTGGCCGGTTCAGGGGTTTCTAAGTCGAGATTGACGACGACCGGCTCTTGCCCGCTTCGCACGACAACCGCCTCGCACGGTTCATCCGGGCGGGCGTTGATTTCCTGATGTGGAACATAGGGTGGCACATAAACGAAGTCCCCCGGGCCTGCCTCATCACTGAACTCCAGGTGATCGCCCCAACGCATCCGTGCTTTTCCGCGAACGATATAAAGGACGGTCTCCAACTCTCCATGGTGGTGCGGCCCCGTTTTGGCATCTGGCTGCACTACGACCGTACCCGCCCACAACTTTGAGGCCCCTGTCCGCGCGTGAGTGATAGCCGCTGCTCTCGTCATGCCCGCCGTCTGGGGTGTGTTCGGGTCCAAAGTACCGCTGCGTACAATCTTGACTCCGTGTTCTTTCCAATCCATATTTCCATTCTGGCCGAGGCCATGAGGGGGACGGCCCTACAGAGAGAACATGCCGGTAGACTGTGAGGGTCATCATGCCTGACTTTCCTCGATTTGATCTGACCGGCCAGGTCGCGTTGGTCACGGGAGCCGCACGCGGCCTGGGACGTGCTATCTCGCTGGCCATCGCCAACGCTGGTGCGAACGTCGCTCTTGGTCTGCGCGACGTGAACGCGCACGGAAATCTGACGAATGAGATTCAGGCGCTCGGCCGCGAATCATTGCCTCTGCAGATGGATATGACCAGCCTAGATCAGATCACTCAGGCGGTAAACGACACGGTCGCTCACTTCGGACGCCTGGACATTCTCGTGAACAACGCCGGCATCGCCCCCGAAAACCTGGCCGAGAACGTCCGCGAAAAGGACTTCGATCTCACTCTTGCGGTGAACCTGAAGGGAACGTTTTTCGCCAGCCAGGCCGCTGGCCGGATCATGATTCGACAGAAAAGCGGCTGCATCGTCAATATGAGTTCGCAGGCCGGTTTCGCAGCGCTGCCCACGGAATCCATCTACTGCATGACCAAAGCCGGGATCTCGCATCTGACGAAATGCCTGGCTGTCGAATGGGGCAAGCACAACATCCGAGTGAATGCCGTTGCCCCCACCTTCATTCACACGCCGGGGACGCTGCTGGCACTCGCCGACCCAGAATTCCACGCCGACGTAATCGAACGTATTGCGGCTCTTCATCGCATCGGCGAGCCGATGGAAGTAGCAGGAGCGGTCGTGTTTCTCGCTTCTCCCGCCGCGTCCTTGATCACCGGTCACACGCTTCTGATCGACGGCGGCTGGACTGCGCGATAGCCGAAGTGTACTGTATACACCTAAGGCGGACCGAAGCCACTCCGGCTTTGATTCCGCTTTGGGAGGAACCTTTGTGCTTCGTTTCGTTTGTGTCTTTCTGTGTGCTTCCGCATTCGCCCTCGGCCAACAGAACAGCCCCCCTTGATCGTCTGGCGAACCTCAGCGATGCCGTCTCGAAGCGCGCCTCCAGCGCAGACCGCTCCGGTGGCAACGCGGACTGGGTGGAAGTAAGAGCAAAATCGACAGTAACACTCGCAGACTTACACCGCGCCGGCTCCATCCGGCATATCTGGTTCACCATCAACTCTCCCAGCCCATTTCATCTGCGCGAGCTCGTACTACGTATGTATTGGGATGGGGAATCCGACCCGAGCGTGGAAGTCCCATCGGCGATTTCTTCGGCACAGGATTCGAATACGAAGATGTTCCCGGCGGTCACCGCGGCCAGAAATACAAGTCGTGGTGGTCTCTGCCTATCACTGTGCAGGACCGTGCCATGAACTGCTATTTCGAATGCCGTTTGCAACGGGAGCGCGGGTGACCCTTACAAACGAGAGTTCCGAGGATGTCCCGAATTTGTACTTTCGCATCGACTACCAGGAATTTCAAGACTCTCGCGCTGTTGCGTCGAAGGGCCGCTTTCATGCCCAGTGGAGACACGAACTTACTCGAGCCGTCCCCGAATCCGAATCGGGCGGAAAGAATCTTGACGGAAAGAACAACTACGTGCTGATGGAAGCCCGTGGCAAAGGCCAGTACGTTGGAACGATCCCAAATATTTTCGGCCGTTCAACAGGCTGGTGGGGCGAGGGTGACGACATGTTTTTCATCAACGGAGAAACTTCCCGCGCCACCATTAACGGAACCGGTCTCGAAGACTACTTCAACAACGCTTGGATGTTCCAGAGCGAGTTTAATTACCCATTCATCGGCTACTCACAGCAAGGCAATCGCGATTGGACCGGCAGCCATACGATGTACCGATTCCACATCCAGGATCCGATCTATTTCCAAAGCGCACTGCGCGCCACGATCGAGCACGGCCACGCAAACGACCGCGAAGACGAATACACCAGCGTTGCGTTCTGGTATCAGACGGAGCCGCATCAGCCGCTCTATCCTTTGCCGCCCGTAAACGAACGGCTGCCGACATCGTTTTGGAAAGTTGAGAAGCTGGATCGGAATCAACTCAACTGAAAGTACCGGCAACAATACCAGGCTATTTGGCTGGTATTGACAGAGTATACTCGCACCCCAGGAGTTACTCAGATGGACTTCCAACTAAGAACTATGTCGTTCGTGAAGCTGATCTGCGGATCTTTCGCTTTCGCTCTCCTACAACCGGCTTCGGCCGCAACACTTTGCGTCAATCCTGGCGGCAGTTCCGGATGCTACAGCAGCATCAACGCCGCGATCCAGGCGGCCAATCCTTCCGACACTGTTAACGTCGCCGCTGGCGTGTACAAAGAAGCGGTAATCATCAGCAAGTCTATTTCACTTGTCGGCGAGGAGGGAGCGATTATCAACGCCAAGGGTAAGCCGGTTGGCATAACCATCAATGGCATGAATACGAGCGGGCTTAGCCACGTCGTCGTATTCGGGTTCGTGGTTCGGAACGCAAATTTCGAAGGCATTCTTGTTCTGAACGCCTCCAACGTCACGATCGCGAACAATCGCGTTGTGGACAACAATGAGGCCCTTGACATCTCCACTCCTGCCTGTCCGGGTTTGCCAGACTTCGAAACATCGGAGAGCGAGGACTGTGGAGAGGGAATCCATCTCATCGCCGCTGACCATTCGATCGTGGCGCACAATGTCGTTGTGCGAAATTCGGGCGGTATTCTACTTTCGGATGAAACGGGTCCGACGCACGACAACCTCATTGCAGACAACAAGGTGAAAAACAACCCATTCGACTGCGGAATTACTCTGGCCGGGCATCCGCCGGCAACCGGTACAGGCTCGCCTTTCGGCGTTTATCGCAACACCGTCACCCGCAACGAATCGGTTGAAAATGGAACCCAGGTTCCCGGAGCGGGCGCGGGAGTCGGAATCTTCGGCTTTCTCCCGGGAGTGAAAAACTACGGCAATGTCGTGATCGGAAACGTGATGCGCGACAACGGATTGCCGGGTTTTGCGATGCACGCGCATTCGCCTGGCGAGAACTTTGACGACACTCTCATCGTCGGCAACTTCATCGCAGGCAACGGGGCCGATACCGCAGATGCGGCGACGCCCGGCCCCACGGGGATCAACGTTTTCGGAGTGTCTTCCATCTCCGGGATGGTAATTTCCCAGAACACCATCCGGAAGGAAGATGTTGATATCGTAATTCACACTCCGGCGATAGTAGATGTTCACCTGAATAACCTGCTGGGACGGCATATCGGCATTGACAATCTCGGCACAGAGACAGTAAATGCGACGGAAAACTGGTGGGGATGCCCTGACGGGCCCACTTCCTCCGCCTGCTCGAATGTGAGCGGCGATGTGGTGTTCACGCCGTGGCTGACCGAGCCGCTGTTCTCCCGCGACGATAAGTAAGCGCCATGCCCCTTGGACCCGGATTCGTTTGTACCGATGGCACAGCGTTCCGGTTCGGCGGCCGGCCATTTCGCCTGGCTGGAGCGAATAACTACTATCTCGGCTACGCGCCGGATTCCATGGTTGTTCCGGTCTTCGATCTGGCCGCGCAATTGGGGCTGAACGTCCTTCGTACTTGGGCTTTTCTTGATTGCGATGCAGCCGGATCCGGCTCGATCCCGTCGAACGCAAAAGACGGCGTGTTCTTTCACTATTGGGATTCCGCCGCCGACAGCGTCGCTTTCAATGACGGGCCGAACGGACTGGAGCGTCTGGACCGCACCATTGCACTCGCAGAGCTATACGGAATTCGGCTCATTCTTCCGCTGGTGAATTACTGGGACGACTTCGGAGGGGTGAAGCAGTATCTGAGCTGGTTTGCCTTAAGTAGCCGCCATCAGTTTTATAGCGATGCGAACGTAAGGGAGGCTTATCGGGATTACCTTGAGCATGTGTTGCTGCGCGTGAATACTAGAACCGGGCGCCCCTACAAGGACGAACCAGCGATTCTTGCTTGGGAACTCGCCAATGAACCTCGCTGTGTCCGGGACGATGGGCATGGCCTGCCGGATGGAACTGACATCCTGATTGGCTGGGTGGACGAAATGAGCGCTTACTTGAAGAGTCTGGATGCGAACCATCTTGTTGCGGTTGGTGATGAAGGCTTCTTCCGAAAGCGTCTCGCTTTTGGTCGGCCGTTGTACAACGGTTCATTCGGCGTTGATTGCGAGCGCTTTCTTAAAGTGCCAGCAGTTGACTTCGGAACGTGCCATCTATACCCCGACTTGGCGGCCGGCGAAAACCCGGTGACATTCGGCACCAGGTGGATACGAGAACACGTTGAAGCAGGACAACGAGCGGACAAGCCTCTGGTTATCGAGGAGTACGGATGGAAGATCGAGGATCCCTCACCTGGCGATGCTTCGCGAGATACCGCGTTCAACTCATGGCTCCATCAGATTGTGGAGAGCGGCAGCGCTGGCGCCCTGGTGTGGATGATCGCATCCGTCACGCCGGATGGCCGGCGCTATCCGGACTACGATCGCTACACGATATATGCGGCAGAGGATACTCCTTCGGTTGTGGCCTATTCACGACTTATTTCTATTTTCAACCAGACGAAAGAGTATCGGCTCCGCCAACCCGCGCCCACGGTCCAGGACGACTGACAAAACTCAGTAGAGTGCTACTTGTCCACGGATTTCGCCGCTCGGAAACTTAGTGGTATGAACGTTGACGTAACTGTTGCCGCTGCGGACGGCCTCAAGTAACCCAGCCAGATCGCCGGGGTTGATACCTTGTGGAATCACCGAGTCCGGGTTGCCAACTGGCAAGACGCTGACGTCCTCGGCGGTGAGCGTGCCCGTCACTGTCCCCGAGGCGGGACATGCCGGTTTTTTTACGCCGCAGAGAAACACCATGATTCCGCCATTGGTTTTGCTCGCTCCAAAGTGTATGTGAGCCTGCACTACCGGGCTGCTCATGTCGGCGTAAGACAGGGAGAACGAAATTGTTCCGTCTTCATTGATCCGGGCGCGAAAGCTCCCGTGGCTGCGGGCAAGCACCGCCGGAACCTGGTTAAAAGAAATCAGGCGAGCGGTCAATAAGTCTGCATGGTCGGGATCCTGCGCTGGCGCTGCGCCAGCAGCCAGGAGAAATGTGAACAGCGCGACCAACGCGGATAAAATTCCGCCTGTGGCCTTGCTTCTAAGCGATACCTTCATATAGCCTTCCCTTCGTGTCATGCGTTCAGTGATTATTCAGGGGTTCCTACGAATCCGTCTGTATTCCCTTGCGAATCGACATAGAATCCGACAATCCGGCCCTCATCGTTAACGCCGTTGACCGTAGTTGTACCGAATCCATGCGGATCGTCGATTGACTGGAAGTGCCCGTCTTTATACCGGAATCCATGCGTGAGATTGGATTGATCGGTGTAAACCCCGACCACTTCCCCTTTATCGTTCAGACCCAATGCCTGCGTGAATGTCGAACGAGGAAAATCAAGCGTCGTGAGCTTGCCGAAAGCTAGCAGAAACCCGTGATTAACCCCTTTTTTGTCGATATAGAATCCCGAAACTGACTGGTGGTTGTTGATGCCCGTGGCCTGTGCACCCTGGGCCGCTTCAGGAATCGTAATCACCAGAAACACTCCACCGAAGTAATCGTAAATGTACGGATGATCGATGTTCATCGAGTCGGCATAATAGCCGGCCGCCTGCCGTAAGTTGTTGTAGCCGAGAAGTTGGTTGAACGTCGTGCCAGGAAAATCTACCTTCAAAAACTTGTTGCCATCCTCGATGTGAATGAAGCCGTGTGTGACTCCGTCTTTGTCGATATAGAACCCGTCCGTGTCCACATAGTCGTTAATGCCGATGACCTGCGTCTGAACCGAATAAGGAAAGTTCTCGTGCCTGAAATGATCGGGCAGCGTCAGCTTAAAGCCCTTGTTTGGGTGACCGGTAGCACCGCTTCCGTGGTAGCCGGCGATAATACTGTCTTTATTGATACCCAGCAGTTGCGTGAAAGTATCGCCTGGGAAATTAACGGTTTTGAAGTCATAGAAAACTTCATGGGTATTGCTGGTTTCGGTTGCATCGGCTGTCTCGCTCTGCGCCCACGCAGATGCGCAGAGCAGGGTCGAGAGGCCGATGCCGAGGGCCAGGGGTTTGATTCTTGTCCCTCCGAAAGCGAATCGATTCTTCAAATGGTTCATTATTTCTTGCTCCTGTGGTTCATGCCGTTCCTTGCCGGTTTTTTTCGCAAAACGGATCGTGGCGCAACGGCATATGAGCATCTTTGTCCTCTGCCGGGTCTGCGTGGCAGTGGCGGCGGGGTGAACGCTGTGGTTGGCAACGGCTACAAAAGCGGAAAAAGCAACAACTTGGGCGTTAACTGCTGCATCTTGAAACGAGATCGCCACACGCTGTCGTTAACGGTTAACAAACTGCAAAGCCGAACCGCAGTGTTCAGCGAACCAGGAATTAGCCCTATCGATTCAACCAGGAGGGCCATCTTGATTTTCATCCGGGGCGGGGTCACACTGAGGTGTCCACGCAGTGTCAATTACCCGCGTACGCTCCCGCGTCGGCGCCAAACAGGAGTCTGAGGGGTGGGAACAGACTTAACCCAATCCCCGGACCTTATCCGGGCTCAATTAAACAAGATTCTGGCTTCCAAACTGTTTCGGGCCTCCGAACTGCAAAAACAGTTCCTCGGCTTCATTGTTCTGAACACCTTAGAGGGCAGAAGCTCCCAGATAAAGGAATATTCTATCGGTGCGGATGCCTTCGATCGCGGTCCAGACTTCGATCCTCGCGTCGACTCTGTCGTTCGCGTAGTAGCGCGCCGGGTGCGCGACAAGCTGGCGGAATACTATCGCTACGAAGGGAAAAGCGACAGCCTTGTCATTCAACTGTCAACGGGCAGCTACATTCCTTCGTTCTCATGCAGCGCGCAAGCGCGTGTTCCCGCGCTTGCACCGGTATCTCCTTCGCCGGCGTCGCAGCCCGCTACCGCTGCGGACGAGTTAGTTGGGGCAACCGTCTCCCATTACGAAGTTCTGGAGTTGATTGCTCGCGGCAGTTCCGGGATTGTATATCGCGCCGAAGACCTACGCCTGAACCGTGGCGTAGCTCTCAAAGTGCTGTTTCCGGAGTTAGCCTCCGATGCCCGCCAGTTGGAGCGGTGCCTCGCCGAGGCCCGCTCCGCCAGCGCAGTGAACCACCCCAATGTATGCGCCATCTACGACGTCGGCGAATACCGGGGTCGAGGGTACATCGTCATGGAATTGGTGGAAGGGAAAACGCTTGACCGTTTCATCGATGGAAAGCCCTTAGCCGTTCAAACCTTGCTCGACCTTGGAATTCAGATTTCTGAAGCACTGGCGGCAGCGCATTCGCGAGGGATCGTTCATCGCGATGTCCGCTCGGCCAACATCATGGTGAACAACGAATGCCGGGCCAAGCTGCTGGATTTCAGCGCGGCTCAGGCGATTCACCAGGCTGTGCCAGGCAAGGCGGCTGCAGCTATCGCCCGTTCGCAGGGTGCGTTCGGCTCCGTTGTCGGCGTCGAATCCCCGCAAGACCTACCCGCGTCGCAAGCCAGGGAGACTGCAGATATCGTTGGAATGGGCGCCATTCTCTATGAGATGGCTACCGCCCAGCGGTTCTCCGCCGGCGCAAATCCATCGCCGCAGCTCCTGAATCCGGCCATTCCTTCCGCACTGGACCAGCTTATTCAGGCTGCCATCGCAATGGATCCCGGCCTCAAGGGCGTATCTGACGTTCGTTACGAACTTCTCCGCTTGAAGCAGGCCCGGCATCAGGCGGTAATTGACGTCGCAAGTGTCTCCGGGGCTAGGGACTTGCGGCCCGGCGAGTTGGCGGATCCTGCGGGTCTGGAATCGCCCGCACTGCCGGAAGCGGGCAAATCACCGCGCAGCCACTGGATGCTGTCTGTTTCGCTCGGATTGACGGCTGTAGCCGTGTTGATGTCAGTGATTCTGTTTGTCTCCCGCTGGCGCCAGCCGCAGCCGAGCTTCAACACGACCATGACGATAAGCCGCCTGGCGACCCGCGGAGAACCCACCACCGCGGCTATCTCGTCCGACGGTAAGTATGTCGCCTACGTTCTCCCGCAGGAAGGCGGCGAAAGTATCTGGACTACGCAATTGGCGACCGGCAGCGACCTGCGCGTGCTCGGGCCTGAAGCCGGCGTCCACCTCGGGATGAAGTTTTCGCCGGACGGTTCCTATCTGTATTACCGTCTCAACACCAGCACCGGCGCTCATAATCTTTACCGCGTCCCCGCTCTCGGTGGCACCCCCGTGAAACTCATGGACGACGTGCCCGGCACTATTGCGTTTGCCCCGGACGGAAAACATCTGGCCGTAGTGCGAATCGATCCGCTGCGGTTCGAGGCTGCGCTGACGGTGGCCAATGCAGATGGCAGCGACCCTCGCATCGTTCGAACAAGGCGGCGTCCGGAATACTTCTCACGCCATGGAATTGCGTGGTCTCCTGACGGCACCGCGATCGCCTGTTTCGCCGGGAACGTCACTGGCTTCAGTCCGCAAGCATTCCGGCTTGTCTCTGTGCGTGTTTCGGATGGTACTGAAACGATCCTCTCGCCCGAATCCTGGGCATGGGTCGATTCGATGGCCTGGTCCCCCAACGGCACCATAGCAGTGGACGCCAGCAGAGAGCGGCAGGACGCCCTCCAACTATGGCTCGTTACCCCCTCCCGGCGGGGAATTGCGCGTATCACGAACGATTTGAGCCGCTACCGCCGCATAACGTTAAGCAGCGACGGAAGCACGCTCGCCGCTTTGGAGACTCGCCGCGACATCGATTTATGGGTCACGCCGCTCGGGGCCCCTGAAACTGCGGCGCGGATCGTATCGGAGAACTTGCGCGGGCTGAACAGCGTGGCGTGGACGGTCGATGGCCGCATCCTCTTCTCGGCTTTGAACGGCAGGTGGAGGGACATCTGGGCCGTAAATCCCGACGGAAGCAACCAGCACCTGATTAGTTCGGGGTCCATGGACAAACAGGAGCTGGCCGTCACGCGCGATGGCCGCTATATTCTCTATTCAGCGCGTGGAAGCATCTGGCGGATGGATATCGACGGCAGTAATCCCGTCCAGTTAACGCAAGGTTTCTGGGACGTTCACCCGGCCTCGTCGGCCGACTCGCAATTCGTCGTCTATACGTCTTTTCGAAATCGCTCCCCGGGCATCTTGGGAAAGCCGACCCTCTGGCAAGTTCCTGTTGGCGGCGGCAAGCCATCGCAAATCACTAACGAGGCCGCTTCGTTGCCCGAAGTCTCGCCGGATGGGACCAGGATCGCTTGCAACTACTATCCCGGCCCGAATCCTGAATACTCTTCCAGCCCCATGGCCATCTTCAGCGCCGCCACCGGGCGCCCTCTGCAAGTGTTCGAGAACACCTCGCGCCCGTTGCAGTTGTTCGAGAACACTTCTCTGGGAGATACCCCCGTTTCCTGGACCCCTGATGGAAAAGCGCTACTTTACAGGGTGAAAGCGCATGGAATCGGGAATCTTTGGCGTCAACCTTTGGCGGGAGGTCCCCCGGTTCCCGTGACTGACTTCCGTTCGGGGGACCTGTTCGACTACGCTTTTTCCAAGGACTTCAAGACGGTCGCCTTGGCTCGCGGCAAGGAAACGAATGACGTGGTGCTGATCAGCGGCTTCCGCTAAGGCTCGCGCGCCCGTCCCCGCCTTTTAGACCCCGAATCCCTTCCGGAACTTCGGCTTCAGCAGTTCGTTGGCTTCCTTGTTGTTGGTGATCTCCATCTTCTCGGCATTCCATTCCAGTCTCGTGTTCAGCTTGGTGGCGATTGCTCCCAGCGTTACCCACTCCGTGAACGGTGCCGAAACATTGAAGTTCGAGCACGCCGGTTCGCCGCCCTTGCACGCCCGGATCCAGTCGCGATAGTGTCCAGGCGACCGCGTCAGCATCTCCGGCGGAAACTCGTAATCCCGCATCTTCTCTACCGGAATCAGTCGCGTCCACTCGCCGTAGGTGCCTGTCGTGATCATGCCCTTGTCGCCCACGAACAGGCTGCCGTTGGTCCCCTTGCCGATCAGCGCCAGCCACTCTGCTATCTTCCGCTCGTGCTCGTCCATCGGCTGCTCTTGCGATCGCTTCGGACGAGGCGGAAGCGGGGGCGTCGTCGTTGGCTTGAAGTACCCTTCGTTAAAGACGTGTCCCTGAATCTGCCGCTCTCTGGGCGCTGCGTCGCAGATCTCCTTGCCCCAGCGTGAACGCGGCAGGTCTCCCAAGATTTCCCCCTGCGGCGCGCCCGGAAACGTCGGCTGGTCCTCCCGCATCGCGTCGTACCAGAAGACGGTTACCGGCGGCATGTTCTCCCGCGCCGGAAACTCGAATTTCACCACCGATTTCGCCGGATAGTAAGAATCGCTTCTGCCCTCCTGCTTCACGCATTCCACCGCCGTCGGCGCACCCAGCCGCAGCGCCATGTTCGGCGCGCCCAGGATGTGGCACGCCATATCGCCTAAAGCGCCTGACCCGAAGTCATAAAATCCCCGCCATGTGAACGGCAGGTAGTCCTCGCTATACGGACGTTCTTCCGCCACTCCCAACCACAAATCCCAATCGAGATAACTCGGCACCGGCATCGGCTTTGGCATGGTCGACACGCCCTGCGGCCACACCGGCCGGTTCGTCCAGGCGTGGACCTCCGTAACGTTTCCAATCGCGCCAGACCACACCATCTCGGCGCATTGCCGCGTACCCTCATTCGAGTATCCCTGGTTACCCATTTGTGTTGCGACCTTATATTTTTCGGCCGCCTTTTGCAGTTCCCGGCACTCCCAAACCGAGTGCGCCAGCGGCTTTTGCACATATACGTGCTTCCCGAGCTGCATCGCGTCGAGAGCCGCTGCTGCGTGCATATGGTCCGGAATGGTCACGATGACGGCATCAATCCCGCTTCCCTCTTTATCGAGCATCGCCCGATAGTCTTTGTACTTAGGCGCGTTTGGGTACAGGCTGTAAACCTCAGCCGCGCGCTTGTCATCCACATCGCACAGCGACACGATATTTTCCGTTGCGGCGCACCCCGCGATATCGCTCGTTGCCTTTCCGCCGGCGCCGATAGAAGCGATGTTCAGCTTCTCGTTAGGCGACTTGTAACCCAGCATCTTGAGCGAAGGCTCGCTCCCGAATCCCGCGAGCGGCACTGCGCCGGCGAGCATACTGCCAAAAAAGAAATAACGTCTCGAAATCCCATCACGTGCCATGCCTAGATTCTCTCTCTATCGATTTCTGTGACCGCGTTAGAGTAGTTTCTGAACTGAACGATGAACCGTCGCCAATTTCTGAAAAGCAGCGGTGCCAGCGTCGCACTCGGTGCCCTCGGGCAATATACAGATGCCCTTCCGGATCAAAAGTCCCGACGAGTCGGGCTGATCGGTTGCGGCTGGTACGGCAAAATCGACCTCTTCCGGCTCATACAGGTGTCGCCGGTTGAAGTGGTCTCGCTCTGCGATGTGGACAAGCACATGCTCGCAGAAACCGCCTCAATGGTTGCATCACGGCAGCATTCGAAGAAGACTCCGCGCACGTACGCCGATTACCGCGACATGTTGAAAGAGCGCGATCTCGATATCGCGCTGATCGCTCCACCGGATCATTGGCACGCGTTGATCATGATTGAAGCCGTGAAATCCGGTGCGGACGTATATGTGCAAAAACCGATCAGCGTCGACGTTGTCGAAGGGAGGGCCATGCTCGAAGCGGCCCGGCACTACGGCCGCGTAGTGCAAGTGGGGCTGCAGAGACGGAGTACGCCTCACCTGGTAGAAGCCAAAGAGCGGTTCATCGACACCGGGGCACTCGGCAAAATCGCATTAGTCGAAATTTACTGCTACTACCACATGCGTGCCACTGAGAATCCGCCGGATACGAATCCGCCTGATTATTTGGATTACGACATGTGGACCGGACCAGCGCCCATGCGGCCCTACAATCGACTGGTTCACCCCCGCGGCTGGCGCGCGTTCATGGAGTACGGCAACGGCATCGTGGGCGATATGTGCGTCCACATGCTGGACATGACGCGGTGGATGCTGGGGCTCGGTTGGCCGACACGCATCGCATCTACCGGAGGCATCTTCGTCGACAAAACGAGCAAGGCCAACATCACCGACACGCAGACCGCGACCTTCGACTTTACCGATCTGCGAGTAGTCTGGCAGCACCGTAGTTGGGGAGAAGCATCTGATCCCAAGTATCCCTGGGGCGCCACTTTCTACGGTGACAAAGGAACGCTGAAGGCAAGCGTCTACGGTTATGATTTCATGCCGCTGGGCGGCGGCCAGCCTATGCACCGGGATGTCACGTATGAGCTGGACAAATATCCCGAAGACCGCACGGAGAAAGATCTGGAGCGCCATGTCGCACCGGCTGAACGCTATCACATGCTGAATTTCCTGCAAGCAATCGATACGCGCGGCAGGCCGGTTTCCGATATCGAGCAAGGCTACATCTCGACCGCTTCTTGCATTCTTGCTAATAATGCAATGAAGCTCGGACGCACGCTCGCCTGGGACCTTCAGGAGCACAAAGTCGCGGACGATGAGGAAGCAAACCAGCTCTTGCGCCGCGCTTATCGCCAACCCTGGACCCACCCGGTTCCCGAGGGCGCTTAGTCGCACGCGCACCGCGGCTATGAGGTTTCGCGCTCTTTTGAGAGCACTACTTCCAGCCCTATCAGGTCCTCGAAAATCTCTACGCCGCCGAATTTCGTTCTTGAAGCGAATTCTTCAAATTCACTTTTGGTGTAAGCGCGCTTGAGCAGCATGAATCGAAATGCCAGTTTGGTCAGCATCGTGTCTAAGGCGCCGAGGCGCATGCCATCGACAGCCTGACTGATAGACTCTCGGGATGCATCACGCCGCAGATCGATGATCATCGCTTGCCCGTGGGGCTTAAGAACGCGACACATTTCTTTGAGGGCGCGAACCGGTTCGGTGAAGTTCTTGAACGCGGCTCGGCAGAGGATAAAGTCGAACGCTTCGTCATCGAACGGCATGGCAGAAACATTACCTCGGCGAAAGTCAACCTGCACGCCCGAGTGGGCCGCATTCGCACGGGCTATCTCGACAAACGTTTTGCTGATGTCCAACCCCTTAATTCGATAGTCGCCGAGTTTGGCAAGTTCAATCGCGAAATATCCCGGGCCGGGAGCGACTTCGAGTATGCAACTCCCGGCCGGGAGCTGCGCAGCAGTGCGGCGCGCCAGTGCTTTAAAGTCCTGGAGAGACTTCTTGGTAAGCGCCGTATACCATCTGGCGACGACGCCCTCCATCCCTAAACCTTTATAGGGCTTTGCAGCCGATGCGTAAGTAGACATGTGGTCCTCTTTTCTGACGCGATCGTAGCTACATTGCAACGCGGGTTGAAGCTTTAGTCGGCGAATGCACCCTGGAGATCGACGAATGCGCAGTTTTCAACTGCCGAAGACTTTACAGCCCGGGTACTACGTGACACGGGCTGGCGCGTCCTCATAGTGAAGTCCCGTGGGTCCAATGTAAGCGGATTGAGGCCGGATGAGCTTTCCCTCACGAAGTTGCTCCAGGCAGTGCGCGGACCACCCAAGGATACGTCCAATGGCGAAAGTCGGGGTGAAAAGTTCGGCCGGAAATCCCAGACCATGCAACAGGAGCGCAGTATAGAATTCCACATTGGTATCGAGTTGCCGGTCCGGCTTACGTTCACGGAGCAGGCGAAGGGCGGTAACTTCCACCTTTCGCGCAAGGTCGTAAAGGCTCCGATCTTCGCTTGTGTAGAGACGCTCGGCGGCTTGGGCCAGGACGTCCGCACGCGGATCACGTACCCGGTAAATGCGATGTCCGAATCCCATGAGACGCTCACCCCGATCCAGCCTGGCGCGGATGAGAGCCTCGGCGCGCTCGGGGGTGCCGATTTCGAAAACCATGTCGAGCGCCGGACCCGGCGCCCCGCCGTGCAACGGGCCCTTGAGCGCGCCCAGCGCGCCGGTAATGGCAGAAATTACGTCCGATCGCGTGGAGACGATGACTCTTGCTGTGAATGTGGAAGCATTGAGGCCGTGATCGCAGACGGTGTTCAGGTAGGTCTCCATCGCGCGGACCCGCTCGGGAGATGGTTCGACGCCGGACAATTGGTGGAGATAGTTCGCGACGTGAGAGAGATCGGAGCGGATGGGAATCGGCTCCTCGCCGCTACAGATGCGCCGATAGGCCGCCACGATAGTCGGCAACGAAGAGATTGCCGTCATCGCATCCTCCAGTGGGTCTTCCCGGCGGCCGAGGCTTAGCATCGACGCAGCCATGCGAATGGCATCAATGACGGGGACCTTTACGGCAGCAGCCTCGCGAAGGACTCCGGTTACAACATGCGGAATCTCTCGCCGGGCGGCAAGATCCTGGGCGAATGCAATGCGCTCGGGCGGCTGGGGCAGACGGCCATGCAAGAGCAGGTAAGCGACCTCTTCGAAGCTAGCATTGGGGGCCAGATCTTCTACGGCATACCCTGCAAGGATCAACTGCCCTGCTTGCCCATCAACGTGGCTCAGCCGGGTTGAGACCGCCACGACGCCTTCCAAGCCCTCAGTCATGCCCTCATGTTCCGAGAGGATCAATCGTATTGTCAATATTGATGAAACAATCAACGTATTACCTCAGCGCAAAACAGGCTGCCGACGCACTGGGCGTAACAACCGCCACTCTCTACGCATATACGAGTCGCGGTCAATTGCAGTCGGAAACAGTACCAGGCAAGCCCAGAGAGCGGCGTTACTACCGGGAGGATGTCGAGCGGCTACGAGAACGGAAAGAGGCGAGGCGGAACCCGGCTGTAGCCGCAGCGCGCGGCCTGCATTGGGGCAGCCCCGTGCTGGAGTCGGGCATCACGCTCATTCAGGATGGGAAGCTCTACTATCGGGGCCGGGATGCGGTGAAACTTGCAGACTCGGCGAGCCTGGAGGAATTAGCGGATCTGTTGTGGGAAGCAGAGCCGGGGGAATGGAGACAGTTATTCGCACAACCCTGTGCGCTGTCCCCCGCTTTGATGGCGTGTCTTCGAACCTGCACTAAGAATCCATTCACTTTGTTTCAAACGGCGCTGCCTCTCGCCGGCATAATGGACCCGGCGGCACACGATTTAAGGCCCTCGGCGGTACGCCAAACAGGAGCACGACTTCTCCGATTGTTGACGGCTATTGCAGCGGCGCACGACTCACAGAGTCCAATGCATCTGGCGCTGCAGGCGCGATGGGCGCGCAGGAACGTCGCTGCCGGCAGGGCGATCCGGGCTGCGTTAGTGCTGTGCGCAGACCATGAACTGAACGTCTCCGCTTTCACCGCGAGGTGCGCGGCTTCGGCCGCTGCCTCGCCCTACGATGTGGTGTCGGCTGCCCTGGCAACGTTGAAGGGATATAAGCATGGCGGAGCTACGGAACGGATATCCAGGCTGTTCGCGGAGGCTGAAACACCGCGACATGCACGCGGCGTAATCGCAAGCCGGCTGCGCCGCGGAGAGAGCATACCCGGATTCGGCCATCCGCTCTACCCAGCAGGGGATCCGCGAGCTACGCCGTTAATGCGCCTGGCGCAGGCCAGCGGAAATGAGACGGAGTGGCGACTGATCCGAAGCCTGCGAGAGGCGGGATGGAAGTTGCTGAATGACCTTCCTAATCTCGATTTCGCGTTGGTAGCAGTAGCGCGGGCGTACGGCTTACCCGAGTTCGCCCCGCTCCTTCTGTTCGCTTTGGGGCGAGCAGTGGGGTGGATTGCGCATGCCATCGAACAATATGCTGCGGGCGATTTGATCCGGCCGCGCGCCCGTTACACAGGGCCAGCACCCGAGGCCGGCGCCACCTGAAGACACCCGCGGCTGTGCTAGAGGCTCGGGACCCGAACTGCGCGATAAAATGAGGCGTTCAGTGATCCGAGCCGCTCAAATTGAGCAGCCGTCACTCCGCCCGACCTTGCCGGGAGAGATTCGAGAAGCAAAGCAGCCCCTTGAATGCCGATGGAGTGAGGCGGTGCCGGTGCTCGAGAGCCTGCATTCACATTCGTGCATACACTGATCATCGATAACTACGATTCTTTTACTTTCAATCTGGTGCATGCGGTAGCACGTATCACTGGGTGCACACCGCTGGTCATTCGGAACGATGAATTCTCTTGGGCCGAAGTAAATGAAATGCAGTTCGATAACGTGATCATTTCCCCAGGGCCGGGAAACCCCGGGAATGACCGGGATTTCGGCCTCTCACGGGAGGCAATTCACTACGCGCGTGTGCCCGTTCTGGGGGTCTGTCTTGGGCACCAGGGCATTGCCCTGGAATTTGGTGGAAAGGTGATTCCATCACCCGAGCCGATGCACGGAAGATCTTCCCTCGTCTTTCATTCCGGAGACGATCTGTTTTCTGACGTGTGCCGAACGGATTTTCGGCTGTGAGATACCATTCCTTAATCGTTGAGGAGCCGTTGCCTTCCACGCTAAGAAAGATTGCCTGGACAGCGGACGGCATCGTGATGGCGCTTAGGCACGCGTCGCTTCCCATTTGGGGCGTACAGTTTCATCCGGAGTCCATTTGCTCCGAATATGGCTGCGCGATCCTGAGTAATTTTCTCAGCCAGGCAAAAACAGCACAGGCGGGTAACAGCTCGACTGCCGCACGGATACCGCCGGCCCACAGTGCTCTCCCGCGGGGCTCCGGTGAAATCCGAAGGCAAGTGCTCGCCCACAAGGTCCGGCTTCGGGTTTCGCCGTCGACGCTTTTTCGTGAATTGTTCGGGCAGGAGAAATATGCATTTTGGCTGGACAGCGCCGCCGGGGGCCGCAGAGATCGATTCTCCTTTCTCGGCTCGGTTGACGAAAGCAGGGGAGAGATTCTCGAGTACGACTGTCGCGACAGGCGGCTCCATATCCGTAGCCGCGGGACCCCATCGAGTGTCTTCAGACAATCTGTGGATTCATCTGACGGAATCGATTCAACGTACGACCGTTGAGGCCCCGCCGCTGCCCTTTCCTTTCCTGGGTGGATACATCGGATATCTCGGATACGAGATGAAGGGCGCTTGCAACGGCCCCAACAATCACCGGTCTT
>Ga0213872_10001115_pt1 | contig 18378 bp, 8 predicted proteins | sample VelepicomBERX_R2_FD_160071 | JGI IMG/M metagenome (GOLD analysis project Ga0213872, IMG submission 160071) | Rhizosphere microbial communities from Vellozia epidendroides in rupestrian grasslands, the National Park of Serra do Cipo, Brazil - RX_R2 | ecosystem: Host-associated > Plants > Roots >...
AGCACCGACCCTCTGTATCAGGAGAAGTTGGATAGGGTACAGAGCGTCCTCTCGACGCTGAAGAAGTGCGAATGCTTCTTCTCGATTGACGAATACGGCCCCTTCTCGGTCAAAGCTACCCCCGGCCGCTCACTAGCCGCACCGGGCGAACTGCCGACGGTTCCGCAATGGCAAAAGTCACGCGGCCGATTGATCGTTACAGCCGCACTTGAACTCTCGAGCAACCAGGTCACCCACTTCTATTCCTCAGCAAAGAACACGGCTGAGATGACAAAGCTCATTGACCGTCTGCTCGTCGACTACGCGAAGAAGAGCACGCTGTACCTGTCCTGGGATGCCGCGTCATGGCATGACTCGAAACCGCTGAAGCAGTACATCGAGGGGCACAACAAGGATGCATCGGCCGGGCCTCGATTGGAACTGGTACCCCTACCGGCCAGCTCCCAGTTCCTGAACGTCATCGAATCTGTCTTCAGCGGCATGTCGCGGGCGATCATCCACAACAGCAACTACGCGTCGCTGGATGAAGCCAAGAACGCTATCGACAAGTATTTCGAGGCGAGAAACGAGCACTTCAAAAAGAACCCGAAGCGAGCAGGAGACTGGATCTGGGGTAAGGAGCGGTCACCACCGGCATTTTCCGCGTCCAACAATTGCAAGGACCCAGCCTATCGATAGATCAGGCTGGGTTGTAGGAGTTAAATAGGACGCAGAGCTCTACACCCAGTTATTGGTGCTGATCTTCAGAATCGGAACCAATAATAGCGGTAAATACGTTGGCTACCGAATTCCCATCCTTGGTGATGATGCAGCCGAGAGGGATGGGCTCACGAACCATTTCCTCGCTATGGTTCACAACGACATCTTGAGCCTCACGCTTGCCGTCAAACAACATATAGATATAGAGCTTTCCTCGGTTGCTTGTCGTTCCATATTCCAGCGTGTGGACTTTGCCGTCAGCCATCGCCGACCATACCTCGTCCGAGATGCTCACCCTGAATTTTGATTTCATCGGTGGCAGGTAGTTCGCTGAAATGTGGTGCCCCGCTGAATCAGTCTCGTTCTGAAGGCTCGCACCATCCACATAGTTTGGGACGGGATCTGCCAATTCAATTCGATCGTTTTTCCTGATGGCGCTGAGCACCAAGGGGATCTGGCGTCTGACCGACGTCGCCGAAGAGCGGCCAGTTTCGCTTCTCGCTTGAATAAGCATACTCAGGCGCTTATCCAAATCGCTTCGTTCGGCGGGACTCAGCGCTGCGGCATCAATGATTTCCCAACGCCTGCGGACATTTGGTTGTTCTACGGGTGAAGTCGCACCAATAAGCTTGTCAATAAATCCACGTGAATCGTGCATGCCGTCGATCATTGGATCTTCTGTAATTTCTCGGCAGTTCGATTGGATTAGCCCCATGTTGTAGAGCAGTTGATCCGCCGCGAGTTGATATACCGAATTGACCCCTTCTTCATATCCGCCACCGACGTCAGCGTGAGCACCAGGAACTAGAACTAGATTGATCCGCCTGGGCGCGAAAGCCAAGTCGCCTGGTTGTCGCTGGGTTGGTTCAACCGGCCCGTCTACATAAGGCATGAATTCCGGTCGCCGCTCGTCCTGCGCAACAAAATGCACCATATAGTCAAGTGACTTGGGTGCACTCAGTTGAAGGTTGTCGACTTGGCCCGTCGGAACGGTATCAAAAAGAACTGCGTAAAAATGCGGGGTACGGCGGTCCGGAAACTTGGATTTCCATGAGCGCTCGACCGAGTTCATAAAGTCACGTGCGATCGCTGCGCCGCGACTGAATCCGAATACGACAATGCGCAAGTCTGCATCTCGCTCTGCCTCTGGCGTCTGTTGAATGTTGTCGAACAAGTCCTGCACCGCACGGCGTGATACATCCTTGCTCGAAAATCCACTGGCGCTATCAAATGCCCGAGCAACTGGGCTTTTCTCGTTTCCAGGTCCCGCGTAATAATGGGTGTTGGCAACCTCACGAGACATGTGCGCAACAAGAGTGTCTTGCTTACTTGATGGCCCATCCGATGCGCTACGGATATTCCCGGTGCCATCAAAAGCCACCGAATAGATCTTTACTGGCCTACCATCTAGCGGGTGGGTCACAAGTGGGATCGAGGTGTCGTCGAAAGCTATATTATCTGCCGCGTATCGCTTCTCGGATGAAATCGGAATCTGCTCGCTTCCCGAAAACAGCGATGTACACGCAGAGACAAGCGTCGCCGTAGCAAGTGCAAAGCACAATCTGAAAGACATATTTCTCCCTGTTTGATATCGGCATGCGGCCGACTCCTTGATTTTATACGGGAGGACGCCAGACTTACCTAGTCAATAATGCCTTTCCTCAAGAAGAAGTATTGACGTACTCCGTCGACAGTCGGTCCACATACCGGCAGAGTTTTTATATTTTTGAGTATGTCCCTAGGGGATCGGTCGCGAGCTTGAGCAATTTCAGACAAAGCGACATATCGGGTCGAAAACAGATCTATCGCCGAGCGGTGAACTTGGCGGCGTCGGTCGCTACCGCGGGTGGAGGACTCCAGCAGGCCACACCTCACAAGTTGATATCCGACCTCCTGCTTGACGTGAAGCACGCGACTGGCGGCTTCAACCGAAAGCCATTCCCGATCGGACTCCTGCCGACGGGCCCGCCAGAGGCGAGCGGATGAGACCGTCAGAGATAGGCCCCCCAGAGTGATCTCGGCGCTAGGCTGACCAGCGACCCGGACCTCCCCTGCCAATATCGCGGACACCAACAGCGGAAACTCGCCCGCGACCAGCCGCCAGGCTTTCAGAACGTGCATCAGCGGAACGGTTGCGTCGCCATCAGCAGCCGTGTCCGATCTCGCTTGAAGGCAACGCTGGGCCAGACCAGTCACCTCACTTCGAGACAGTAGCCAAGCCGACCCGCCGCGGCGGGCTGTCACCCTGGGCTTGATCACATTGGCAACCGCGAGCTCGCGCACTCGCCGCTTGCCGATGCCCAAGATGGCCGCGGCCTCTTGAAGATTGATGCCATCCTTAACGCAGGACTCGACGGCGACTGCCGCCGCCGCCGGCATCGACCAAGCCTCCCGTCCAGAAGGCAGTTGGACGATGTCGCCGTCGATCCACCCACCGAGGTGCAGCTGCCGTATGACCGATGGCGCCGCACCAGTACGCTCAGCCAGGTCCTTCACGGAATGCCGAGGGTGCTCGCGGCGAGAACTACTTTCCAGTCGACGATTTCTCTCGTTGACCAAGCCCCACCAGTGCTCGTGTAAGTACGCCTCAAAGCCATCGCGCAGGAACTGGAAGCACGGTGCCCGCAGGTCGACGTACAGCCACTTGTAGAACCTCCCGAAGGTTCGTTGAATGCTGAAAGCGCGAGCAGCCGACGATTGAACGATGCTCAGGTGGCTGAACAAGCCTGCAGGCCAATCTGAAAGTAATGTGCCCATCTCGCTGGCGAGCGCCACCGCGTTAGGCAGCCTGTGTAGATTGGCGGCTTGGCCGGTACTTCTTGAACCGTCAGATGCGCTCACCTTGGCCAGCGTGCGCAAAGCCTTCAGCCATTGCTGCGCTGTCAGGCCAAAGGACTCGTCCGCCGCGTTGCTTTCGACCGCGCCGTTGATGCAGCGCTGGACCAGCGCCACATGCTCTGTGAGTGCGCAAGGTATGACGCGCCTGAGATCAAATCCGCATTTGCAATGGGCAAGTTCGCTGCGCTCCAGCGGCTGGCCCTGTCGGCACTGCGGGCAGTCTTCGGCCAGGTAGATTTGATGCCGCACGCATGCGCAAACAAGCTTGACCGTCCAGGCTGACCTCAGGTGCAAAGACTCTTGCAGGCATGTCGGGCACCAGCGCATGGTCGAATGGCAGAGGTCATCCTTGTCGACCAGCCCAGGCGAATCCAGCGGAATGCGGCAGTACGACGGCAGCGGACCTCGAAGCCGAAGCCACTCTTCGCTATGCAGGCGCAACGACCATCGGAGCCCTCTTGCCGTTCCCCGGCCGTGCCGCTCCAGCGCACGCCAGAGTGCGCTCGGCGACTCGAGACCACAGCCATCGGCAACGCGGACCAGGTAGCCATGGGCCGATTCACCAACGATCGGACGCGGCCGCACCGGCAGGTGCCACCCCGGTCTGCGTCGTCGCGCGGCTGATGTCCAGCCAAGGCGATATGCAGCGAGTGCCGGCCGTCTGCAGAAGCGCGCCGACATTGTGCTCATTTGGGCACTCTTTGAAGGCTCTGCTCGACCAACTCAGCCAGAAACCCTACATGCGCCGGCGTCGCCGCCTGAAGCTGTGCCGCCAGATGCACGAGAAGCTCCGACGGCTCCAAGTGCCGGACATCGTCCATCGGCGGCCACGCCATTGCAAAGCGCCGGAGCCGCTCGGCCGGCAGTCCTGCGTGCGCGGCCTCGACGAGAAGGTTCAGGATCTTCGCGATGGTCGGATAGACCGTCTGATCTTCCGGACGCAGGGCAACTTGGGTTTGGACGGCTGCGGTCGTGAGCGCAGAGTGGCTCGGCTCGACCATCGGCGCGATGGACCCGCACCACCAGCTTGCCAAGCGGGCGAGCTGCTGCTCCCTCGTAGCGATTTCCAGGCTCGGATTGAAAACGACGCGCGCGTCTGCATACATCCGGGTGTCGATAGAAGCGACGAGTTGGGTCAGGCAGCTGCGGGCGGCGTCGCTCAGCAAGTTGTTGTAGGACGCGGCCCGCAGGTGCATGAGCAGCTTGATTACGCTGTCGTCGAGCTGCAAGGCCACCAGCAGTCCGGCTTTGCGCCGGAGCTTGAACCTCAAGAGCCTGGCGAGGACCGGCTCGAACCTGCCCGGCCAGCTCGCCATGAGCGATCCCATCGCACGAGCCGGCGGCCGCACCGGCATGGCTCGCGGCGCGTTCGTCTGAACAATCAGGGCTCGCAGACCCAGCACCATGGCCACGTCTTCGTAGTGCGTTGCTAGATCTTTTGGCCTTGTCGTGCCATTGGCGAAATGCAGGTTCCGGTGACTTTCTGGAAGGGGGATGCCTTCCGACCTCAAGACATCGGACGCCATGGCAATCTGGGCGATGCTGGCTTTGGCAGCTACGAGATCCGCCAACGGCAGCTTGCAGCGACATTTCCAACCCGCCAGCAGCTTTCGCCAGGTGAGTCTGCTGCCGCACACGCAGTACTCAACGAGCACGGACTTGTGCAGGATGCAGACCTCGATCAAGGGAAATTCCCACAGGGCCAGGTGCAGGCCATGCGCGCCGACGCATTCGGGGCAGATCTTGAGGGTCGAATAGCTGGAACGCAGCCACGCCTTTCTGTAGAACCTGGCATTGGCGCCATCGAAGGGTCTTTCGATCCAGCGGCGCCGGTCCTCTTCCCTTGCATCCCCGGTGATGGTGCAGACGGTCTGCCATGCAGTGGCCCGCATCGGGTTGTCCCCGGATTGGTAGACGATGGCCAGCGCGGCGTGGACGGCGGCCGGCGTCGTGTGCCCGTTTGCAGCGTAGTGACGTGCGATGAAGCCGGCAAGGCTCTCGCCTAGTTGGCGTGCCGGGCGCACCGGAAATTTGACCATCTCCAACATGAGCGTGACTCCCAGTCAATTTCGCTTGGCAATGGCGCCGCGCTCAAAGGGCTCGCCGAGCCGGTCCAGGCACCGAAATGCAAATGCCGGGTGGAAGGGATTCAGCTCAGCGACACCCGCCGGCCAGATTTCCGTCGTGAACGCATGTTCGAGTTGCTGAACAGCGATGGCATCGCAGGCGTTGGCATAGGCTGTCCGCAGTGCCCCCATCATCAGCACCTTCAGGTAGGCCACTCGGCCGTCGGTTGCGAACCTGAGCCGATGGCCCAACTCGGACCACGTCATGCCCCCACGAGAGAATTTCATTGGCAGCCACAGCGCCATCGAAGTGAAGAGCTGCAGGCACTGCGTCTCGATGGGGGTGTCTGGGTCTTGACCCAGCTCGAGGCGCATTCGCCGCGTGAATCGCCGGCGCAGTTGTTCGTTGGTGGCAAACAGAGCTTCGACGCGGGGCAGTCCGAGCATCACGATCGGTATGCCCAGCTCATCCATGAGCGCCTTGATCCAATCGCCGACGTGGTACTGGGTATAGGCCCGCCCGCGGTCCTGAATGTGGTTCGCCTCATCAATCAGAATTGCTTCTACTCCGCACATCCGCGCGAGGTGGATGACGCGAGCGGTTTTCGCCGAAACGGTTCCCGCGCTCGGCGCTGGATCGCCCAAACGCGTCAGCATCGCTTCGGCAACGCTGGCGAGCGTCGCTGCGGGCGGTACCGCCACGACAAGGATGGGCAGCAGGTCGCGATCAGGCAACACGACGCGTGGGTAGTCCCGCAAAATCATTTTGCAAAGCGTGGTCTTGCCGGACCCGGTTTCACCCAGCACGATCAGGTTCTGCGCGACCCCGGTACTCCGATACAGCTGTACCAGATCCTTGATGGCCGAGAAGGCCGCCATGAACGGTGGAACCTGAAGGCACTCCTCGTTGAACAGCCGGATGGCTTCGTATTCTTCAATTGCCATTGGAGAGACCCGGCTGGGGGCGATTGAATGAAGGCAAGAGCGGTGGAAGTTCGTCGTCTGCAGCGGCTGCAGCCGCTGAACTCGGCTTCGGGACGGGCGCCGGCGGTTTGGACTTCACGCGCTTCGGTGGAGGTGCGGTCTCGAGGCGTGCGTGCGGGGTCGAACTGGTAATGCCGTGCACCTTTGCCGCCTTGCGTCGCGTGCGCTGCTTGCGACTGGTCATGAGCTCTTGGAGCTCCAGGGCGATCTCGTATTTCGCGGCCATGAGCTCGGCCGTGTTTTCGGCGTCTCGGCCCTCTTTGCGCAACTTCTGGCGGAACAGCTCGTGCTGGCCGATCGTGAGCCCGCGTGCGTAGTTCTGGTCGACGGCCAAGACCGTCACGGGGTCTGCCTCTTCGTGGCCCCAGACCTGGATTTCCCCCAAGTCTTCGGCATCCACGACGATGCGGACCTTGGATCCAGGGCCCCATTTTTTGAGAAGCGCGTCCAAGTTGTCGTCGGCGTATCGGATGCAGTCGAGCTTGATGCCATCCGGACGCAGCGCTCTTTCATGGACCAGGCCGATGCGCTGTTTCAGGGTCTTGATGCTTGCCGGTAGCTCGGGTGTGCGCCGGCTGGCTCCTTCATGCCACTTGGCCCAAGGCGTCGTGCCAATGCCGCGGTGCACCGTTTGGGCATAGACGTCGAGCAGCCATTTCTCGAACACCTGTTTGAACTCGGCCATCGTCAGGAGTGCGTGGCGCTGCGGGTCATAGTCGCCGCGCTCGGCCAGGTTCGCCATGGCCGCGCCGGGAATCTGATGTGCGAAGAAGTAGTTGACGGTTTTAAGGAATCGCTCAATCGATCCTTTGAATCGGGGCGTCCTCTTAGGGCAAAACTGCAGCCGTATGAACAGATCCAGCGCAACGCCCTCCAGGTCCTTGCCAAGAAATTCCAGGCCGTTGTCGAGCACCAGGGAGTCCATGCGGCCGTAGCAGGGCCAACGATGCTGAACCTTGAGACCTGGAATCACTTCGGCTGCTGGCTCCTTGGGAAGAATCGCGTGGCGCAACGCCCCCATCACGGCCGATGCCGAAGTGCTGCCGAAGTTCAAGAAATAGCCGAGAGGCAGGCGGCTGTAGTGGTCCAGGAACATCGTGAGGATGGGCCGGCCCAGCGGCAGCCAGGTTTTCTCGTCGACAAGGAACAGGTCCAGCGGTGTGTGATCGGCCTCGACGCGCTCGAGGATGTTCGTCGTCCTCGGGCCGGCCTTTGCGATCCGGAACCTTCTGTCGGCTGCGGCCTGGCCTTCACGCAAGACGACCTGGTCATAGGCCTCCACCCGCTGGAGCAGACGATGTGTGGTCCGCTTGGACGGCGCCAAGATCAGATCTCCCGGCAGCCGCTGGCGGTTCTCGGCCGCGATCTTTCCGATCAGCAGGGTGTGCACGTCGCCGCCGGTGGATTTCGGGCTGGCCTTGAACGCGTCATGGACCGCGTCGGCCAGGAGCTCCATCACTCGCTGAGTTTGTCGCGGTAAGCGGCTTCCACGGTTCGGATACCTGGGAATCAAGGCCCGAGCATCCTGGAAGGCCTGGAAGCGCGTAAACCACCGCCACAGCGTCGTAGTCCCCGGCGGATATGCATCCTGCAGGGCTGCCGCCACGCGCGTTTTCATGGGGCCGAGGCATTCGGGGCTGAATATGACCTGGCCCATGCCCAGCATTGCCGTGACGTACGCATGCCGACGCCGGTATTCGGTTTGCTGCTTTTCCGTGAGAGCGACCAGCGGCAAAGTGACCAGTGGTTTCTGCGTCGGCGCCACTTCAGTCATCGACGACAGGCGGCCCTCGTTGTACGCCTTGAAGAGCTCGTCCGGCGTTTTCAGCACTGTGCGGCCGTCCGCTAGCCGCTGCAGAACGACCTCGTTGTCTTGGTGAACTCGCTCGATCCGGTAGGCGGCGCCGTCCAGCTCAAAAGTTGTTCCAGCTCGCAATGCAAATGTCGTCATGATTTTTCTCCGGTGAAATTGAAACGAAGGACTCCTCCGCTAGCGGTGTGTTCAGGTCGCAGGTCAAATGCCCGCTGAGGAGCAGGGCGAATGGATCCAAGTTGAGAGGGCGCAGCAGGCCGATGGCTTCGGCGATCGACATGGGAAATTGGTGCGCATATCGAGCCAGACCAACTCGCGCGCTCAGGTCGGCCGCAGCGCGTCGGGGCGCGCGGTGATAGATCCATTTCAAATTGCTCAGGCGAGGCTCGACGCCAATGAATTCATCGGTCATCACGATGAACTGACGGTCAAGCCGTGTCATGTGCTCAGCAATGCGACGCAGCTTGTGGGCGGTTTCCGGCTGTTGCGCGTACACGAGCGGCTTGACCTCCACGGCCCACTGCGCACCGGAGATGAGCGTTAGCAAGAAGTCCGGCGTGTAGCGCCGTGTTTTGGTGCCGTCCGGATAGATGAACTTCTCCGGCTGCTCGGTGTAGTGGGCGACTTGCGGCGCCGCTTCAAACAAGTAGATGGCATCGAGCTCCAGCAGTCCTTCGTGCTGAACAAGGCGCCCCGTCTTGCGACTGGGAAACTTTCCGCGAACGATGGTGCCTGTGGAATGCACGACATCGCGTGCGCGTGTGTGGCTGATGCTGGCAGGAGATGCTCCTCGCCAGCCGCCGCTCCAACTTTGTGTAGACATGGCTCTTCATTCCGTTGGCCGGCGCGGCAAGCCTTGCTTGCCGGGTCCGGACGGTGAGGGCCTACACGTCTGTCTTCAGGCGTAGTGACGCCTCGGCCAGGTTGAAACCAGGAGCCGATAAAGACAACGTGCAGGGAAGAGGCTTGACAGGCGGAGGGGCAGTTGGAGAAACTGGCGCTGCTTACACACCGGGTGCTCCAAGCGCCCACCCCGCGGGGCAAGCCGATAGGTTTGTCCCGCTTTCCTTTACATGGCGGCCTCCTTCTTGGAGCGCCGACGTGGCCGCTGGATTTCCTTCTTCGGCGGCTCGGCCAAGCTTTCGCGCATGGCGACTACGGCGCGGATCGTCGAGATTTGTGCGGGATGCAGTGCGTCTAGGTGCTCGCGCAGTTCACTGAACATCCAGAAGACGCTTTCAGACGTGTCGTGATCGAGAACGATCTTGCGGTCCGATGCCCTGGCTGCAGAGAGAAGCTCCGCCCGCTCCGACTCCGCCAACGGCAATGCGTTGAGCACGCTGGAGACAAACTCGTCGGTGGGCGGGCCTTTTACGCCGAGCTCAAGAGCCGAAATGTAGGTCTGCTCATAGCCGATGGCGGCGGCGAAATCGCCTTGGCGCAGGCCGTGGCGCATTCGCAAATCTCTCAACACCCGTGAGAACGGACTCATGACCAGATGTGATAGTTAGTTCAATCGGGCCGCAGCTTAAGCAGCTGAAATCTTGTCGTCAAACAGGTCTCTAACTCCGTCGGCACAGGATTTTTCTAATGTTTATTTAGATCTACATCCAATGTGGATTCGAATTCGAGTTGAGATTCGACGGTTGTGATCGTCGAAAGTCATATAAAAATTCATTCTTGTATCGGCACGCTATTGAGCAGCGATTGCAGTGAGTCAGAGGAAGCTCTGGACAGTTCCGCAACAGGCAATGAACGACGACGCAAAAGTCCTGTCCGAGCAGGACTGGGCTGGCGTGGCGCACAGCGCGCCGGTCGCAGCGTCGGCTGGGTCAGGCATAGGCCGATCGGAAACATTCTCGGCAATCGGCCTGAGGGACAGTAGTTGCAGACACCGGTCGTTGGTCGGCGCTGGACTGGGATGGGCATCGCTCGCAAAGCCAAAGGCGTTGGCGGCCGCGGGTGATCTGATGGCTCCCAAGCTCGCGATCGGCACCGTGGGTGCTGCCTCGAGGAATGTGTCTGATAACCTGCCCCCACAAAATTGAATGACTTGGGGGAGGCGATGGAAGGTCGTTACGACGTTGGTGATTTGCTCGCCAAGCTGCCGCTCGAAGACGTGGTGCAACGCCTGGGTATGGCGACCGAGAGGCGCGGCGCCACTACACAAGCCCTGTGCCCGTTTCACCAAGACACCCGACCGTCGCTGAACCTGTATCCGGCCGACGGCGCATCTACCGAGCACTACCACTGCTTTGCATGCGGAGCCCATGGCAACGCAATTGACTTGGTCAAGAAAGTCCTAGGCTTGGAGTTCTTGCCGGCCGTGCAATGGTTGGCACAGCAGTTCGGCATCAAGGCGCCGAATCAGCAGTCCAAGCAGCGGGCCGCCAAGGCGGCTGCCAGCGAAACAGCGCTGAAGTTTGCAATGCGCATCTACGACGAGCAGCACGATGACCTGCGCTTCACAGTCTGGTGCGCCGAGCGCGACTTCGACCGAGACTTCATGTACGAGCAGGGGTTGCGCTGCATCGCGCGCGGGGTGTTGGTGGCGGCCCTGCAGTCCAAGAGCGTGGGTGAGCGCGCAGAGCTGACCGATGGCTTGCAGACCCTGGGCTTGGTCAAGCGTTTGCATCAGCGATCTGCGCCAGTTCAGGGCAAGCTGAATCTACATGACCAGTTCCAAGACTGTTTTCATGACGGTCGCGTGATCATCCCCATTCGCGGTGGCTCGGCCAAGCAGCCCGAGTTGCTTGGCTTTGCGGGCCGGGCCTTGCAGGGTGTGCCGCCCGAGGGCGTTGCCAAGTATTTGCTCACTTCCGGCTTTGAAAAGGCCAAGGTCCTGTTCAATGAACCCGCCGCATTCAATGCGGTGAAGCAGGCCCTGAATGCCCACTTGCCGGCGAGGCTGTTCTTGGTGGAGGGCTTTCTGGATGCGTTGCGCTTGCAATCGCTTGGTCTGCCTGCCGTGGCCTTGATGGGCACCAGCCTGGGCAAAGAGCCCATGGAGCGGCTAAAGACGCTGGCAGAAAACTCGGAAACCAGCGCTGAGCTGGCGTACAGCCTGTTTCTTGACAACGATCCGGCCGGATTTGGGGGCACGGATCGGCTGGTGCGCCGCTTGCTGGATCTGCGCGGGGTGAACCTCCGATGGGTGGGCATTCCCTGGCGCAGCACACCGGCCTTGGGCAAAGACCCTGACACCTGCTTGCGCGGCCTACGCACAGCAGAGCAGGCCACCGCCTGGCTGCAGCCCTTTGATTTGCCGGCTGAGGCCGTGTTGCTGGCGCAGGCCATGGGCGCGCAGGACGCCTCAGATCTGCAGCCCGAGCGATTCGGTAACTTGGTGCCGACCGTGCGTGAACGCGCGCTGTTCCGGGTCGGCATGGAGCTCAGGCGCTTGTACGGCCCCCGCCCAGCCGAGGTCGCGTCGGCGCGTTTGAAAGCCTGCGCTTGGGATTGGGCCCAGCAACTGCATGCCGAGTTGACAGTGGCCGAAATCAGCCACGGCGCGCTTCCGGCACGTGGCCTGTACCTCGAAGAAGCGCTCCCGCGCGTGGCACTGGCCCGCAGCCTGGCATACCACGGCGCGCGCCGCGGCGAGCTGCCCTGCGATGAAGAGGCCTGGCAGACCCTGGGTAGCAACGCCCACATGTTTGACCAGATCGCCTTGGATCGCCTGAAGGCCATGATGGACTTTGACCGGTCCTGGCGCCAGGCTGCTCCCTTTGACGCGGTGCACTTGCCGCGCAAGCTGACGGCCGATCCGAAGGTGCTAGACGATCCGCGCCGAAAGGTGATGCCACACCCTGCCGACCTGCTTGTACAGCAGATGGTGCTCAACGAACTGCTCAGTCAGCGGCATGACCGACCAAGCGCCGCAGGCCGTACGTTCTCAGACAACATCCCCGCCGTGCGCTGGTATGCCTCGCGCCGAGAAGTACTTGTGACGGGCTTGAGGACGCCACGCGATGAACCTGACGATCAATTGGATCTGCCCAAGACCCTAAGCTTTGGCTACCAGATCGACATGGACGTTCTGGAGGGCGACCGGACCCCGTCTGACCAAGGCATGTTCCGCCCCTTTGGGCAGTGCTGGCGTGAGTTCATGGCCAGCCTAACCAAGCAGTGCCATGCCATCGGGCCACGCGTGCATGTGCTGCGGCTGGATGCCAAGCGCTACTACGACTCGATTCAGCGCTTTGTCGTGCGTGATGCGCTGCTGACACCATTGAACCAAGCCTTGGCCACGCATGGCGTGCCCGAGGGCTTGCGGCGCATTTTCGGCCTGCCAGAAGCCAACGCCTCCCGTTGGGACGCCGCATTGGAGGCAAAACTGGAGCGCCTGCTGGTCGGGCTGATCTTTCACCACGAATACCGTGATCCCAACGCCGAAGGCAAAACTCAGCACAGCAGTGAGCTCATTGGCATTCCACAAGGACCGGTGCTGTCGGCCTACATTGGAACCATCGCCCTGTTTCCGGTGGACGAGGCGGCGCGCGGCTTCATCCACCGCACAGCCGAAAAAGGCCAGGATAACGCCTGGCGCCCCCGTGTGGGCTATGCACGCTACGTGGACGACATCGTGCTGTTTGCCGATAGCGAAGACTTGCTCAGGCAACTTCGTGAATTGCTGCAAGCCAAGGCCGCCGAGCGCTCTATCGATTTGATCCACAAGGGCGAGCGCGTGCGCGCCGGCTCGCCCCAACAAGTGATGCGCCAGCTCAACGATGGGCGCGGCCTTGCGCCGTCGGTGCCGGCCTGGGATCCGCCTCTTGTTGGCGACGGCGAGACCGACTACAGCCTGGGCGACGAGTTGCCTGAAGTGGATCGCCAGTGCGCCTTGCAGATGCTGCGGCGTGTTGCTCTGATGCACGAGCCCAGAGAGATCGCTCGGCAGGTCAAGGCTGCCTTGGGGGCGCCCGATCTGCGTGCTGGTGACCTGGGCCTGTGCGCACGCTGGTTGTGGTGGCAGGTGGCCGCCACAGGCGGCAGCGTGGCCACGCCGGAGAACTTGTGGAAGCGCTTCTGGGACTTGTGGAACGAGGTCTGCGGTGACCAGTCTTGGGCCAACGCGTTTGCGCAACGAGGCTACCACTGGTTGTTTGCCGTGGAAGGCCTGGATAAGTTGCTCGACAACCATCCCTGGCAGGAGAACGGAAAGCTTCTGACCGAGCGTGAGGAGGATCGCAAGCTGCGTCTTGACCTGGCCCGCCAGGTTTGCGAGACGGCATTCACGGCCCAGGTAAAGCCAGCGACTAACTACGATCACGTGCTGCGACGCGCACGGATGGTAGTGCGCAAGGCCCACCGCCTGTTGGGCAACCCAGGCGCCACGCTGGCGCTGCCACCGCAGCAAGATGGCCCGCTGACAGCCATCGAGTGGCTGTGCCTGGCCGGCCTCAGTCTGGCGCATCAAGACGTCGCACATCACCCCTTGAACGCACTGTGGGAGCGCCGACCAGAGAGATCGAGCAAAGATGGCTTGGTGCTCGCAAATGAGGTCATTGACCTACTGGCGCAGCCCAACGATGACGGCAGTACCCTACCGTTGAACGGTCATGCCCTGGACGTCGGTCTGGCGATTGATTTCGTCATCAACAGTTCGCCGTCGACGGGCCGGCTTGCCACTCTGGCGAGGCGGTTCCCACACCTGCTTTCACAGTCTGGCGCAAACAAGCAACTGATCCCTCACCTGCCGACTGACGGCGAGATTGCCCCATCGCTGTTTGCAATCGATGTTGAGACTAGCTCTGACGAGCGCTATCTCTATCGATACTCGGAACGCGGACCAGATTCATCGCCACCGGCACCTGAAAGCTACCAACAGTTCGCCCAGGTGTTCATGCACGCAGAGCCGCCTTGCCAAGCCGAAGAAACGACAGTGCGCTTTGTCGAAGTGCAGGAATCGGAAGCTCGACAGCTTGTTATGGAGAAGAGCGCCGAGCGAAGTCGCTGGACGGAACTGGCCCGCGCTGCCATCGGCACGCGGGATGGACAAGTGCCCATCACATGTCGGGCGGTGCGCCTTTACCGTGCCCTGCTGGCCATGCATCAGCTGGCGGTGGGTGGCGAGCAAAAGCTGGCCTATGTGCCCTTCCGGCCGCAGCTATTCCAGCAGAACCAGGGCGACGATGTGACGCTTTATCTGTTGGCGGAACGCGTCAAGCGTGACCAACTGGGCGTCACCGCCTGGTACCACGATAGAGACGAGCGGGTGCAATCGGTGACGGTGCCCTTTGCGGGGGCCGAGCTGTGGCGTGTAGGCTGGGCCGTGGCCGATGTTCTGGGCGTGGCTGCCGACATGGCCGGCGAGACCGGCGAGCGCGATGAGCAGCTTGATGAGCGCAAGACACCGGGCGACGAAGAAGGCAGCGTAGACGGCGCAGAAGCCGAGGCCAAGCGAGAACTTGAGGCCTATGTGCTGCGGCAGCAACTGCGCAAGCTGCAGGGCAGCTACCTCTCATCGGCGCAGATTGATTCGGTGGGAAGCACTGAGGGCGGGCTCCCGCGTACGGTGACGCGGGCGCTGGCGATGCTCCAAGAGTTTCCGGCGCACCAGGGCTTGGGTGCCCAGGTGCGACACGTGCTGGCGATGGAGGCTGAAAGCCGCGCCATGGCCCTGCGCCTTGAACATGGCAGCGGCGATGACATGCGCCATGTGCTGCACCGGGTGTTTCCCGAGGCTCTGAACAAGCTACCCCTTTGGGTGCTGGAGGGCCTGCCACTGCAGCCGTCCGCCGGGCAGGCCGCCCCTTTGCGCCCGGAGCTAGGTTTGATGCTGGCTCTTTACCAGGCGCTGTTCCCCGCCAAGGGTGCTGTCCCCGCCGCCAATGCTGCGCCCTTGCGCATGGCGCTGGCGCTGACCTCCATCGGCATTGGGCTGCGAGGCAGCGTGGCAGCTCTATGGGGCTATGCGCAAGCTTCGGGCGCGGCCCGCATGCCAGAACGCCTGAACCTGCCGCCCCATTGGGCCATGGCAGACATGGAGCGGCTGGACCCACAGGGCGACTACAGCGCAATGCGCAAACGGCTGCTGGATGGCGATTGGCCCGCACTGTGCAAGGCCAGCCCCTGGCAGTGGATGCTGGCCCTGATCGGTCTGCTGGATACAGGCTTGGCGCAGGCGTTTGCCCTGCCGGACTTGATTCAGGTGTACCGGGCCCTAGCACAGTGGCAGATCGCGCCAGCTGATGGAGACCGAGAAGATGAACATGCAGAGGGAGGGATTGGGGCGATTTGGCCGTTTGATGCCTTGCCGACCTTCCCGCTGCAGCGTTGCGACGAGGTGATGGTCGCTTTGCCCAAGGCGTTGCTCGCGCTTGACGATTTGCGCGGCATGCGCGTGGTGAGCGTGAAGGGCCAGAAGTTTGGCCGTCAACCACATATCGATGAGTTCACAGACGCTAGTGGTGCAAGCTGGCAGGTGAGCACGCCGCAATTCACCAGCTTGTTTGCCAACACCTTGCCGCAGCGGCTAGTCGGCCAGCGCAAGATGACGCTGTGGTTTGAGACACGCCGCGAAGCTGACAATGAACTACTGGCAGTCCACACGCTGGACCACAAACTCGGCCAGTGGTTCAGGTTTGAGGATCTGGTGCCTGCGGTGCAGGAGGCCGCGCAAATGCCACGCGGCGGGCCCGGTAATTCCTCTGTTCAGCGGGACACGGCAACCGAGGCAGGCAAGGCGCCGCCCGCGATCGCTTTGCCTGGCGAAGTGGGTAAACCGGCTCAGCGCGACCAAGCTGCAGAGCGTCCCGTGCCATCTGCACCAGTGGAGCCTGCTTTTTCAGATGCTGTGCGGGTTGATCGCTTGGAAGAGTGGCAAAAAAACTCTTGGAGCAAACGCTTCGGTGCTGGTAGAACCACCGATGACGAAGATCTGGCCGCACGTGGCCATTTGCGTGTCGCGCTGTTCCAGTGGCGGGTGGATGACAGCTATAGCCACCCCATTGCTGAGGTTGGACTAAGCGGCCTTCCCTTGGCCCCGGCAGCGCAGAAGGCACTACATGCGCATCTGGTTGGCGACCTCAAGGACGTTCACAAGGCTGCCAAGCGCGGTGCGGAGTTCCATTGGCAGGATGACCGAAAGGTTTTTTCCTGGCCGGAGCATCGGCGCCGCGTCCTGCTGGGTCAGGCCTTGCGCGCCTGCCGCGAACTGAAGGTGCAGCTCCTCGTGCTGCCAGAGGTGTCCGTTCGGCCAGACACGGTGGAGTGGTTGAAGAGCGAGTTGCTTCATCACCCAGGCTTGGCCGTGTTGGCGGGCACCTTCCGTCAGTTCGAGGCGGAGAGCAGCCACCCAGAGCACCTGAAGGAGAAGCTCACCCTTCTGTGGCAGCCAGCCAAGGCCGAAGCCGAAGACTTTGGCTTGCAAAACGATGCGCGAGTCATGCAGTTTCAGCGTGACAAGAAATACCGCGCCGTGGCGGCGCACGAGTTGTTTCGCCCAGGCAGTGAAAAACTGGCACCCCTTTATCGGGAGGAGGAGGTGCTGGAGCAATTGCGTGGCAGACCGGGTCGCACATGGACGATAGATCAGCTCAAAGCGCTAATGCAGGCCCTAATCCACGGCCCGCAAAAGCTGCGTTACTGCATGGAGCTGATCTGCTCCGAGCTTTTCTTGCTCACCAGCCCGGCCAACCGCGGGCCCCTGCTGCAAGATCTGGCCAAAGTGTTGCGGCAGTTTGGCTCCGATGCAACCAATGCCGAGAAACTCGTCGAAGGCGACATCAAGGCGCTCGGTGATTGGTTGACTGTCACCCAAGCCAACCGCGAGCGGCGGTCAGTGTTGTTGGTGCCGGCCTGCACAAGTCGCAGCAACGACTACTGGCATGCCGGCCAGGCCAGCGTGCTGGCCTCGGGCACTGCCACTGTGTTCTGCAATGCCGTCAGCAAGGGGCTGAGTGTGGGCGGGAGTTGCTTCATTGGCTGCGACTCGGTGCAGAGGCAGCCAAAGGAACATCCCGGGATCGTGCGCCTGCTAACGCCCTACCACGGCTGGTGCCACGGCATTCTGCAGCCGTCGACCCAGGGGGCGCTGTCTGAAGCGGATCAGGCCCTGGTGGTCGTGGATCTGGATCCGGTTCACCTGGTCAGCGGCAAGCCGCGCCCGCAGTTGTTGCCCGAGCCGGTGTCCATGGTGGCCTATTTGCCCATCGTGGAAGTTTTGCGCAAGGAAGACAACGCACGGGCGCTCGCGGCCGCCCTGAGGGGGCAACTCATGGGCGAAGACTTGGAGCGCATGCTCACCGCAGAGGCGTTTCCGACTCCCTGCGAGGCACTGCACACCAGTAAGCGCTTTTGCGATGCTCTGGACGAACTGCTCAGGGCCAAGAGGGCTGGCAGTTTGACGGCTGAATCAGGCAGCCCAGCGCTGGACGCGTTTGCTGGCTTCTTCAGTGACCCGGTGGCCGTTCGTCAGCGCATCATGGCTTGCTTGCAGGATCACCACCAGCAACCCGCGCCAATGACCAAGGCCGACGGCCTGGACTTGGAGCCCGCGTGGTTGGATTTCCTAATTGCCGATCTGACGTGGAAGCAGCCTGATGACGAACGGGCTCGTAAAGAACAGCCAGCGATCCGCGTGCCGCCCTGGCGGCATGTTCTGGCTCACCCCAATGCAGGCGAGAGCGATACCAGGGGCGGTGATCCAACTGCAGCTTGAACTGATGGCCACCACAGGCATGAGAGCGATAGGTCGCCTGAGCGACGGTTAGCGTGAGTTCGGCCCTAGGCAGCGACAGGCCGCTGCTGACTGCGAGTCCGACGGCGCTTTCAAGTTTAGAGCCGTCGGATTTTTCACTATCTGTGGCAGTAGTTTTTCATTTACTTGGCACAGATTTCACTTTCCGTGTCTCCCGACAATACTACACGTCGATATTCGCCGCCCTCAGCGCATTCGTCTCGATGAAATCGCGACGCGGCTCGACCTCATCGCCCATCAGCATGGTGAACACGCGGTCGGCTTCGATCGCGTCT
>Ga0213872_10001116_pt1 | contig 18373 bp, 12 predicted proteins | sample VelepicomBERX_R2_FD_160071 | JGI IMG/M metagenome (GOLD analysis project Ga0213872, IMG submission 160071) | Rhizosphere microbial communities from Vellozia epidendroides in rupestrian grasslands, the National Park of Serra do Cipo, Brazil - RX_R2 | ecosystem: Host-associated > Plants > Roots >...
TCCAAGGGACGCGACAGTCTCGTCCGCGCTCTCTTCCAGCCTTAAGAACTAAGAAGAGTGCTGACTCACTCAAGTCAGCATTCGTCTTTTAGCACAAATTCAACAGACAAGGGACGCGCTTCGTCGCGTCCTAGCTCGAAACAAACCCATCGCGCCGCGGGTCGGACGGAGCCTTGCCTTACCGACCCTACCGCACACTGCTTCTTTTGGTTTACAGGAGAGCGTTTGTGGTTATGGGAGAATTAGCCGAACATCAACGGCGCGCTCAAATGTCGAATGAAACAAGAGGCGGTTTTTTGCCATTGGAGACCCTGGATCGGGCGGTGCACCGGCGTGGGGACGTGGCCTGGCTCCAGGCACAGTTCATGGACTCCGCCCGCCTCATTTTTACCTGGCAAGGTTGCAACCTGTTCAGCGTTGGCGAAACAAAACGTCCGCTACTGTTAGCCGTCCCCCGGCTGACGACTGCTCTTGACGCTATTTTTCTCGGAATTCGCCCGGACGGCGCTTCGTTGTTTGCTGCTGATCTGAACGAGAGCCAAACCGAGCAGGAAGCCTTGACGCAGCTAGGCCTCACCCTTGATCAGGCTCGATTTACCCAGCTGCGTCAATTCGATGGTTCGTTGTCGCCGGAAGATCGTGCGCTTTTATTCTATTCGCGTTCGATGACCCACTGGCACCAGGTGCAGAAATACTGTAGCCGCTGCGGCAGCCCGACACGACCGGAAGAGGCGGGGCATGTGATGGCATGCACCAACCCTAGCTGTGCGGCCAAATATTTCCCGCGCACTGACCCGGCGACAATCATGCTCGTGCACGATGGTGATCGTTGTTTGCTGGGTCGCCAGCCATCCTGGCCCGCGGGCGTCTATTCGACATTGGCCGGCTTTGTGGAACCGGGTGAAACCGCGGAAGAGGCGGTCTTCCGCGAAGTGAAGGAGGAGAGCGGCGTTGAGGTAAAGAATATCCGGTATTTCGGTTCCCAACCATGGCCGTTCCCGCAATCGTTGATGCTTGGCTTTTTCGCGGAGGCGACCACAACGGATATTAAGTGTGGAACCGAGCTTGCGGACGTGCGCTGGTTTCAAGTCTCTGAAGCCCGTGAACTGCTTAAACGGTTGGCAGCTCGATTTCCGCATCTTGACACGATCGCAAGGCGACTGATCCGTTCCTGGTTAGAGGGACAAGGGTAACGATTCCCTTCGCTAAGAGCGGTCCATTCGCAATTTTTCTGCTTGGAATAGACGTTGAGCTTTGTTAGGGCAGCGTCTCGCATATAATGTTGATGTCATTGCGTTCAAAGTGGGCCGTCGGCAAGGCTTACCCAATAAATTTGGCTAATAAACGTAGGCGTCTTCAAATAACTGGGACGGACGGTTGGTTGCGTGTCGCGAAAGGTCAAGGAGTAGCCCTTGAGCCAGGCGTATGAGGTGCCGCCAGGGGCACAAGACTTCAAGATACCGAATCTCCTTTCGGCTGTCCCTTAAACGCCTCGAGTTTATATTTGTTTTCCTAGCCGGCCTGGAAGCGGTTAGTAGCCGCGCTCAGATGACTCCGGCTACACCTCCAACCATCACTTCGGTTCCGAGTGGAATAGCATTCGATTGGTTCAGCGCGACAAACTGGAATCCTGGCCTTGTCCCGGCGACAACAGACGATGTGGGAATCGGTAGTTCGGGGATCGGGCAGATTATCGGGCAGCAGGCCGTTGCGAGGACGGTTACTTTGGGCGTGGCAGCGTCGGGAGCCACTCCCTATTCTCCCGGAGAGCTTCAAGTATCCGGGTCGAGTGGTGTTCTAAATATCACGCCGCCTGGAACCACAAACCCCGGCCTTCAACTCCTCTCCGGCAGCACACTCCAGGTCCTTAACGGTGGGGTTGTTAACGTCAACCTTTCCGGTTCCGTTATTGGCGGGGGCGCGTAACCAACGTCTTAGCCTACCGTTGGCATGGTATCACCGCCACTTATGGGAACTATATTAGTTTCTTTGAAGGAGATGTGTTAACCAACAATGACCCAAAGTTTCCGACCGGGGTTAATCAGCAGATTATGAAGAACGGGTTGAGGCTTGATATCCCGTTTGCCAAGAGCTGGATACTTGAAGTCTACGGGATCTACACACAGTTTTTCCAATCGGCCGCCATTAGCTCCTATGCGACGATCGGCGCAGAGGTCGGGCGCCACTTCACCTGGAATGTTGAAGGACAAAACTTGGATCTCGGATACCTGAGTCTTGGTCTTTATACCGAATTCGGAAACCACTATAGTTCGGGCCATATCCAGATCGGTTCAGCGTGGCGGTTTTAAACCTAAATGCCGAAGTTGAGAAGTCGTGCTCGTGCTCGTCCTCGAGAATTCTGCATATCTCGCGGTCAGCGTGATGGAACAAAATAATTGCCGAAGGATCGGGCTCTCTTTTCGGCGCCGAAGTCCCACAGATCGAGCACGAGCACGACGACGAGCACGAGCACGATTCCCCCAACTTCGGAATCTGGGTTAAACCGCCCGTAGAGGCGCGCTCCTGCGCGTTACCTCAAGTGATGCAGAGCTCACAAGTGCGGTAGACGTAGGCGAACCGTCTCGGTTTGCTCGGTTGTGAAGAGTGCAAAGCGGGACGCTTCGCCTACTTTGAAACGCGGTTGCGCCAGCATTGTGACATGGGCGTCCCGCCCGTGCAGCGCCAAAGATCACGGGCGCGCCCATGCCACACTACGTCGCTAGGAGAAGTCGGGACCAGGAGGACAGGACATCCCAAAATGTGACCCTACCATTTTGGTTCCCGACGGGCAAGCTCTCCCGGATATGTATGGATGGGGTAATCCAACGCTGGTGCGCTGCCGGTTTGATCGGTGTCGTTTTGGTGTCTCGATTCAGACGAAGATCGATTCGATGGGCCGGTTGGGGTCGAGATCGTGTGCCGCCAGCCAGTCGGAGTTAAAAAGCTTCGACTGGTACTTCAGGCCCGAGTCGCAAAGTAGCGTGACGACGGTCTGTCCGGGACCGCGTTCCCGGGCGTATTGGACCGCACCGGCAATGTTGATGCCGGAAGAAAGGCCGAGAAACAAACCTTCCTCTCGCAAAAGCTGATAGACGATCGTCAGCGCGATCTGGTCGGGGATGCGGTAGGCGCGGTCTACGATTATGCCCTCCAGGTTTTTCGTTACGCGCGTCTGGCCGATGCCTTCGGCGTACGATTCGCCGTCCTTAACCTCTGTATGACCGTTTGTGAACCAGGACCACATGGCGGCTCCGTACGGGTCGGCACAAATAATGGCCACATTGTTGTCGCGTTCCTTAAGATACAACGCTGTGCCCGCCAAAGTACCACCTGTGCCGACTGCGGAGACGAACGCGCTGACTTCGCCGGCCGTTTGTTGCCAGATCTCCGGACCGGTGGTGCGATAGTGAGCGAGGCGGTTGGCGGTGTTGTCAAACTGGTTTGCCCAGAACCAGCCCTTCTCCTCCGCAAGTCGCTTTGCTATGCGATTGTAATTGCCGGGATCGCTGTAAGGCTTTTCCGGCACCGTGAGGACTTGGGCGCCCAGCGTACGCAGCAAGCTGATCTTTTCCGGCGACTGCGTTTCGGGAATGACGATTACGGTGTGGTAACCCTTGGCGTGGCCGACGACAGCGAGGCCGATTCCGGTATTACCCGCGGTGCCTTCGACAATCGTGTCGCCGGCGCGCAGTTGGCCGGTGGATTCAGCGTCCGCAATAATACCGAGCGCGGCGCGGTCTTTGACCGAACCGCCGGGATTCATGAATTCGGCCTTACCTAAAATTTCGCTACCGGTTAGTTCGGATAAGCGGCGGAGTCGGATCAGAGGCGTCCCGCCAATATGGCTTTCGACACCACCGTAACGTGAAGCGCTCATAGTTCTGCTGGTTTGCTCCTGAAGCTTGTGGATCTTCTTTTTCTCACAGTCTGGATAGTCCAATGCAGGACTTTGCCGAGCGTGTCAACCTCGTGGTGGCCCCGTAATCGTCTTCGGTCTTTGAAGTTAGAAACGGTTTCGATCTAGGAAAGGGACCTGGAGGGGCGTTGCTTGCAACGCCCGGGAGCCGCTGTCAGGTTCCGCATCGGCGATACTTACGACGCCTTGAGCTGCATCTGTCGGCCACGGCTTGACGAGGGCCGAAGCGGCTCCCCTCCAGAGAGCCGGAGACGTCGAGCACGAGACGATCTCTAAGCTTCAATGCCCCATTATCTCCGAGCGCAACTTCGCGCGTCTTTCAGCCTGGAGTGCGTCAAGTTTCTGTAGTTGTTGGGGATTCAAAACCTTAGCTGCCTGGTTGCGAAAATTGCCCTGTATTTCCTGGGCTTTCCGGAGCTTTTGCACCTTGCCCATCGATGTATCCGCTCTGAGGGCTTTGATCTCCTTGTCCCGCTGCTCAATAGCCGGAGTCAAATCTTTCTTCTGCTGTTCGGTCAGCTGCAGTTTCTTGCTAAGCTCGGCCAATTGTAATTCCTGGGCGAGTGCAGGGACCAGGATACTGAAAAACAGTGCGGCTATGACTACGGGTATGCTGGAAACATATTTCGTCTTCATTTGGCTATCTTCTTGTTGTCGCTTGGGGCTTTGGGGGAAGTCGTACGATACCGGCTCGCACCGGCAATGCAGCTCCTATAGTTGCTATCCAGGCCGAGAACAAGCATCAACTTAAGGTGAATGTCCACCTGGAGCGGCGTTGCTTGCAACGCCTTCGGCCGAGAGGACGAACGAACGCTCAACCGCCATGGACGACAAACCCGCGAAGGAGCTGCAAGCAGCTCCCCTCCAGTTATTCGTTGACCATACGTTTTCAAGAGAGTCAACAATCCAAATGTTGACTGTTGAGATTTGACCTAGCCGGCTTTTTGGCCTTTCTGGCTAAACTTTTCGACTAAATAGAAGCTTGCCGGAATGAGGAAAATTGCAATCAGGCTTGCGGCCAGCATCCCTCCGATCACGGTGGTCCCCATCACTTGCCGAGCGACTGCTCCTGAGCCGGAAGCGGCCCAGAGCGGCACACAGCCCAGGATGAAGGCGAACGAGGTCATCAAAATCGGGCGCAATCGCAACCGCGCTCCAGCGAGCGCCGCTTCTACCAGGGGCGTCCCATGCTCGAACTCAGCTTTCGCAAACTCCACAATTAGAATGGCGTTCTTAGCGACGAGCCCGATAATCATGACCAGACCTATCTGTGCATAGACGTTGTTCTCGATCTGCACCAGAAATGGCGACATGAACTCTCCGGTGACAACCCGCCGGAGATAGAGCGTTCCGAACGCACCAAAGACTGCAATCGGCGTACTCAGCAGGACACTGAAAGGGAGTGACCAGCTTTCGTACAGCGCCGCGAGAATCAAGAAGACGAATAAAAGCGAGAACCCGAAGATAGCCGCGGGCGGAACACCCTGCTGCGCCTGTTTCTCCTGAAACGACATTCCGAGATAATCGTATCCCATTTGGGGTGACATCGTCTGCGCGAAAACTTCCTCCAGGACACCCATGGCCTGATTGGATGTGTATCCGGTCGCCGGCGTGGCATTTATTTGGGCACACCTATAAAGATTGTAGCGCATCGTGAACTCCGGCCCGGTGCGGTGTTCGACCCACGCCAGCGCGCTTAGCGGAACCATATCGTTGTTCGAGTTCCGCACATAAAACTGTCCGAGGTTGTCAGAGTTTGTTCTGTATTCGCCTTCAGCCTGCAAATAGACCTGCCACTGGCGCCCGAACCGGTTAAAGTAGTTGATGAACGAACCTCCCATAAACGTCTGAATCGTTTCGTAAATGTCGCTCACGGCAACGCTCTGCTTAAGCGCTTTCTCGTAATCGACATGGATATAGACCTGTGGGACATAGGGCTGGAATGTCGTACTAACCTGGGCCAACTCGGGTCGTTGGCGAGCCGCGGCAAGAAACGTATCGACATTCTTCGACAAAAGCTCAGCATCGCTGCCGGAGCGGTCCTCAAGCACAAAGGTCAGGTCTCCCGAAGCGCCAGCTCCAGGGATGGCGGGAGGCGAAAAAGCGAAGGCGAGGCCTTCGGGAAGTTGCTGCAATTGGCGATTTAGGCGGTTCTTGATTTCCTGATAATGTTTCTCTTTGGCCTCGCGCTCGCTCCAGGGATCTAATGCGACGAAGAAGAAGCCGTTGTAAGTGCTTTGTACTCCGCTGAGCAAGCTTGAGCCGATGGTGGTAGTCACGTAACTAACGCCTGGAGTGTGAGCGAGGATGGATTCGATTTTGCGGCAGACCTCGTCCGTGCGCTGTAGCGAGGCGGCGTTCGGCAGTTGCAAATTGATATAAAAGTAACCCTGGTCTTCGTCTGGCAGAAAGCCAGTCGGAGTTCTCTTTCCGAAAAAGAAGGCGGCCGCGGCAAACGCTAGAATCACTAGCACGGCAATCCCGGACCGGCGGATGAACATCGCCGAGAGGCGCACGTAGCCCTCCGTCGCATGACCAAAGAGCCGGTTGAACCAACCGAAAAACTTCCCCAACGGTCCGCTACCCGCTCGGCGTGGGCGCAGTAGAAGCGCGCAGAGCGCCGGACTCAGCGTCAGCGCGTTAAACGCTGAGATCAGGACCGAGACGGCAATGGTAACGGCAAACTGCTGGTAGAGTCGGCCGGTAATTCCCGGGATAAAGGCCGTCGGCACAAACACTGACGCCAGCACTAGCGCCACGCCGATCACCGGGCCGGTGATTTCTTTCATGGCTTTTGAGGTCGCTTCTTTGGGTGCCAGTCCTTCTTCGATATGGCGTTCCACGGCTTCAACCACCACGATAGCGTCATCGACCACCAGACCAATCGCCAGCACCAGCCCGAACAGCGAGAGGGTGTTAATGGAAAAACCTAGCAGCGGAAAGAAAACAAAGGTGCCCACTAACGACACCGGCACTGCTAACAACGGGATGAGGGTCGCCCGCCAACTCTGCAGAAAGAGGTAAACGACCAGAATTACCAGGCCCAGAGCTTCCACCAAGGTCTTGACCATCTCTTTGATTCCCGCTGTGACCGGCTTAGTCGTGTCGAGTGAGATCACATAGTCGAGGCCTTTTGGAAAACGCTGCTTGAGTTCCGCCATGAGCTTCTTTACTCCATTGGCGGCGGCCAGCGCATTCGTGCCGGGTAGTTGGTAAACCGAGACGACCGCCGCCGGTCGACCGTTAAGTCGTCCCCTGGTGCTATACGACTGCGCACCAAGTTCGACGCGGCCAACGTCGCGCAGAAACACCAGGCCACCGTTGGACGCCGCCCGCACAACAATATCCCCAAATTCCTCCGGACTGAGGAGGCGGCCCTGAGAACGAGCCGTATAAGTGTATTCCTGTCCGTTCGGTATGGGCTCACTTCCGATCTGCCCGGCGGAATTGACCGTGTTTTGCGTCTGAACGGCGCTCACAATGTCTGGAACAGTTAAACTGAGATTAGCGAGCCGATCGGGTCTGAGCCACAGTCTCATGGCGTATTGACCTGCGCCCGAGATTTGCACGTTGGAAATGCCCCGGACGCGCGTGAGGGCGTCGTTTAGATTGATATATGCATAGTTGGAAAGGAAGAGGGCGTCTCTACTTCCATCCGGGGAATATAAAGCAATCACCATGAGTGGAGCTGACAACGATTTCTGCACCGTTACTCCAAGATTTGTCACAGCCGTGGGGAGCTGAGATGACGCCTGCGTCTGCCGCATCTGAGTCAGGATCTGATCCGTGTTCGGATCGGTGTTCAAATCGAAATCGACCGTTAACACCATCTGCCCACTGTTGGCGTTGAGGGAATACATGTAGTTCATGTTATCCACGCCGCTCATCTGCTGTTCGATCGGTGTGGCGACAGATTGTTCAACCGTCAAGGCGTCGGCCCCAGTGTAGTTGGCCGTAACGACCGTTTCCGGGGTAACGATGTCCGGGAATAATGACACCGGAAGAATCTTGGCGAACAGCGCACCGACGATCACGGTTAGCACCGAAATGACGATCGCAACAATTGGGCGATTGATAAAGAAGCTGGACATTAGAGCCTTTCCATTAGCCTGCGTCGCTCACAAAGCGGCCTAGCCGCAAAGGCCAAGGTGAAACTTGGCCCTACCGGACCGTTCGGTAGGGACGCGCTTCGTCGCGTCCTAGCTTGGAATGAACCCATAGTCAGGATTGACGCCTACGTTTAGCCAGGCCGGCTATTTTCTCCACGAAACAGAAACCGGCCGGGATCAGAAAAATAGCCACCAGGCTGGCCGCAAGCATGCCTCCAATTACCCCGGTACCCAGTACTTGCCGCGCCAGAGCTCCCGAACCGGATGCGAAGGCCAGGGGGATGCAGCCTGCGATGAAGGCAAAAGACGTCATCAAGATCGGGCGCAAGCGGAGCCGAGCACCGGCCAGAGCGGCATCGGCAAGCTTAACTCCGCGTTCGTGTTCGGCCTTGGCAAACTCTACGATCAAAACAGCATTCTTTGCGACGAGCCCGATAATCATGACCAGCCCGATCTGGGCATAAACGTTATTTTCTGTTTGGACAAGAATGGGCGGAAAAATTGCTGCCTGGACGGATCGCCGCAGGTAAAGCGCTCCCAATGTTCCGAAGACTGCGATGGGCGTACTCAACAAGACGCTGAACGGCAGCGACCAGCTCTCGTAGAGAGCGGCAAGAATAAAAAATACGAACAACAGCGAGAAACCGAAGACTATAATCGGAGATGCACCCTGCTGGGCTTTCTTTTCCTGGAAAGACATCCCGAGGAAATCGTATCCCAGGTCTGGAGGCATGGTCTGCGCAAAGACCTCTTCCAGAGCGCGCATGGCCTGTGCCGAACTATAGCCAGGCGCGGGAATAGCTTGAATCTGTGCCGAGCGATAGAGGTTATAGCGCATGGTAAACTCAGGGCCGAACTGCCGCTCGATCTTCGTGACTGCGGCCAGAGGAACAGCGTCTTTGTTACTGTTACGGACATAGAACTGGCCGATTTGTTCGGCATCAGTCCGGAACTCGCCATCGGCCTGCACGAACACCTGCCATTGACGCCCGAAGCGATTAAAAAAGTTAACAAAAGATCCACCAAGGAAAGTCTGTAGCGTCTGCTGGACATCCTGCAAAGCCACACCCTGCTGAAGCGCCTTCTGCCGATCGACCTTCACGTAAACCTGCGGAATCTTTGGCAGCAGGGTAGTAATGACCCGTGCTAACTCGGGTCGTTGACGCGCCCCCGCGAGAAACCGGTCGACGCTATTCGCGAGAAAGTCGAGCCCCTTATCGGCGCGATCCTCCAGGACAAAGGTGAGACCGCCCGCTACCCCGAGCCCAGGAATTGCCGGCGGCGAGAAAGCGAACACCGCGCCCTCGGGCATTTGAATTAGGTTGAGGTTCAAGCGGCCCTTGATGACCTGATACTGTTCGGCCAGCTTTTTGCGTTCTTCCCAGGGATTCAGCGTAACATAAAAGAAGGCATAGTAGGTTGCCTGGACCTGGCTCAATAGGCTGAAGCCGGAAACAGTCGTCGTATAGCGCACCCCTGGGGTCTGAGCGAGGATGGACTCGATTTTGCGGCAGACCTCGTCTGTGCGCTGCAGCGAGGCAGCGTCCGGCAGTTGGAGATTGATATAAAAGTAGCCCTGATCTTCGTCCGGCAGAAAGCTCGTGGGAAGCCTGGTTCCGAAAAAGAACGCTGCGGCGGCAAACACCGCGAGCAGCAGTAGGGCGACCCCGGTCCGGCGGATGAACATCGCCGAGAGGCGTACGTAGCCATCCGTCGCGTGACCAAAGAGTCGATTGAACCAGCCGAAAAACTTCCGCAACGGTCCGGCACCCGCCCGGCGTGGGCGCAGTAGAAGCGCACAGAGCGCCGGACTCAGCGTCAGCGCGTTAAACGCTGAGATCAGGACCGAAACGGCAATGGTAACCGCAAACTGCTGGTAGAGTCGTCCGGTAATTCCCGGGATAAAAGCCGTCGGCACAAACACAGACGCCAGCACTAGCGCCACGCCGATCACCGGGCCGGTGATTTCTTTCATGGCCTTAGCGGTCGCTTCCTTGGGTGCCAGTCCTGCTTCGATATGGCGTTCCACTGCTTCAACTACCACGATAGCGTCATCGACCACCAAACCGATGGCCAGCACTAGCCCAAACAGCGAAAGGGTGTTAATGGAAAAACCCAGCAGCGGAAAGAAAACGAAGGTGCCCACTAACGACACCGGCACCGCTAACAACGGGATGAGGGTCGCCCGCCAACTCTGCAAAAAGAGGTAAACGACCAAAATCACCAGGCCCAGTGCTTCCACTAAGGTCTTGAGCATCTCTTTGATCCCGGCGATGACTGGCTTCGAAGTGTCGAGCGAGATCACATAGTCGAGCCCTTTTGGAAAACGCTGCTTGAGCTCCGCCATGAGCTTCTTAACCCCATTGGCTGCTGCCAGCGCATTCGAACCGGGTAGTTGATAGATAGCGATGGCAGCGGTGGGCTGCCCATTCAGTCGAGCCCGCGTGTTATACGTTTGGGAACCGAGCTCAACCCTGGCTACGTCCTTGATCCGCACAACACCGCCGTTCGATCGTACGCTGATGATGATATCGCCGAACTGTTCAGGGGTAACGAGCAGGCCACGGGATACGCCCATATAGGTGAAGTCCTGTCCAGCGGGCACCGGCTCTCCTCCGGTAACCCCAACCGGATTAACCACGTTCTGTTGTTGAATGGCGTTTACGACGTCCGAAACTGTGGTGTTGAACCTCGCCAGCTGATAGGGCTTCACCCAAATCCGAATCGCATACGGACCAGATCCGAATACCTGGACGTTGGATATACCCGGTAGGCGTGTTAGTTGATCGTTGAGGTTAATAAACGCATAATTCGTCAGGAATTCAGAGTCGTAGCGGCCGTCAGGTGAACTCAGTGCAATGAGCATCAGCGGAGCGGCAAACGACTTCTGGACACTAACTCCCTGGGCCGTCACTTCAGATGGTAGTTGGGGCTCGGCCTCGGCCTGCCGCATCTGGGTAAGCACTTGGTCAGTTTTCGGATCGGTGCTCTCATCAAAGTTTACCCTCAGTTTCATCTGCCCCGAATTAGAGTTAAGCGAGTACATGTAATTCAGGTTGTCGACACCGCTTATTTGCTGCTCAATGGGCGTCGCAACAGACTGCTCAATCGTCAGCGCATCGGCACCAGGATAGGAGGCCGAGACGACAATTTCAGGTGGGGTAATGTTAGGAAAAAGTGAGACCGGCAAAAAGGCCAGAGCGACTGCCCCCACTATGACAGTGATGATCGAAACGACGACGGCGAGAATGGGCCGTTGGATGAAAAATTGCGACATATCCAGCGAGGCCGCGCCTTAGACTAACGAAAGTTATAGGGTAGGTAGGCCGCGCTCGTCGTGGCACGGGCTGGGTTCAACGGCCTCGCTAAGCGGAGCTTCGCTCCACCCTGTAAGGATTTCGGAGCGCCGCGGGCCGGGAACGCGCACTCCTGGACCCGCAGGAGCGCATCGCTATCGACCAAATTTGCATGCAACGACATGACCATTATAGCGGGAGGTTTCCTAACTCGCGGTCTTTGTCCATGGCACTGGCTTCACCGGTTCGCCGTCGCGTACCTTTTGCAGGCCTTCTACCACAACACGCTCGCCCGGTTTCAGCCCGTCTTCAATCACCCAAAGTGAGCCGAAAAGCTCACCTACTTTGACTGAACGGACCTGCGCTTTATTGTCCGGGCCTACGACCGCTACTTCGTAGCTCGATTGGAGTTGGTTAACCGCGCGCTGTGGCACCACCAACGCTCCATGTCTTGTCCGAACTGTCAGCCGGACGCGAACGAATTGGCCTGGACGTAAGACATTTTCGGGATTCGGGAACAACGCAGCCAGACGAATCGTTCCTGTCTGAGCGTCTACCTGCCGATCGACAGCCGAGAATTTTCCTTTTTCAGCGTACAAGGTATCGTCAGCAAGGATCAACTCGATCGGCGGGGCCAGGATCTTACCTGTTGAATCCCGTTCCAGACTCTGCTGGGCTTTCAGGTAGTCCTGCTCGCTGATCTGGAAGTAGGCTTTGATGGGGTCCACGGTTGAAATGCTTGTTACCGGCTGGGCATCCGTTGGGCTGACCAGGTCGCCGATATTGACGTTTGCGATTCCGGCAATCCCAGTAACGGGTGCCGTTAACCTGGTAAATTCCAGATTGATTTCTGCCTGACGCACCGCAGCCTCTTGCGCCTTCACCGCGGCCTTCGCCGCATCGTTCTGTTGAACTGCGTTATCGCGGTCCTGCGCACTTTCGACCCGCTGGGCGAAGAGTTCCAGCGTCCGCTTTTCTGCCTGGTCGGTCTGCAGCTGATTTGCCTTTGCTTGCGCTAAGGCGGCCTTGGCCTGCTCGAGCGCCGCCTCATAAATTGTCGGGTCTACCTGAAAGAGAAGATCTCCTGTCTTTACGAGTCTGCCTTCCTGGTAATTCTGGGAAACGAGGTAGCCAGACACCCTTGCGCGGACGTCCGCGTCCACTGAACCGTCCAGTGAACCAATCCATTCCTTTATTACCGGAACATCTTGCTGGAGGACTTCCGTTACTAAAACCTCCGGCGGGCCAAAGGAAGGTTTTCCCTGCCCAGGTTTCGAACATGCGCTCAGGAAGCAGAGAAGGCAGCAAACGAACATTGCGGCCAGCCCGCAAAAATGACGCAGTGGGAGAATCGACGAGCTCATCGCTGACTATTCGCGACCCCGGAACCGCTCCCACCCACCTCGCGACCCCCGTTCCGCGCTCCAACGGCTGCTATTAAGCCTCCTCTGGTACTGGTTGGCCCTCTCCGAACCTTGTTTACGTGCCGTGGCCTCGCGATCGAGTCCATTTGTCAGCTCATCGGAAGGTTGCTGGGTTCCTCCGCCCGTCGATCGCTTGGCTGGCCTGTTTTGGCGCTCGTTTTGGGCAGTTGGCTTCGAGCCTCCGGAACTGCCTAGATTTTGGGGCTGGTTTGTCCCGCCCGGCGAGCCGGTCGGCTTGTTCTGGGCGCCAAGAGTGCTCGGCTGAGTAGGGGTAGAACCCTTCGACGGTGGGGTAACCGGTTGCCACCCGCCATTTTCGTACTTCGACCAGTTGCCGCTATCGTCGCGCTTATACACATTGCCGTCATGCGCGGCGTAGAGGTTGTTTGGTCCCTTGGCGACACCGGTACTGCCATACGGCGTGACGACGTGACCGGCCTGGTACGTTTCCCCTCCACGTTCAACGGTCGAGGTGCCCCATTGACTGTAATAGTTGTGGCCTTGCTGGGTGGTCCATGAAGTGTTTGTGCTTGGATTGTAGCCCCAGGCGCTCGTGCGACCGCCGTATGGATATTGGTTAGTATAGGCCCGACCATAGGCGCCGGTGGAAGGGTTGTACCAGGCGGCAGTACCAGCACCGCCATAGGGTCCGTAGGCGTATCCGCCAACCCCATAGAACCCGGTCGCTGGATAGTAGTTTGCCGCGACGCCGTAGGTCGCGTAGTAAGGGTAATAGATTGGGACAGGGGCCGGATAAACATAGGGCGGATAATAGTAACCGGTGCCCCAGACCAGCGCCGCTCCGGTTGCTACGCCGGCTACGTAGGCGCCGGAGTAACCAGCCGTATAGCTACAAGTCACCTGCTTTTCGTTTGATCCCTCAACCTTCACATAAGTCGCATGGTAAACCGGGCTACTTGGCGGGATCGAGTAAACCGCCTCAGGTACTTCGGTAGCGGTCGTCCAAGGCCCGGTCGGTGAGGTTGAAACAAACCAGACACCATTGGCGCAAAGGTAATACTTATCCTCGACCCGGATCACGACAGAGCTCGTATTTGTGGCGTAGCTGAGCGAAGTCCCTTCGATCGGCGCAAATTGCGGATCGCCATTGTATTCCACCTTCACCTGCGCCTCTGCTTCGGCTCGGTTTACAACCGCCCAGGTAGGCACCTGGGCAAGCAGAACCGTATCCTCGGCCTCAGAGGTTCCGGGTACTGAAGAGAGTACCTCCGCGGCGTCACTATTCGCAGGGATACGCTGGAAATCTCCCGGTAAATCATTCCCCGCATAGCTCCACGGGCCCTCCAGTTGCGGTGCGCGAAACCAGCGGCCGGTCACCAGGTAATAGAGTTGTCCATCCCCCGCGTTTTTGAAAACCCAGCTGTCAGTGTTGGTGGCGTACGCCAATTGGGTGCCTTCGATTTTTTTGTACGCCGGTGCGCCGGCGAAGGCAATGAACTCGGCCGGTACCGTTGAGTAGAAAACTTTCGGCGCCTTGGCAGTTCCGGAGGCGGCAGGCGGGACAGCCTTTTTCACACGATCCCAATTTTCGTTACTGGGGAGTTTGCTGAAATCCGTGGGAAGCGTTTTGGCCACATGCCAGGCACCGTCCGGTGAGTCAGCCATCAGCCACAGCTTGTCGACAAGCAAGTAGTAATGTGATGTGGAGGGAGCAAAGAACAAATCCCAATTGGTATTAACAACAAAGTCCAGTGAGACTCCGTTGATCGGCACCCGCACGGGCTTGTCCGGGACGATTAAAAGAATGGCCGGTTCGCTGCTCACGAAGATCGGCGGAGGGTCAGTCTTAACCGAGACAGGCTTGGCCCTCTGTTGGCTAGCCTGAATACCCGCAACAAGCCGATCGAATGAGACGGTAACCGATCTGCCAGGGAAGGTCGATCGCAGCAACTGTTCGAGTTTTGTCTGTTCCTCGGCGGGCAGGGAAGGGAATCGCACCGCCACAATCTCGATGTTGTCGATAAGCACCGTGCGGGTCTGGAGGTCCGCTCTGGTGTCGGCACGTACTTCCTCTATCCCGACAGCGGGCTTGCCGTCCTTTGGCGTGAGTGTAAAGGCAAAACGGGCGCGCAATTCACGGAAGTTGTTCCATTCATCGACCTGTGGTTGATAGGCTACGAGACGTACCCCATTACGGGTAACTTCGCGGGGCCAGCCTGGGTCAAGCGGTTTTGACTCAGGCGATTTCGGGGCGGTTGCTGTATCCGCGGCGAATCCGCAAGGAATTGCTTGCGCCCACGCGAGTGTTGCGACCAGCATGAGTAAGAGCGAACCGTTCGAAGATTTCATAGGAGAAAGGGGGATGCACGGGAGTGCCAACGGCAGAGCGGATACTAAGCTAACGTGGCGCGGTCGCAACCCTAATCATCCTCCCGGTATGGTCGTTGGCGATTTTTTGGGGAATCGTGCTCGTCGTCGTGCTCGTGCTCGATCTGTAGGACATGGGCGCCGCTGGCGGTGGCATAGCCTATCCCCATAGGACCCATAGGACCTATGGGACATATTGGACCTATGAAAAGCGCATCTTTCGTTTATTTTCTCATTGTTGCTTGGACTTTAAGGCACTTGGGGCGGATCGTACGACGACGGCTCGCACGTATGACTAGGGACGCACTCCCGCGTGACCGGGCGTGCGCGTTCCTATTGATGTGAACGTGCCCCGCCGGACGCGCAGGAGCGCGTCCCGGCCGACATTACCGTTATCGGCAGACTGTATACTAGCTCTGAAATGAAGGAGTATTTATGCAACCATTACTTTTCACGCCGTACCAATTGAGAGACGTCCGTCTGCGCAACCGGATCGGGGTTTCGCCGATGTGCCAGTATTGGGCCAAGAACGGATTCGCGTCGGATTGGCATCTGGTTCACCTCGGTTCGCGGGCGGTTGGCGGGGCCGGGCTCGTCATGACGGAAGCGGCCGCTGTCGAGGCGCGCGGTCGGATTACACCCGGGGACCTCGGCATCTGGTCTGATGAGCACATTCCGATGTTGTCCCGCATTGCGGAGTTCATTCATGCCTACGGCGCGGTGGCCGGATTACAACTGGCCCACGCCGGGCGCAAAGGAAGCGCCACGCGCCCCTGGGAAGGTAGTCGTTCTTTGTCTGATGAAGAAGGGGGATGGGAAACCCTGGGCCCGAGCCCGATTTCCTTCGGCACCCAACACAACGAACTCTGGCGAGTACCTCACGAAATGACCGCAGCAGATATTGAAGAGGTCCTCTCTGCTTTCGGGGCGGCGACTCAACGCGCTCTGCAAGCCGGGTTCCGGGTTGTCGAACTACATTTTGCCCACGGTTATCTCGGGCATAGTTTTCTCTCGCCGATTACCAACCGACGCTCTGACCGTTACGGCGGTTCGTTCGAGAACCGGATTCGCTTTGCGGTGGAAACGGCGAAACGCGTCAGAGCGGTCTGGCCTTTATCGCTCCCGCTGACCATGCGGATCTCCGCCTCGGACTGGATCGACGGCGGCTGGGACATCGAACAGACTGTCGAACTGGCGAAAAGGCTGGGCCCGTTGGGTGTCGACCTGTTTGATTGCAGTTCCGGTGGCATTGCACCGGGAGTCCGCTACGACACGCGCACGGCTTACCAAGTCCCGTTTGCAGAGCGGGTCCTCAAGGAAGCTGGGCTGCCCACCGCTGCGGTTGGCTCGATAACTAAACCGGAGGTTGCCGAAGAGATCCTTCAGAAGGGTCAGGCAACGCTGATTTTACTGGCGCGAGCAATGCTGGATGACCCGTACTGGCCGTTGCATGCCAGCTTTCAACTCGGCGGTCGCCGCGACATCAGCTTACCGCCACCTTACGAGTACGTCTTGCAAAACCCAATCATCGCCACGCACAACTGATCGCGAGCCCGCAATGAGCTCGTCGATTCTCCCACCGCGTGATTTTTGCGGGCTAGTGCGTGTTAACATTGGAGATTGTCTGAGGCTATTTGTGAAGGCGTCGAAAATATTGTTTGTGTACCTATGTCTGCCACTGTTCGGGTGCGCTAATCTCGAGAACACAGGGAATCTGGACTACGCTTTCGATACCTATTATCCGACTCCAAACGAAATCCAATTAGCTCAGCAACGAGCGCAACGATACTGGCAAAAGAATTCGCGGCGATTTGAGAACGTCACGCCGTACCTTGCCGTTTACACAACGAGTGTGGTCCAGGGGGATGTTAGTCAAGATTTATATTCAAAATTGATCAACTCTGAGACGACCACTAACTTCTTTACGACATATTCCAGCCTGAACGGGTCATGCATCATGATCTACAACACCGCGACCGGCAGGTTTGTGAGCAATTTCGGATATGCATCAATCGATCTACCTCGACATGGAGCGGTGGCGCGCTGGGATGGTTACACTGCGAGGTATATTGGATGGGGAGGGTAGTGAGGACGTATCGGCGTGTCGGCGTATCGGCGTATCGGCGTCGGCGTCACCTGGTAGGGAAAGCCTTTCCCTACCAATTGGCGCCTATACGCCGACACAGCCCGGCCGCCGCACAGACATTTCTACGATTTTTGGGAGAACAATTCGTCAAGTTTTCGTTCGTAAGAATGATAGTTTAGATAGTGGTACAATTCTTCACGGGTCTGCATAAGCGGCACAACTGATGCCTGGGTTCCGCTTTGGCGAATGGTTTGCAGAACTTTGAGAGCGGCAGCGTTCATGGCGCGGTAGGCCGCACAGCAATAGAGCGCTATATCCACTCCTACCGAGGCGAGTTCCTTTGTAGTAAAGAACGGGGTTAGTCCAAATTCCGTCAGATTCGCAAGAATGGGAACCTTAACCGCTTCTTTGAACCTGGCGTAGACTTCGAGCTTAGTCACTCCCTCGGGAAAAATCATGTCGGCCCCTGCTTCGACATAGGCGCATGCGCGGTCGACAGCAGCAGCCAGCCCTTCGCCAGCCAGAGCATCGGTGCGCGCCATAATCACAAAATCGGAGTCCGTTCGTGCATCGACGGCCGCCTTGATCCGATCGACCATCTCCTCCTTGAGAACCAATTCCTTTCCCGGACGATGTCCACACCGCTTCGCGCTCACTTGATCCTCGATATGCACCGCGGCCGCCCCCGCCTTACTGACAGAGCGGATCGTCCGTGCGATATTAAACGCTCCGCCCCAGCCAGTATCGATATCCACCAGCAACGGTAACGTGGTCACATCCGTAATCCGCCGGATGTCGATGAGCACGTCTTCCATCGTGCTGATCCCGAGATCCGGCATGCCAAGGGAATTGGCAGCAACGCCGCCGCCCGAAAGATAAAGTCCCTTAAAGCCTGTTGCCTCGGCCATCCGGGCGACATAGGCGTTAATGATACCGATTACCTGTAACGGCGCCTCGGCCGCTAGCGCTTCTCTAAACCGTTTTCCCGGGCTGCTTGTATTCATCCTAAAAGGGAGCATTGGGCAGATTCATCTATTCTGCAATCAGGGAAGAGGCAACGGCCCTAGCCTGCATCGCTCACAAATCTTCAGAGATTTGTAAGCGATGCAGGCTCTGGCAGCAGAATCCCGCCGTCGCTTCGCTATGGCGCGGCCTTTCCAGCTTTGCGGGCGCGCCGTAGCTCGTAGAGCGAAGGTGGCCTCCGGCTACGCCGG
>Ga0213872_10001117_pt1 | contig 18361 bp, 11 predicted proteins | sample VelepicomBERX_R2_FD_160071 | JGI IMG/M metagenome (GOLD analysis project Ga0213872, IMG submission 160071) | Rhizosphere microbial communities from Vellozia epidendroides in rupestrian grasslands, the National Park of Serra do Cipo, Brazil - RX_R2 | ecosystem: Host-associated > Plants > Roots >...
CTGATAAAACCCATTTTTTGATTGTTGAAGACGAGCCGGCGATTATCGAGCTCGTCACCTTTTCCCTGCGCGAGGCAGGCTGGAATGTGTGCGCGGTGCAAAGCGGCGCCGAAGCCTGGGACTTCATCCAGAAGCGCACGCCCCAGCTGATCCTGCTGGACTGGATGCTGCCTGACCAGACCGGTATCCGCCTGCTGGCGCGCATCCGCTCGGACCGCCAGTTCAACGACATCCCGATCATCATGCTGACCGCCAAGAGCATGGAAGAGGACAAGCTGGCCGGCCTCAACACGGGCGCCGACGACTACGTCACCAAGCCATTCTCGCCGCGCGAACTGCTGGCCCGCTCCAAGGCGCTGCTGCGCCGCAAGAGCCCGGAGCATGCCCAGGCCGTCATGCGCGCCGCCAATATCGTGCTGGACCCGGTCAGCTGCACGGTGTCGATGAATGACCAGAAGATCGACATCGGCCACGCCGAATACAAGCTGCTGAAATTCCTGCTGGCCCACCCGGAACGCGTGTTCTCGCGCAGCCAGCTGCTGGACAAGGTGTGGGGCGACCACGTGGTGATCGAGGAGCGCACGGTCGACGTGCACGTACTGCGCCTGCGTAAGGCCCTGAAGGAAGCGGAGCACCTGATCAAGACGGTGCGCAGCGTCGGCTACATGCTGTCGGAAAAAACGTAATGAATCCAAAAGTCGTATTCTGGGTGCCGGCCATGCTGCGCATGGGCCTGATCCTGGGCGGCGTGACCGTGCTGGGCTGGATCTTTGGCCTGACGGCGGCGCTGTGGGTCGGCCTGCTGGCCATGATGGTGCTGGTGGTGGTGCAGCTGGGTTATCTGTACCAGCTGAGCGACTGGCTGGACGACCCGCAAAGCAGCAAGCTGCCGGACGGCTGGGGCGCCTGGACCAATATCTTCTCGCGCCTGTACAAGCTGCGCCGCGACGATGAAAAGAACCAGGCCGAGCTGACCGAGTGGCTGGCGCGCTTCCGCCAGGCCATGCGCCTGCTGCCGGACGGCGTGGTGATCATGGACGATGTGCTGTTCCTGGAATGGTGCAATCCCGCCGCCGAGCAGCACCTGGGCCTGAGCAATGAGCGCGACAAGGGCATGCGGGTGACCAATCTGATCCGCAACCCGGACTTCATGGATTACATCATCCTGGGCCGCTACGACCAGCCGCTGACCTTGAGCTTCCGCGAGCGCAAGCTGATCGTGCATATCATTCCGTTCGAGAACCGCCGCCAGATCCTGGTGACACACGACATCACGGAAACCGAGCGCATCGACGAGATGCGGCGCGACTTCATTGCCAACGCTTCGCACGAGCTGCGCACGCCGCTGACGGTGATCGTGGGCTTCCTGGAAATCGCCGCCTCGATCGGGCTGGACGAGGAAACCCGCGCCGCCCACCTCAAGCTGATGACGGAGCAGGGCCACCGCATGCAGCATCTGATCGAGGATATGCTGACCTTGTCGCGCCTGGAGTCGCTCGACTATCCGGTGCGTTCCGAGCGGGTCGACGTCGTGAAGCTGCTGAGCCAGGTGCAGCGCGACGCCCAGGCCCTGTCGGCCGGCAAGCACGAGATCACCATGGAGGTGAATGGTCCGGACCTGATCGGCAGCGCGGAAGAATTGCTGAGCGCTTTCGGCAACCTGGCTTCCAATGCGGTGCGCTACACCCCGGCCGGCGGCAAGATCCACCTCAGCTGGAAAGAGGGCGAGAAGGGACTGAAGTTCATGGTGGAAGATACCGGCATCGGCATCAGCCCGGAGCATATCTCACGGCTGACCGAGCGCTTCTACCGGGTCGACAAGAGCCGTTCGCGCGAGACGCAGGGCACGGGATTGGGCCTGGCCATCGTCAAGCACGTACTGCTGCGCCACAACAGCACCCTGCAGATCAAGTCGGAAGCGGGTAAGGGCAGCAGCTTCATCGTCTGCATGCCCAAGACCTGCGTACCGCAGCCCGAACTGGCGCTGCAGTGACAACAAGGCGGCCGCCCGGCCGCCTTTTCTTTTGCTTACACGCCCAGCGTGCCCAGATGCAGCTCGGGCGTCTTGCCCACCAGGGTCAGCGTTAGTTCCTGGTGTTCGCCGTCGGCATACTGGATGGTCTGCTGCGGCGCATAGCTCAGGTCCATGGAGATGCTGGCCACCTGGATCGCCCCCGCCGTGAAGATGGCCGTGGTGCCTGACTGGGTCATGCTCAGCTCGCCCGGCATATAGCCCTCGAAGATGAAGGTTTCATGGCCGTCGGTGCCGCTCAGGTACAGGCTTGCGCCCGTCTTGACCACGAACAGATGGCCGCTGCCGGCGGAATCGATGACGTCGGCTGACTGGCCGCTGTTGATCGTGATGACTTTGGTGGCGGCGTCGGCTACGAAGAAGGTGTTGGCCGGCGCCACGCCCTGGATCACCGTGCCCTTGGGATCGGCGGCCTGCAGCGCCGCCAGCTCGTCCGCGCCGATGGCGCCGGCCACAGTGATGGTCAGGCCGTCATGGATGTGGCTGTCGACGCTCCATACGCCTTGGTTGAGCGTGGCGAGATGGGCGGCGGTGTCGGTGATGGCGCTGTACTGCAGCGTGCCGCTGGCGGCCGCCTGCAGCGTGGCCAGCTGCGCCAGCGTGGCGCCGTCCGTCACCGTCAGCGTGTAATGGCCGCTGCCCAGGGTGAGCAGGTGGGCGGCGGTGTCGTTGACACTGGCCGTGACCACGCCGCTGGTATGGGCCGCCACGGCGTTGGCCTCGCTGGCGCTGACCAGGAAATCCACCACTTTGATGGTGTAGTTGTTCACCGTGCCGCCCTGGTTGTCGGCCAGCTTGGTCAGGTTGGCGGCGGTGTCGCTCACCACGGCCGTCACCGGCGTCTTGGAGGCGGCGGCCAGCGCGTTGGCGGCGGCGGCATCGATCGCGGCGGGCGGCGGCGTGCCGCTGCTGTCCGTGGCCGTTATGGTGTAGATGTCGTGTCCCGGCTGGTTGACCAGGCCGTTCAGGTTGGCCGTGGTGTCGTTGACCTGGGCCGTGACGGCGCCGCTGGTCATGGCCGACAGAGTGTTGGCCTCGGCCACCGAGATCGCGCCCGTCACCACAAAGGCGTAGCTGGTGCTGCCACCCTTGGGGATGTTCAGGCCGAGCAGGTCGCCGTAGCTACCGCCGACCGTGGCGCCGGCGAGGCTGGCGAAGGTGCCGGCGAGGCTGTTGGCCTGCTGCACGCTGATGCTGGCGTCGGTGGCCGTGACGGTGTAGTGCTGGGCGGGCGAGAGCGTCATCAACTGTGCCGCCGTGCCGCTGACGTTGGCGGTCACCGTGCCGCTGGTCATGGCGGCGATGGCGCTGGCCTGGGCCACGCTGATGGCAGCGTCGCTCACGCTGATGGTGTAATCGGCTGCCGAACCGGCCAGCGTGGCCAGCTCGGCGGCGGTGCCGCTCAGATTGGCCTGGACGATGGCGCCGCTGTGGCTGATCAAATCATTGGCCTGCGCCACGCTGATCTGCGCGTCGGTGACGCTCAAGGCGTAGTGGCCGCCGCTGGCCAGGGTGAGCAGATTGGCCCTGCTGTCGCTGACCTGGGCCAGCAGCGTGCCCTGGAGCTGGGTGGTCAGCGTGTTGGCCTGTGCCGCGCTGAGCGTATCCTGGGCGATGGCGATGAAATGGTTGCCGCTGCTGTGCAGGGTCAGCAGATTGGCGGCGCTGTCGACCACGTAGCCGTTCGCCGGCCCGGAGGCCGCCAGCGCGTTGGCCTGCGCCACCGTGAGCGGGGCGCCGGAAAACGCGCTGGGCAGGTCGCTGGCGGTGATGGTGTACTGGTCCAGTGGCGACAGCTGCAGCGTAGCGAGGTGCGCGGCGGTGTCGCTGATGGTGGCGCTGACCGGGCCGCTGGTCAGCGCGGCGATGGCGTTGGCCTGGGCCACGCTGATGGCGGCGTCGGTGACGTGCAAGCTGTAGTGCTTGCCGCCCGTGAGCGTGAGCAGCTGGGCCGCCGTGTCGCTTACCGTGGCCGTCAGCGTGCCGCCGATCTGGTTGGCCACGCGGTTGGCCTGGGCCGCCGTGATGGCGGCGTCGCTCACGGTGACCTGGTAGCTGGTGGGGAAGTTGCCCGGCACGGTGAAGCTGGCCAGGTGGTCGGCGCTGTCGGTCAGGTTGGCGTGGCTGACCACACCCAGAGTACTGTTCAGGGCGCTGAGTTGGGCCACGCTGATGCCGGCGTCGGTCACGGTGATGGTGTAGTTGTTGTGGCCCATCATGGGCCAGCCGAGCGGTTCCGGGCCGCCGGCCATGCCCGCCATGTCGCTCACCAGCGCGGCCAGGTTGGCGGCGCTGTCGCTGACATTGGCCGTGACCGTGCCCGTCACCAGGGCCGACAGGGCATTGGCCTGCGCCACGTCGATGGCCGTGTCGGTCGCCTGCACGCCGGAGTTGCGCGTATTGGCGGCCAGGGTGAGCAGCGCGGCGGCGCTGTCGCTGACCTGGATTGCCGCCACCTGGCCGCTGGTGTGGGCGGCGATGGCGTTGACCTGGGCCACGCCGAGCTGGTCCATCACGCTGATGGCGTAGTTGTGCACGCCGTTCAGGTTGACCAGCTCAAAGGAGTTGCCCGAGACACTGGCGCTGACGTCGCCGCTGGTCAGGGCGGCGATGGCGTTGGCCTGCGTGGCGTCGATGCTCCAGTCGGTGACAAGGATGGCGTAGTCCTCGGCCGGTCCCGCCAGCGCGGCGAGATTGCCGGCGCTGTCCTGGATGGAAGCGTGCACCGTGCCGCTGGTGTGGCCCATCAGCGCGCCGGCCTGCGCCGCGCTGATGGCCGCGCCGGTGACCGTGATGTCGTAGTGATTGCCGCTGCCATTCAGCTGGCTCAGATCGGCGATGCCGCCGCTGAGATGGGCGTTCACCGCGCCGCTGGTGTGGCTGGCGATGCTGTTGGCCTGCTGTGCCGTGATGCTGGCGTCGCTGACGGTGACCGCGTAGTGCTCCATGCCGCCGGTCAGCATGAGCAGATTGGCCGCCGTGTCGTCCACGTTCGCGCTGATGAAGCCGGCGGTGTGGCCCGCCAGGTCGTTGGCCTGCGCCGCGCTGATGCTGGCGTCGCTGACGTTGAGGGCGTAGTTGTTGTGGCCGCTCAGCTGCAGCAGGTCGGCCAGGCTGCCGTTCACGGTGGCGGTGACGGTGCTGGTGGTGTGGCTGGTGATGTCGTTGGCCTGCGCGACGCTGATGCCGGCATCGCTGACCGTGATGTCGTAATGGTTGCCGCCGCCCACCAGGGCCGATAGATTGGTCGCCGCGTCGCGGATATGGGCGGTCAGCGGCGCGCCGATCTGCGCGGCCAGCGCATTGGCCTGGGCCACGCTGATGGCGGCGTCGCTCACCGTCACGCTGGAGGCGCTGCTCACGCCCGCCAGGCTGGCCAGGTCGGCCGCCGTATCGCTGACATTGACCGTGACGCTGCCCGCCGACAGGCTGGCGAGCTGGTTGGCCTGCTGCACCGTCAGTGCCGCGTCGGTGGCGCCGAGGGTGTAGTGATTCGCGCCGCCGCCCAGGGTCAGCAGCTGCGCCGCCGTGTCGCTGACCTTGGCCGTGACCGCGCCGTCGGTGTGGGCGGCGATGGCCTTGGCCTGGCTGGCGTTGATGCTGGCGTCGCTGACCGTGATGGCGTAGTGGTTGCCGCCGCCGCTCAGCGCGGCCAGATTGGCGGCGCTGTCGGCCAGCGTGGCGGTGACGGCGGCGCTGGTGTGGGCCGCGATGGCGTTGGCCTGGGCCGCGTTGATGCTGGCGTCGCCGACCGTGATGAGGTAATGGTTGCCGCTGCCGCTCAGCGTGGCCAGGTTGGCGGCGCTGTCGCTGACGGTCGCGCTGACCGTCGCAACCGTGTGGGCTGCGATGGCGTTGGCGCTGGCGGCGTCGATCGCCGCGTCACTGACCGTGATGGCGTAGCGGTTGGTGCTGCCGCTCAGGCCCGCCAGGTTGGCCGCCGTGTCGCTGACCGCGGCGGCGTAGGCGACGCCCAGGATAGCCGCCAGGCCGTTGGCCTGCGCGGCGCTGAGGGCGGCGTCGGTGGCGGTGATGGTGTAGAGCGTGCTGCCGGCTTGGATCTGCAGGGCGGCCAGATTGACGGCGCTGTCGCTGATATTGGCCGTCACCGTGCCGCTGGTGTGGCTGGCGATGCTGTTGGCCTGCGCCGCGCTGGCGCCGCCCAGCACCACGATGGCGTAGAGATTGCTGCCGCTCAGGGTCAGCAGATTGGCCGCCGTGTCGATCACGTTGGCGGTCAGCGGGCCCGAGGCCGCCGCTGCCTGGGCATTGGCCTGCGCCGCCGTCAGCGCCGCGCCGCCGCCGGCGTCGGTCACGCTGACGGTATAGATGTCGTGGCCCGTCACATTGTTCAAATTGGCCAGGTTGGCGCCGGTGTCGCTGATATGGGCGCTCACCGTGCCGGTGGTCAGGGCTGAGATGGCGTTGGCCTGCGCCACGCTGATGGCGGCGTCGCTGACGGTCACCGCGCACTGGCCGGCGCCCGCGCTGAGGCCGAGCAGGTTGGCGGCGCTGTCGCTGATGTTGGCCGTCAGGCCGTGGTCCGCCAAGGGCGCGATGGCGTTGGCCTGGGCCACCGTGATCGCCGCGTCGGTCACCACGATGGCGTAGTGGTGGTTGCCGGCCGCCAGAGTCAGTAGATTGGCGGCGCTGTCGGCGATGGTCGCGCTCAGGGCGCCGCTGCTGTGGCTGGCGATCGCGCTGGCTTGCGCGGCGCTGATGCTGCTGTCGGTGGCGCTCAGGGCGTAGTTGTTGACGAGGCCGTTGGCCGACGGGCCACTGTTGTTCAGCGTGAGCAGATTGGCCGCCGTGTCGCTGACGCTGGCCGTGACCGTGCCGCTGGTGCGGAAGGACACCGAGTTGGCCTCCGCGGCAGTGAGCGAGGCGTCGGTAACCGTGATCGCCAGGGCATTGCTGGCATTGATGCTCAGCGTCTGCAGATTGATCAGGGAGTCGCTGACGTGCGCCGACAGCGTTCCGGAGAAGATGGTGCGCATGCCGCTGATATCGCCCGTTGTGAGCGCGCTGTCGGTCAGCGCCACCGCCAGCTGGGGATTCGCCGCCAGCCTGGCGGCCACGGTCATGCTGATATTGTTCAGGGTGTCGCTGATGGTGGCCGAGCTCAGGTGATCGCCCTGGGCAATGAAGGCTTCGGCCTGGGCGCCGGAGAGCGCGTCGGTCACGAAGAGGAAGTAGCTGTGCTGGCCGGTCAGCGTTTGCAGGTTGGCGACCGTGTCGCTGACGGCGGCCGAGACGTTGCCGGCGTGCGCGGCGAAGAAGTTGGCCTGCGCCGCGCTGATTGGCTGCGAGGTCGGGGATGGGTTGAGGCTGTCGCCGACGTCGATGGTGGTCAGCGCCATGACCATGCTTGACGGGCCGATGGCGTTGAGAATCTGGCTGATGTCGGCCGGTGTGCCATACAGCGTGGTGACCGAGCTGGCGTCCAGCACCGCGTTGCCACCAAAGCGCGCGCCGTTGTTGGCGATGGCGTCCAGCACCTGCACCAGGTCGGCGGCTTTGGCGCTGGACTGGCTGACGAAGGCATCCATCAGCGGCATGCTGGCGGCGTTGATGTCGGCGGCCAGGTCCATGGACATGGGGATGCCGGCCGAGAAGCTGCCGCCGGCGATGGCCAGTACATGTGGGAAGCGTTCGCGCGCGGCGACGCTGAAGGGGACTGGCATGGGCGCGTCCAGCGTCCAGCCGCCTTGCTTGCCCTCTGCGCCGATCAAGCCGCTGGCTGCGGCCACCCGGGCGCCCGTCGCGCGCGCCACGGCTTGCACAAAGGTCTGGCCTTCCGTGCCGGCGCCCGTCTGGCAGGACCAGAAAGCGATGTCGAGGTCGCGCCGGTCCGGCAGGGCACCGTCGCGCTGGAAGTCGGCGGCGGTGATGCGCTTGCCGCCCAGCTCGATCCCGCCGGGAACGCCGTGGCCCAGCAGGTGCAGCTTGACGAGACCGGGCGTGGCCAGTGCCTGGAAGATGCTGGCCATGACATCGTCGTGCGGGCGCATCAGCCAGGTGAAGACGCCGGGGGCGAGGCCGTTGAGCAGGACGTCCAGGTCTTCAACTTGGGCGTCGGCGATCAGAATTTCAAATTGTGCTTGCATGGGGTGTCCGTTATTTTTCAGGAGCCGATTACGATGCGGCCGATCGACAGGGCGTTGAACGAGGCAAGGTCGCCCACGATCTGGCTACCGCTCAGCACGCCGACCAGGGTGATCTGCGACACCATGCCTTGGGCGTTGACGGTCAGGATCACGTCGCTGCCCCGGCTTTCGACGATCAGGTGGTTGCTGCCGACGCCGGTGAAGGTGAGGGTGTCGAGCGCGCCGAAGTTGCTGACTTTGACGAAGCTGGTGCTACCCACAGCCTCGGTTAAGGCGAAGGCGCCAGCAGGCACGCTAAATGTCACCGGCGATTGCTGCGAGCTGGACAGGACATTGAGGGCCTGGGACGGTGTTGGGGCTGGCGTCGGCGTCGGCGTCGGCGTCGGGGGCGGTGTCGGCGTCGGAGTTGGTGTAGGCGTTGGCGTAGGTGTCGGAGTCGGTGTAGGAGTTGGTGTAGGCGTAGGAGTCGGAGTCGGAGTCGGAGTTGGAGTTGGTGTAGGCGTTGGCGTAGGAGTCGGAGTTGGAGTCGGCGTCGGTGTAGGCGTAGGAGTCGGAGTCGGAGTCGGAGTCGGAGTCGTGGTCCCCGCCGCTGCGGCCGCCTGATTCACCGCGTTGACCGCCGCATTGGCGGCATCGTTGCCCGGCGCCAGATTGCCGATGGTCGCGGTGGCGACCGCCTGGCTCAACGCGCCGCCGGTAAAATTGCTGGCAACGCTGTCCAGATTGCCGCTGCCGACCGCGCTCTGCAACTGGCTGGCCATCGCCCCCTGGGTCACACTTTGCACCTGGGCGACGTGCGCCAGCACCGTGGCCACATTGCCGCCCGCCGCCACCTGTGTGTCGACCTGCGTGGCGCTCGCCGCCGCGACGGTGGCGAAACTAGCCGCCACATTGCTGACCGTATTGCTGGCCGCCGTCAGTACTGAGTTATTGGCGGCAGCCACGCTACCGGTCAGCACCTGGCGCAAAAACACCGTGTCGTTCAGGCTGACATTGCCGCTGGGTGCGGCGGCGATCGCGCTGGCGATCGACTGCACCACCGCATTCGATGCCGACGCTGTGCTGAGCTTGTCGGTACCGCCGGCCGCCCCCGACAGCGTGCTGGACGCCGTCACGATCAGGTTCGCCATCTTGGCGGCGGCGATCTGCAACTGCGTCGCGGTGGCCACGTCCGCCTGGCTGGCGGTGGGGGAGAGCGCGGTGCCGAGGACGTCGAAGGTCTGCAGGTTGACCGCCGGATCGAAGCCGAGCGCGCGTGCTACCGTGGCCTGCGCCTGCGCCACCGTCTGGCCCCTGGCGACAAACGCTTGCTGCAGCGTGGTCAGCGGATTCACCACGGTCGAGCCAGCGGGCGCGCTCAGCACGCCCTTGAAGCTATTGCCCGTGCTCAGATCGGTACCGCCCATGGCGACGATGGCGCCCTTCATCGCGGCGGCCGGTCCGGTCAGCGTGAAATTGCCGTTGGCGTCGGCGGTGGCGACGGGATCGTCAGCCGCCAGCACGCCGGTGCCATGCAGGTCGACAAACACGGTGGCGCCAGCGATATAGCCGTCCACCACACGGCCGCCCATGGTGGTGGTTTGCGGCGCTGCCGGCGTGCTGGCGGGCGTGGTGTCCGGACCGGCGGCGCCGCCACCGCAGGCGGAAAGGCCGACCAGGCCGGCGAGAACGAAGATATTTTTAGTGGCTGACATGGTGGCTCTGCAATAAAAAATGGTGCCCGGGACGAAAAGTCCGGACAATGAAATATTGCTAATTTGGAAAATAAAATGCTATCGGGCAGGATCTTAGCGGCGCCCGGCGATTTTGTCTGTAGCCTCTTTGCGCTACATCAGCGGCGCTGGAACGGCAGCCATAGCGTGCAAAGGGTGCCGTCCGGGCCGGACTGCCAGTGCACCTGGCCGTCCACGGCCATCGCGCGGCGGCGCTGGTTGTGCAGGCCGCGGCCGCCGGCCCTGGCCAGGGCCTGTTCGACATCGAAGCCCTGGCCGTTGTCGCGGACCATCACCTGCACCCCGTGCTCCGCCACCGCCGTGCCGATGCGGATTTCCGTGGCGTTGGTATGGCGCAGGACATTGGCGATGCACTCCTGGACGATGCGCAGGATGTGCAGACCGCTGGACGGGTCCAGCCAGGGCAGGGCGGGCAGCTCCTGCGCCTGCCACAGCAGGGTGACGCCGCTGCCTTCCAGCCGCGGTTCCAGGCGGAAGCGCAGCGTGGCCAGCAACAGCAGAAGATCGGCCTCGACCGGTTCCATCGAGTCGATGGTCAGCTTCAAATCGTCCAGGCAATCCTTGAGGATTTGCGAGATGCGCGGCGTGCTGACGGCGCCCTTGTCCACGGCACGGATGGCGCTGATCAGCGAGGAGCCCAGGCCGTCGTGCATGTCCTGCATCAGGCGCTGGCGTTCCTGGCTGATGGTCTGCTGCAGCTCCACCTCGCGCAGGCGGCGGTAGCTGGCCTCCAGTTCCGTCTCGCGCGCGGCCAGCCGCTGCGCCAGGCTGGCGTTGAGGCGCTCGACCCCGGCGATGGCGTCCACATAGCGGCGGTACATCAGCAGGCCGAACACGCAGAAGCACACGGCGTTGATATACGCCCCGAGATACCAGCCTTCCGCGCTGGTGAAGTTGTTCTGCAACAGCCAGTCGCACAGGCCCAGCAGGGTGCACAGGCCCACGCCCAGCGCCACCGTGCGGCCCTCGCGCGAGCGGCGCCAGGCAAAGAAACCATTGGCCATGCAGGCGCTGGCGCCCATCACGGCGGCCACAGCGTAAATCAGCGGCGTGACGGTCGGCATATTCGGCAGGATCGCCAGCGGCGGCAGGGTCAGCACGCTGACCACGACGGTGGTGGTCGACAGCATGCGGGTCAGCAGGGTCAAAGGGCGTTGATGCAGCTGGCACAGGAAAAAGTGCCCCGCCAGGACCAGCCAGAACAGCGAGTTGACGGTCAGCCAGGCGAACCAGTTGTTGGCCACCGGCAGGTCGGCATAGAAGTGCAGGCCGCGCAGGAAGGCCGAGCTGGCCAGATTGAAAAACAGCAGGTAGGCGGTTTCCTGCGGCCGGCGCAGCCAGACGAACATGGCGAAGATGCCCACGGCCATGAAGGCCGCGCTCAGCATTGCCGGCAGGCCTAGCTGCAGCCACTGGCGCATCGCATAGCGCGGATGCAGGCCCTCGGTCGGCCCCAGCCAGAGCGAGGCCAGGGCGATTTGCGAACGCGGCGTATGCTCCAGGCGCAGCAGGATTTCCGTGACGGGCGCCGCGCCGACCTCGTCATCGAGCGGCAGCCACAAAGGCGTGCGGGTGCTGTTGTACAGCGGGCCGTGGCGCTGGGCCCGATGGACCAGGCGGCCGTTGATGTAGAGCGCGATGGTGCCGTCGGTCTTGATGCGGGCGCCGTACAGTGAGCGTAGGACCGTGCCGGTGGGCAGCGCCGTCACCGGCACCCGCAGCCAGCTCACCCGTACCGGCTGGCTGGCGCTGTTGGCCGTCCCGGACCTGGCCTGGTTCAGCAGTTCGATGGACGGGCTGAACGGCAATGCCACCCGCTGCCAGTGCTGCGGCAGGGTGCTGCTGTCGAGCGTGGCGGGCGGCACGCTGGCGGCGCCGGCCTCGGTCTCCTGCCATTCGGCCTGCTGCAGATGCAGTGTGGCGGCGCCCGCCTGCACGCCGCCGCCGTAAATGAACTGCACGGCCGCCACCACCAGCAGCATGAGCGAGGCCATCAGTACCAGCCCGGCCATGAAGGGGGCGGCGCGCAAGCTGGCCGGGCGCATCAGCGAAGCAGGCCTTGGGTGCGGGCCTCGTAGATGGCCTCGGTCTTGGAGCTGACCTTGAGTTTGCCGTAGATGCGGCGCACGAAGCTGCGCACCGTAAATGGCGAGAGCTGCATCAGCTTGGCGATTTCCTGCATCGTGAAGCCCTTGGCGATGTAGTCCAGCACTTCCTTTTCGCGCGAGGACAGCGGGGCGCCTTCCTCCGCGCTTTCGGCCGGGGCGCTGAGGGGCGGCGCGCTGTGACGGAAGCGCTGCAGCACTTGGCGCGCGATGATGGGGCTGATCGGGCTGCCGCCGCGCGCCAGGCTGCGGATTTCGTCGCCCATCCGCGCGGGCGAACTGTCTTTCAACAGATAGCCCGCGGCGCCGGCTTCGATGGAGCGCATGACATGGGTCTCATCGCCAAAATTGGTGCTGACCATGATGCTGCAGCCCGGCCAGCGCTGCACGGCGGCCTCGATCACGGCGATGCCGGAACCATCGGGCAAACCCAGGTCGACCAGCAGCACGTCGGCGGCCTGGCCGTCCAGCAGGGCCAGGCCCTGCGCCTGGGTGGCGGCCTTGCCGGCCAAATGCATGTCCGCTGCGTCCAGGACAACCTGCGTCAGCGCGTCGATGAAGTCGGGATCGTCTTCAACGATCGCAACGCGGATCGGGCGGCTGGGGGCTGGACTGGGCTCGTTTCTCATGGTCCGCATTGTACATGGTGAAAGATCCTGTCGTTCGGAGCAGGTGGCATGGCGGCGCTCCCTGTGAGCGCTGGGCTGCCAATTTCTATAGTTTGGGTCAAATCAAACGTGCCAGGGCCTTGCAGTATCATGGGCGACCTGCCGCTTTTCCGGAGACGTGTATGTCGCTGACCCTGTACTACCATCCGCTGGCGTCCTACTGCCACAAGGTGCTGATCGCCCTGTACGAGCATGGCGTGCCGTTTGAGAAGCGCCTGATTAATCTGGGCGATCCGGAAGAACGGGCGGCGCTGGAGGCGGTCTGGCCGATGGCCAAATTCCCCGTGCTGCACGACGCTGCCAATGGACGCGATGTGCCGGAGTCGTCCATCATCATCGAATACCTGGACCAGTTGCTGGCGGCATCGCAGCCGGACCTGCAGCCGCTGCTGCCGCGCACGTCCGAGCAGGCGCTGGAGGTGCGGCTGTGGGACCGCTTCTTCGACAACTACGTGCACCAGCCCATGCAGGAGATTGTGCTGGACCACATCCGCGGCGTGCATGCCGACATGGCGCACGCGCGCGGCACCATCAAGACGGCCTACAAGCTGCTGGAAGGGCGCATGGCCAAGCGCCAGTGGGCCTGCGGCGAGCACTTCTCGCTGGCCGATTGCGCCGCCACGCCGGCGCTGTTCTACGCCTGCACCTTGCTGCCGTTCCCGGAAGAGTACCCGCAGCTGGCGGCGTATTTCGAGCGCCTGGTGGCGCGCCCTTCGGTACAGCGCGTGCTGGAGGAGGCCAAGCCCTTCTTCCAGTACTATCCCTTCGAGGCGGACATCGCCCCGCGCTTCCGTTAAAGACTAGAGTTTCAGCACTTTGCTCAGATAGCCGTCGATGATGTCGAAGCTAGCGGCCGGCGCGCTGAAGTGCGGGCAGTGGCCCTGGTTGTCGACCACCTTGATGCGGCTGTTGGGCAAGTGCTGATGCAGCCATTGGCCCACTTCGCGCGGCGCGATCAGGTCGTCGCTGCATTGCAGGATCAGGGCAGGCACGGTGGACTTGGGCACGTCGGCGCGGTGGTCGGACAGGAAGGTGACGCGGCCGAAATGGCGGGCGATCGCCATATCGTTGGCGCGGAAGCGCGTGCTCAGTTCCTGCGCCAGCTCCGGCCGTTCGGGGGTGCCCATGATGATGCCGCCCAAGGTGTCCGACCACTTCTGGTAATCGTCCAGCATGAATTGCAGCAGGCCGTCGATATCCTCGCGGTTGTAGCCGCCCACGTAATCGCCGTCGTTGATGAAGCAGGGCGAAGGGCCGATCATGATCTGCCCGGCAAAGTGCTGCGGCTGGGCGATGGTGGCCAGCATGCCGATCATCGCGGCTACCGAGTGGCCGACAAAAACCACCGCGCCGCTGGCGAACTGGCTGATGATTTCCAGCGCGTCTTCGGCATGGCCATGCAGGGAGGCGTGGCGCTGCTGATCGTAGGCGGCGGTCGCGGCGCCGCAGCCCGCCAGGTCGTAGGTGATGACGCGGTAGCGTGGCGACAGCTGCGGCGCCAGCAGGCGCCACATGGTCTGGTCGCAGCCGTAGCCGTGCGCCAGCACGAGCGTGGTGTCGCCCGCGCCATGGCACCGCACATTGAATCGCTGCTGTAAATGCATGATGCTCCATTCTCCGAAGTAGGGCGGGGACGATTGTAATGTTGATTAAAAATTAAATCATCTTTTTTCCTGGCGGGCGGGCTTCAGTTACAATCTGCGCCTTGGTCATTTGCCGAAACCGTTTCCATGCCCCGAATCCTGTCCCGCCGTTCCCTGATTGCCGCCGCACTGCTGGTGCTGGCCGGCTGCCAGAGCGCTCCCGTCACCACGGCCACCGCGCCTGTTGCCCCCACTCCGGCCGTGCCGGAAGCGCCGCCGCGCAAGATCAGGATCGGCCTGGCGCTGGGCGGCGGCGCGGCGCGCGGCTTTGCCCACATCGGCGTGATCAAGGCGCTGGAGTCGCAGGGCATCTATCCGGACATCGTGGTCGGCACCAGCGCGGGCAGCGTGGTGGGCGCCCTGTACGCGGCCGGGAACAATGGCTTCCAGCTGCAGAAGATGGCCTTCGATATGGACGAAGCCGCCATCTCCGACTGGGCCATGCCGCTGTTCGGCAAAAGCTCGGGCGTGCTGAAAGGGGAGGCGCTGCAGTCCTGGATCAACAAGACCGTGGCCAACCAGCCGATGGAAAAACTCAAGCTGCCGTTCGGCGCCGTGGCGACCGACTTGAAGAACGGCCAGCCGATCCTGTTCCAGCGCGGGAATACCGGCATGGCGGTGCGCGCATCGTCCTCCGTGCCGGGCGTGTTCCAGCCGGTGAACATCAGCGGCCATACCTATGTCGACGGCGGGCTGGTGGCGCCGGTGCCGGTGCGCTTTGCGCGCGAGATGGGCGCCGACTTCATCATCGCGGTGAACATCTCGACTCAGGCCGATGTGCAGGCCACCAACAGCTCGCTGGAAGTGATCATGCAGACCTTCAGCATCATGGGCCAGCGCATCAACCAGTTCGAGCTGAAGGACGCCGACGTGGTGATCCAGCCTGCGCTGGGCAAGATGGGCGGGAACGATTTCAATGGCCGCAACCAGGCGATCCTGGCCGGCGAACAGGCGGCATTCGCGCTGATGCCGCAAATTAAGCAGAAACTGGAAGCCAAGCGCAGACAGTAATACGAGAGGAAAGAGCAAATGAAAACCAAACCAATGTTGACCCTGGAAGACGTCAAGAAAATCGCCGCCGCCGCCGAAGCGGAAGCCCTGGCCCATGGCTGGAACGTGGTCATCGCCATCTGCGACGACGGCGGCCACCCGCTGTGGCTGCAGCGCCTGGACGGCGCCGCGCCGCTGTCCTCGCACATCGCCCAGGCCAAGGCGCGCACCGCCGCGCTGGGCCGCCGCGAATCGAAGATCTACGAAGACATGATCAACAACGGCCGCTATTCCTTCCTGAGCGCCCCGGAAATCGAGGGCATGCTGGAAGGCGGTGTGCCGGTGGTGGTGGATGGCCACTACGTGGGCGCCGTGGGCGTTTCCGGCGTCAAGTCGGCGGAAGACGCGCAGATCGCCAAGGCCGGTATCGCCGCCCTGGGCTGATCTTTTCCGCTCCCCGCAATGCCGCCCGGCGCAAGCCCGGCGGCATTTTTTATTGTTTGGTAGCTTTTAGCTATGTCTTCACATGGCTTCATGGAAAATGCAATATTGACAACAAAACCTGCTCCGATGATACTTTCATGGCAGAACTCTAATAAGGGGAAGAAATAATGAAAACAATACGCCTCCTCCAGGTCGCCGCCATGCTGGCCATCAGCAGCGCAGCCGGCGCATCTGACCACCTGTACACCCTGAATGGCACGCTGGCGGACTCGCTGGGCGGTCCCGCCCTGGTCGACCACGGCGGCTCGCTGGGGCCCACCAGCTACAGCTTCGGCCCCAACCAGGGCTTGACCATGAACGTCGCGCTGGGCGGCGTGTATACCATCGACATGGTGATGACTTTCGATGTCCATGGCGGCTGGCAGAAGATCATCGACTTCAGCAACCTGGCGCTCGATTACGGGATGTACACCGTGGGCAACCAGTGGAACTTCTATAACGTGGCTGGTTTCTCGAACAATGCGTTGGACGGACAGCCCGCGCGCCTGACCATCACCCGGGACTCGTCTGCCAATGTGACGGTGTACCTGAACGGCGCCTCGATGGGAGGTTTTGTCGACAGCAGCGGCAAGGCCAATTTCGGCGCCAATCCCGCCAACTTCTTCATTGACGATTTCGTGACCGGCCAGCGCGAGGCGGCATCGGGCAACGTTGACTATATCGCCACCTTTGATCGCGCCCTGACGGCGGACGAAGTGCGGGCAGGGGTTTCGCCCGTGCCGGAACCTTCTAGTGGCGTGATGCTGGGGGCTGGCCTGGGCCTGCTGGCGCTGTTGCGCCGCCGCGTTGCCAGGATCTGAGCGGCAACGCCTGAGGCGGCTTTGAACCCGGTACAGCACGCCTGTACCGGGAAATTTGCGTCCCTGATGTGCACTTCCGGTCTTGCCAAAGGGCAGGGATTTTGTTATGATTCAAAGGTTTAGCCCAATCCCATACCTACCGTAGCGACTACCACTCATCCATCTTCAATCTGGCTTCCTACCCCGGTGGGATACGGCCGTCTGACGTGGCGCAGCTACGGTAACTTTATCAGGAGTTGCCCTTGCCGCCATTTTTTTCTGGCCCAGCCGTTCCAGCCATCCTCGCGCTTGCTGACGGAACCATTTTCAAAGGTTTCTCGATCGGCGCCGCCGGTCATACCACCGGCGAAGTGGTGTTCAACACTTCCATTACCGGCTATCAGGAGATCCTGACCGATCCTTCCTACAGCCGCCAGATCGTCACGCTGACCTACCCGCATATCGGTAACTACGGTGTCAACCCGGAAGACGTGGAGTCCTCCAAAGTCCATGCCGCCGGCCTGATCATCCGTGACCTGCCGCTGCTGGCCTCCAGCTTCCGCTCCACCCAGTCGCTGTCCGATTACCTGAAGGCCGAGAACATCGTCGCCATCGCCGGTATCGACACCCGCAAGCTGACCCGCATCCTGCGCGAGAAGGGCGCCCAGTCCGGCGCCATCCTGGTCGGCACACAGGGCAATGAGCCATCCGCCGCGCAAGCGCTGGAACTGGCCCGTTCCTTCCCTGGCCTGTCCGGCATGGACCTGGCCAAGGTGGTGACCGTCAAGGCTAGCTACGAGTACACCGAAACCGAGTGGACCCTGGGCGAAGGCTACGGCAAGCTGGAAAATCCTAAATTCCACGTGGTGGCCTACGATTTCGGCGTCAAGCGCAACATCCTGCGCATGCTGACTGCGCGCGGCTGCAAAGTGACCGTGGTGCCTGCTCAGACTTCGGCCGCCGAAGTGCTGGCCCTGAACCCGGACGGCGTATTCCTGTCCAACGGTCCTGGCGACCCTGAGCCATGCGATTACGCGATCGCCGCCGCCAAGGTCTTCATGGAGAAGAAGATCCCGCTGTTCGGCATCTGCCTGGGTCACCAGATCATGGGCCTGGCCTCCGGCGCCAAGACCCTGAAGATGAAGTTCGGCCACCACGGCGCCAACCATCCGGTGCAAGACCTGGACAGCAAGCACGTGATGATCACCTCGCAGAACCACGGCTTCGCGGTCGACCAGGCCACGCTGCCGGCCAACTGCCGCGTGACCCACGTCTCGCTGTTCGACGGTTCGCTGCAGGGCTTCGCGCGCACCGATGCACCGGCATTCTGCTTCCAGGGCCACCCTGAAGCATCGCCTGGCCCGACTGACGTCGCTTACCTGTTTGACCGCTTCATCGGCATGATGCAAGCTGCGGAGAAAAAATAAATGCCAAAACGTTCTGACATTAAAAGTATTCTGATTATCGGCGCTGGTCCCATCATCATCGGCCAGGCCTGCGAGTTCGACTATTCCGGCGCCCAGGCCTGCAAGGCCCTGCGCGAAGAAGGCTACAAAGTCATCCTGGTCAACAGCAATCCTGCGACCATCATGACCGACCCGGAAATGGCCGACGTCACCTACATCGAGCCGATCACCTGGCAGATCGTCGAGAAGATCATCGCCAAGGAAAAACCGGACGCGATCCTGCCGACCATGGGCGGCCAGACCGCGCTGAACTGCGCGCTGGACCTGCACCGCAACGGCGTGCTGGACAAGTACAAGGTCGAGCTGATCGGCGCCACCCCGGAAGCCATCGACA
>Ga0213872_10001118_pt1 | contig 18361 bp, 17 predicted proteins | sample VelepicomBERX_R2_FD_160071 | JGI IMG/M metagenome (GOLD analysis project Ga0213872, IMG submission 160071) | Rhizosphere microbial communities from Vellozia epidendroides in rupestrian grasslands, the National Park of Serra do Cipo, Brazil - RX_R2 | ecosystem: Host-associated > Plants > Roots >...
GCTCACGTGAGCCAGTCAAATGAGCTAAACCTGAACAGCGAATTAAGTTTCACGCATATTCCAAACGCAAAGCTAGGTGCATCTTCAAAGGATACTTCTGAGTCTAAACTCGCGCAGGACATTAGATACAGCGACGTACTAATGCGGGTCTTCAGCATAAGGGACGTGATTAAGCGCCTTAAAGGCATACTCAGTGAAGTCGGAATCAGTCATCTATACGTTTTTGTGGATGACTTCTCCGAACTTCCGGAAGATGCTATGTCCGTGGTCGTTGACACTCTGCTCGCGCCCTTAAACAACTGGTCTGATGAGCTGATCAAATTTAAAGTGGCCGCTTACCCGCATCGTGTGTACTACGGCCAGATAGATAAGACAAAAATAGACGAGATTCACTTAGATCTTTACAGGCTTTATGGCACGACGGACGTCTCTGCCATGGAAGAAAAAGCAACTGACTTCACGAAACGTCTAGTGCAAGGACGGTTAAGGTATTTTGCAAAATCCGAACTAACTCAGTTCACGGAGACCGAAGACACGGCCCTTTGGCGAATCCTATTTTTTGCGTCTCTCGGCAACCCACGGATCCTGGGATACATACTGTTTTATCTTCAGGAGTCCCATCTGATTTACAGTCACACAGTTGGTTCTCGAGCTATTCGGGATGCTGCTCAAAAGTACTACGAGGAAAAGATAGAACCCTATTTTAGGATGAACAAGTTCCTACAGGAAAGCTTTAATGAGCGCGCTTCAATATTTAGCCTTAAGGAGTTATTGGAAGACATCGTAAATCGCGCCAAGGAACTAAAGCGGCATCGCGAGTCAGCCGTGATGCGGGACATCGTAGGAACCCCACCGACGAGTCACTTCCATATCGCGGCAGAACTCGACTCTCTATTGTCAACACTCGAATTGAACTTCTTTCTCACAAAGTATTATGAGATGAGCGACAGAGACGGTCATAAGGTATCTGTCTATGCCCTAAACTACGGTCTATGTCAAAAGTACTCGATTGCATTCGGCCGACCCACAGAACGTCGCGAGCAGCGCGTGTACTTCATTGAGCGCATATTCGACTATACTTCTCTGATCCGCCAGTTCATGCGGCAAAACCAGGAAATAAGATGCCAAACCTGCGGCAAGACTTACGACCTCGAAATGCTGTCGGCTCTACAAATGATAGACATGCTTTGCCCCGGATGCAGATCTGGCAGGTGCATCGTAATTAACCTGTCCAAGAAATACGAGTCCATACTTGCTAGCGTTGCGCCGGAGCTACTCCTCCCTCCGACAGAGCTGGGCATCCTGGAGGTTCTCGAGACAGAGCGTCGTGCGATGTATCCGGGCGAGATTGCTGCCGAACTGGATAAATCGTACCAACTTGTTGGTCGGCGGGGCAAGAATCTGGCGGAGCGGGGCCTCGTCGACCGCGCATGGGAACAAAATCGCCGTACACTGAAAATTACGCAACTAGCGGAGGCAAGCTATTTTAACCGGAATGGCGAAGACCGGCTCAATGTCGTTAGCGATCCGGGAAGTTCCGACATTGCGTGAATCTAGCCACTTAGCGGCCCGTCGGCCTAATGCCGGAAGTGCCGCACTCCGGTGAATACCATCGCCAGATTGAGCAGGTTCGCCGCCGCAATCGTTTCCTCATCCCGTACGGATCCGCCGGGCTGAATCACTGCGGTAATGCCGTGCTTGGCAGCTTCTTCGATTCCATCCGGAAAGGGGAAGAACGCATCCGATGCAAGCACGGTGCCCGCAAGCGGCAGCAGCGCCTTCATCGCCCCAACCTTCACGCTGTCCACGCGGCTCATCTGCCCCGCACCCACGCTGACTGTCTGGCCCGCGCGCGCATACACAATCGCATTGGACTTGACATGTTTCGAAACCTTCCAGCCGAACTGGAGAGCTTTCATCTCATCCGGCGTGGGCTGCCGCGTGGTCACGACGCGCAACGAAGCAATGTCCAATGCTGCCGTATCCGCTGTCTGCGCCAGCAATCCACCGGAAATCGACTTAATGACGAGCTCCGGTTTCTCCACCGGCTTCACTCTCACGAGCCGCAGGTTCTTTTTGGCCGTCAGCACGCGCAGCGCTCCATCCGAGAACGCCGGCCCCGCAATCGCCTCGACAAAGAGCTTGGCCACTTCGCAGGCGGTCTCTTCATCGATCTCGCGGTTAAACGCGAGCACTCCGCCGAAGGCCGAAACCGGATCGGCTTCCAGGGCCTTTTTATAAGCCTCAGCGAGCGTCGCCTGTTCAGCGCATCCGCACGGGTTGGTGTGCTTGATGATCGCGGCGGCGGTCCCGCTAAACTCGTTGACGAGCTGCCACGCGGCGTCGAGGTCGACCAGGTTGTTGTACGACAACTCCTTGCCATGCAACTGTTCTGCGCCCGCTATTCCCGCGTCGCCGAGCTGGTAAAGCGCCGCTTTCTGATGAGGATTCTCGCCATATCGCAGGATGGCGGAGCGGTCCGCCGCAATGTGCAGTCTCGCCGGCAATTCTTCCTCGACCGTTTTTCCCTGCGGATCGATCCGCAGCAGCCGGCCGGAAACAGCCTGGTCGTATGCCGCCGTGTGCAGAAACGCGGTCTGGGCGAGCTTCCAGTGTGTCTCCGGGCTCAAGGTCCCGCGCTCTTCGAGTTCCCGCAGAATGCCCTCATACTGCGCGGGCGAAACAACCACTGCAACATCCTGAAAGTTCTTCGCCGCCGCCCGGATCATGGTCGGGCCGCCGATATCGATGTTCTCGATCAGCTCCTCGCGGGCCACACCCGGCTTGTTTGCCATCTTCTCGAACTGGTAGAGGTTTACCACCACCATGTCGATGGCGGGCAAGCCGTGCGCGGCCAGCGAGCGCATGTGCTCGGGATTCGACCGGATCGCCAGAATCCCGCCCGCGATCCGCGGATGAATCGTCTTGACGCGTCCATCCAGCATTTCGGGGAATTCGGTGACATCTGAGACTTCCCGAACCGGGACACCGTTGTCGCGGAGGAGCTTCGCCGTTCCGCCTGTCGAGATCAGTTCCACTCCCATCTCATGCAAGCCCTTTGCAAACAGCAGCAGTCCGGTTTTGTCGGTAACGCTCAGCAGTGCACGCTTAATCTCGGCCATAAAACTCTATTGTCACAGAGCAAGGCGCCCGGATCGTCCCCTGCGCCACCCCACTAGAATCGAAATGTGCCCCACTATTGCACTCTTATTCCCGGCGATGGCATCGGACCGGAAGTAGCACAGGCTGCCGTACGGGCGGTGGAAGCCACCGGCGTGGATATCGTCTGGCGCCGTGCCGAACTGAACGAAGCCATCATCCTCGAATCCGGCAAAACCTTGCCGCAGTATCTTCTCGATTCACTCAACGAGACTCGCGTAGGCTTGAAAGGACCCGTCACCACGCCTGTCGCCGGCGGTTTTCAAAGCGTCAACGTGGCGCTTCGGAAGACACTCGACCTGTTCGCGAACGTCCGGCCCGTTCGCACGCTGCCCGGTATCAAGACGCGCTTTGAGGACGTGCACATCGACATGGTCATCTTCCGCGAAAACACGGAGGACCTTTACTCCGGCCTGGAGCACGAGGTCGTCAAGGACGTAGTCACGAGCCTGAAAGTCATCACGCGAACCGCCTCTGAGCGCATCGCACGATACGCCTTTTACTACGCCAAGAAGAACGGGCGCAAGCAGGTTGCGGCCATTCATAAGGCCAATATCATGAAGCTGGCCGACGGTCTATTTCTGCGCTGCTGCCGCGAAACCGCTCAACAATTTCCCGAGATCCAATACAAAGAGCTGATCGTCGACAACGCTTCAATGCAACTGGTGATCCGCCCCGAGACGTTCGACGTGCTGCTGCTGCCGAACCTCTATGGCGACATCGTGTCGGATCTCGCAGCCGGATTGGTCGGCGGGCTCGGCATCGTTCCTGGCGCCAATATGGGAGAGACCCACGCGGTGTTCGAAGCTGTTCATGGGAGCGCACCCGATATCGCGGGGCAGGGCAAGGCGAACCCGACCGCCCTCATGCTCTCGGCAGTGATGCTGCTGATCCACCTCGGCGAAACCGAGGCCGCAAACCAGCTGCAGAGCGCAGTGGAAGCCGTTTACCGCGAAGGCAAGCATCTGACGGGCGACGTGGGCGGCAGCGCATCCACGGAGGAATTCACCGAGGCCGTCCTGCACGCAATCAAGGCTTAGCCACCCCAAATCACCCCAAATGGGGACGGTCGCACATTTAATCCGGTCGGATAGGCTGATAAATCTGTAGGGGATCGGATTAAATGTGCGTCCGTCCCCATTTCCGTCCCATTTCCCCACAAACAAAAAAGGCCGCGCCTGCGAAAGACTCGCGAGACGCGGCGCTCTTAACCAGGGGGCTGGGGCTGGCTACAATCCCTTTTTGCCCAGGAATGTAATCAAGTCGACCACGCGGTTCGAATAGCCCCACTCGTTGTCATACCAGGCCACAACTTTGACCAGATTGCCGCCGAGTACTTTGGTCAGCTCCGCATCGACAATCGAGCTGTTCGGATTTCGCAGCAGGTCGCTCGAAACGACCGGATCTTCCGTATAGGCGAGAATGCCCGTGAGCGAGTTTTCCGACGCGTGCTTCAGTGCGCCGTTGACCTCTTCCGCCGTCGTGTTCTTCTTCAGCACCGCAACGAAGTCGACCACGGAGACATCGGGGGTCGGAACGCGCATCGCGTAGCCGTCCAGCTTGCCCTTCAGCTCCGGCAGCACGAGCCCGATCGCCTTCGCCGCACCGGTCGACGTCGGAATCATGTTCAGCGCCGCAGCGCGCGCCCGGCGCAGGTCTTTATGCGGAAAGTCGAGCACATTCTGATCGTTCGTGTAGCTGTGAACGGTCGTCATAGAGCCCTTCTCGATGCCGAACGAGTCGTTCAGGACCTTCACCACCGGCGCGAGGCAGTTCGTCGTGCAGGAAGCATTCGAGATGATGTTGTGCTTCGCCGGGTCGTACATCTTGTCGTTAACGCCCAGAACGATGGTGATGTCTTCGCCCTTAGCCGGCGCGGAAATGATGACCTTCTTCACAGATCCGTGCAAATGCTTCTTGGCGTCGCTGGCATCGGTGAAGCGCCCGGTGGATTCCACCACAATTTCCACACCCAGCGACGTCCAGTCGATCTCGGCCGGATCCTTGATCGCGAAAATCTTGATGTGCTTGTCGCCAACCCGGACGCAGTCGCCCTCAGCGCGGATCTCTTCGCCCAGTTGACCCAGTATGGAATCGTATTTGAGCAGGTGCGCGAGTGTCTTCGTATCCGTCAGATCGTTCGCCGCAACAAACTCGATTTCGGGATTATGGAGTCCCGCGCGGACGACATTTCGCCCGATACGGCCAAAGCCGTTAATACCTACTTTGATTGGCATATATCTCTATCTTACGAACGGGCGAAATCCGGACCCGCAAAATTGCCTTGCAGGGATGTCCAGTGGAGCAGGCATTCAGCCTGCCGGACTCCGGGACAGCTATTTGCGGAGGCTATCTGGGAGGCGGTAGCGGAGGTGCGGTGGTGCCTCCAACGTTGGCGTACGACTGGTCGATCTTTACTACTTTGCCCTCGTTGAAGCGAACGAATGTCATCTTGCCCGGAGGCTCACCGTAAATCCAATCCTCAATCTCATCGCCATCCGGTGAGGTCTCCCGGCTCTTGCTGCGGGGCTTCCCGAGCGCCAGCAAAACCTGGTCACGGTTCATGCCCTCAACGGCCTTCTGGTCTTTGATCGCCTTTTTGATCGGCTCAGGCAAAGTTTCGACGTATTGCTGCGATGCCGAGCGCTTTTCGAAATCGAAAACCGCCCCGAGCATCTGTCGGATGTCCGCCGATTTGAGAGATGGCACGGTTCCCTGAAAAACCAGAACGATTTTGGAACCGTTCGGCGGGTCGTTCTGGTTGGTTGAAACCGGCCTCGTTGATCCGTTCATGCCCACCTGCACATGGTCATACCAATGCCCGGTTTTCGAGCCGCCGTTAATCTCGAACAGGATCTTGTTCGCTTCGATCAGGACCCGCGTAATCTGGACTTCGTCTCCCAGCCGTGCCGCCGGTCCGCCGTCCTGCAACGCATCGGCCCAAGCCCTCGCGTCGTACTTTCCGTCACTGTGGATGACGAGCGGCTTCTTCGCCCTGGGGAGCGTGATTTTCATCGTCGCGAATTCAGCCGTCAATCCGCGCTCGATCTCCATCCGCTCATCGAAGCTGAGTTTATCGGCGCGCGAGACCTGCGAAATCCCCAGCAGCAGGCCGCAGACGAGCAGAGGTGTCAGAAAGTGTCGTTGAGGACCCGGGCAATTGAGGCTTCCTGCGGTACGACGGGCGCTTTCCGTAAGGCAAAGAACAGGCCGATGGCAAAAATGGTCGTCAGCAATCCTCCCTCTGGACCATAGTTTCCGCCGCTCCAGATAGGCAACAGATCCCATCGGTAGTAGTACCTCGTGACATCAATTGTAAGCCCGCTCAGGTTCACTCCGAACAGCGGAAGGACCGCATTCCAGCCGAAATGGAGGCCGATCGGAAGCCACAAGTCGTGGCTCCGGAAGAAGGCGTAGCCGAGCAGAAATCCCCACAGGATGGTGTTGCAGACGGCAATCCACGTTGAACCCGGATTCGAGGCGTGCGCGAAGCCGAATACGACCGATACCGGAAGGATGGTGGCAAACGGCCCAATCTTTTCAATCAGGAGCTGGAATCCATAGCCGCGAAAGATCATCTCTTCCCCGGCAGCAGCGATGAACAGTATTGCCAGGTAGAAAACCAGACCGCCCCAGGTGAAATCCGAATGCTGCTTCGTTACCAGATGCCCGGTCCCTGCGAGGAGTGGCGCGGCCAGCATCAACGCCGCTGCTCCTGCGCCGAAAATCACTCCCAGGGCAAAGTTCCGGCCTGAGGCGCGCCCCAGCTTAAGCCCGATGTCAACCAGCGGCCTACGGTCGAAGATTTTCATCGTGAGGACATTGGCAAAAAGAGCTGTAGCGCAGAGCCCGACCGCCCCCGCCACCAGCACGCCGAACATGACGTACAGCAGGTAGGTGAAGAGCCGCAGGCCGATAATGACGCTGGCGATGAAAAAAGCCAAGCGCAGCACCACGCCCCATCGCGTGTCCGCCGGAGCGGGTGGGATAGTGGTCAGGCTGGGCTGTTGATTCATAGTTGCAAGACAGGCTTACTACCGCACGAACGGTACGGAGTGAAGGACAATCTCATCCTAACCATAAGCCTCGAGTCCGATGAGAGCAGTATGGAACAGACGAAAAATCGGCGAACACACGAACGCCTGCTTTGTTCGGAGCTGCTCGAGGTGATCTGGCGGGACGATGCCGGACGGGAGCGCCGGCGCATAGGCAACCTCGAAGACATCTCTCCGGCGGGAATTTGCCTCCAGATGGAAGTTGCTATCCCGATCGGAACTGCAGTGACGATGCTGTGCGGACCGGGAGCGCTCTCCGGCGTCGTCCGCTACTGCCGGTCCGGCGATGTCGGCCACAGCCTCGGAATCGAGTTTGATCCGGGTCACGAATGGTCGAGCGAACGGTTTCGGCCGAAGCATCTGCTGGACCTGCGGGAACTCGCCGCACAAACGCGGACGTGACAGGAAGTACAATCTATTTACAACGAAAGCCCTTTGGCGCGGTTCGTGGTTCGCACCTCTCGACATGGCCGACTCACAAGACGACACTCTGGCAAGCGGCGTGTACGCCGCGTTGGCTACACCGCGCCGCCCGAACTCGATCGAAGCGGAGACGGGCGCGCTCCTCGATTACCTTGACACCGTTGTACGCGCCGGCGTCGACGGACTCGTGCTGTTTGGCTCAACCGGCGAGTTCGTTCACTTCGACACGGAAGAGCGCATGCGCGTCCTGTCGCTCGCGATCAAACGCAGCCGCGTGCCGGTTCTCGCCAACGTCTCTCATTCCACGCTCGCCGGGGCCATTGACCTGGCCGAGAATGCGGTCGACTGCGGCGCCGCCGGGCTGCTGCTGATGCCGCCCTATTTCTACCGCTATCAGGAAGAACAGATCTATGAGTTCTACCTGCAGTTCCTGCGGCTGCTTGACGACAGGGTACCGGTCTATCTGTATAATCTGCCTGCCTACACGAATGCACTGACGCCACTCCTGCTCGATCGTCTGCTCACGGGAGGAGCTTTCGCCGGCATAAAGGATTCGAGCGCCGACTTCAATCTGTTGGAGCATATCCGGGCGCTGCGCGCTCGTCATGTTTTCCAGTTGCTGGTCGGCAGCGAGTCTCTTTATCTACGCGGCCGGAAGGGAGGCGCCGACGGCATTGTTTCGGGTGTGGCCGCGGCTCTGCCCGAACTGATGGTCGCGCTGGAACACGCCATCCGCGAATCGGACATGAACCGCGCAGAGAGCCTGAACGCGCGCCTTCTCGAGTTCGTCGCCTACGTCGACAAATTCCCGGCAACGGTTGCCATCAAACAGGCCGCAGTCGTGCGGGGCTGGATGCCCACGCCCGTCCCGGTGCCTTTCGACGAGGATATGGCGGCCGAGGTTATCGCGTTTCATCACTGGTTCCGCTCCTGGCTGCCCGGTGTGCTCGCCGAGTGCAAAAAATCAGGGGCTGTTTCCGCCTAGCGGCCTGTGCAGAGGTCACGGCTGGCTGAATGCCTGCCCCATCGCTTGCCCGGCGTGTGGAGCGGTTCCCGCAGCGGATTGTGCAAACTTAAGTTGTGGGGAATCTCGACGAATTTCGCCGCGCGGCGCATGCGCACGCCGACTGGATCACGGACTACTTCGAACATGTTCGGGAGCTGCGTGTCGTCCCCAAAGTAGAACCGGGGGAACTTACTGCGAGCCTTCCACACTCGGCCCCGGAGCATGGCGAGCCGCTCGAGAATATTTTCTCGGACTTCCAGTCCTCGATCTTTCCGGCCCTGACTCTCTGGAACCATCCCCGCTTCTTCGCCTGGTTCTCTGTGTCATCGAGCCCGCCGTCCGTGCTGGCAGACTTTCTCGCCGCGACGGTCAACGTCAACGCGATGCTCTGGAAGTCCTCACCAGCCGCCACCGAGCTCGAAGAGGTGACCCTCAACTGGCTGCGCCAGTGGCTGGAACTGGATGACCAGCACTTCGGCATCATCTACGACACTGCCTCGGTGGGAGTCATGCAGGCGATCGGGGCGGCACGCGAATTTGCCGATCCGTCCTGCCGGACCGAGGGGATGCGCCCCGGCCTGACGATCTACGTCTCAGAGCACACTCATTCTTCGTCGGAGAAAGCCGCCATCACGCTCGGCTTCGGCCAGAACAACGTGCGCAAGATTCCGGTTGACGATCAGTTCCGGATGCGCGCCGACCTGCTGGAGGAGGCGATTCAGGCCGATATCGCCGCCGGCAGGAAACCGTGCTGCATCGTAGCATCGATAGGCTCTACCTCGACTACCGCGATTGACCCGGTGCCTGAGATCGCCAATATAGCCGAACGCTACAACGTCTGGCTGCATGTCGATGCCGCCTATGGCGGCCCGGCCGCAGTCGTGCCGGAAATGCGCCATATTCTGAAAGGCGTCGAACGCGCGCATTCACTCATCCTGAACCCGCATAAGTGGCTCTACGTCTCCATAGATTGCAGTGTTCTGTACACTCGTTTTCCGGAAGTACTGCGCCGTGCCTCTTCCCTTAGCGCCGAATATCTTCGTACGGCAGAAGATGAGCATGTGGTGAACTACATGGATTACGGCGTTCAACTGGGGCGCAGGTTCCGAGCTCTCAAGCTCTGGTATGTGTTCCGTTATTACGGACGCCAGGGCATCATCGTGATGCTCCGGGAAGCGTTGCGTCTTGCCCAGGTTCTCAAATCGCTGGTTGAGGAGAGCGACCAGTTTGAACTTGCCGCGCCCGTGCCGCTGTCTCTGGTTTGCTTCCGGCTGCGTGCCGACAATGCTGCGAATGAACGCCTGCTGGCCGAAATCAACGCCAGCGGGAAGGCATTTCTCTCGCACACGGTGCTGAACGGCAGGTTTATTCTGCGATTCGCGATCGGCAACTTCCAGACGACCGAGCAGGACATTCGCGAGACCTGGAATCTAATCGTCGAGACCGCGGAACGGATTAAAGCGGGCGAGCCTGCGACCGTGGCAGGGCGCTGATCGCCGGACGAAATGATACAACAGCGGCTGGCAACGACTCTGTGCGGTATTCCGCTGCGTAATCCTGTCATTGCTGCGTCCGGAACCTTCGGCTACGGTATCGAGTTCGAAAAGATTCTCGACCTCGATTCTCTCGGCGGGTTAGTTACAAAGGGTCTCTCGCGCGAGCCGATTGCAGGCAATCCCGCCCCGCGGCTATGGCATACCGAAGGCGGCATGATGAACTCCATCGGCCTGCAGAACGTCGGCGTCACCGCGTTCCTGCGCGACAAGCTTCCCAAACTTCGCAAGTATTCGGTACCGGTGTTCGCGAATGTGTTCGGCTTTGCGGCGGAGGATTATCTCGAAGTGGTGCGGGCGCTCGAGGATTCCGAGGGAATTGCAGGCTACGAACTGAACGTTTCCTGCCCGAACACGAAGCACGGCGGGATGTTCTTCTCGAGCGATCCCGGCCTGCTTTCCGACCTCGTAACCCGCATCCGGCCGCTCGCGAAACGCCCGCTTATCGTGAAGCTCTCACCGAACGTTGCCAGCATTAAGCCGCTCGCCGAGGCGGCACGGGACGCCGGCGCTGATGCAATCTCGCTCATCAACACGTTCGTTTCCCTGGCGGTGGATATCCGGACTCGCCGATCCCGTATCGGCGCGGGTTTCGCGGGACTTTCCGGCCCCGCCATCAAACCTCTCGCGCTGCGGCTGGTCTACGAAGCGGCCGAGACCGTAAGCATCCCGGTCATCGGGTTGGGCGGCATTCGAACGGGTGAAGACGCCGCCGAGTTTCTCATCGCCGGGGCATCGGCTGTCGAGGTGGGTACCGCGACGTTCATCGACCCACGCGCACCGCAGCGGATCGCGAAAGAACTGGAGACTGTCGCCGGGCGCCTGGGCATCAGCAGCATTCAGCAGCTTGTCGGCACACTCGAGTCTCCCGGCGGTACGGCGGCAAAGGCGAAAGAAATGGCCCCGTGCAAAATAGAGCAATGAAGGAAATCATCACACCGGAGAAGCCCAAAGCGGCCGGCCCCTACAGTCCCGCCGTCCGTCTGAATGGCATGGTTTTTCTGAGCGGCCAGATTCCGCTCGACCCTGACACGAATCAACTGGTCACCGGCTCCATCCAGGAGCAATGCGCGCGCGTGCTGGAGAACCTGAAGCTTGTCCTCGCGGCCGCAGGTCTTTCCTTTGACGATGTGGTGAAGACAACGGTCTTTCTGAAAGACATGAACGATTTCGCCCAGATGAACGAAACGTACGGCGGTTTCTTCGGGGCTACTCCCCCGGCCCGCACTACGGTCGAAGTGGCGCGGCTGCCGCGCGACGTGCGGATCGAAATCGAAGCGATCGCTATCGACCCGCATCACAAATACCCGTTCGCTAAGTAGGCAGGCGAAGGCGGCTGGATGAGCCCGCGGTTCTCAGCGAGGCGAAGACTTAAGGTTCCTTCGGCGCGTCCGCCGGCTTCAGGGGCGGATGCGCGCTGTATTGCTTCTCCGGCGGGTTGAGGGTGATGTCTAGGGTCTTTTCGTCGCCCTCTACATCCAGCTTCTTACCGTAGGTCTGATACTGCTTGGTGATCACCTGGAGCTGCACGGTGCCCTCGGGCACAGGCGGGAAGTGAGCGATTCCCTGCTGGTTCGTCTTCACTTCCCAATGAATCGGCTTGCGCTTGCCGAGCTTCATGACCTGATGCGAACCCAGAAAATCTAAAATCACGGCCGCATTCTCCACCGGTTTGTCGTACTGATTCTTGACCACCACTTTGATGGTGGTTTCAGGCGTGCTCGCCAGCACACCCAGGCAGAACAAGAGCAAAACCGCGAGAGTCGCGAAACGTACTTTCATGCTTTGGATTATCCCTTAACGGCCGGAACGCGTCGGAACTGCCGGTGCCAGCAGCGGCTCGATGGCGGCGCGCAAGCTCGCTTCATCCATTACGCCCGGATGATACAGCCGGACGATTCCATGCCGGTCAACGAGCACAATCGTGGGGGTAGTGCTGGCCCCGAAGCGTTCAAAATTTCCGGCATCGAGCGGCACCTGAGCATGCGGGATCGAACCGTAGTATTTTTCGTAGACCTTCTGCACGAACGCGGTCTCTTTCGCAGCGGGCGCGTTATCGTCCTCGGCCGTGTAGCCATAAAGCCGGGTTGGCGCGATCACTGCTAAACCCTTCGGTTCCAGTTCAGTTGCCAGCTTGGCGATGATCGGTGCTTCGGCTTTGCAGTCGACGCACCAATGAGCCCAGAAGAAGAGCAGCAGCACCTTGCCGCGCAGCGCCGCGATGGGCTCCGGCCTGGTTCCGATCCACTGTGTTTCATGCAGCAGCGGCATCGGCCGGCCTTGCAGAGTAAGGAGATTGATGTTCTTCTGCAGGCGGTCGGCAAGCGAAGTGCCACGCCACTTCTGTAGCGCGGCCCGCAACAGCGCGAGCGCTTCCGCTTTCTTGTGCTGCTCCGCCAGTGCCTCCGCCTGGACCTCATAGGCGGTGCCGAGCGCGAGGGGCAGATAAGGCTCGGCGTCCAATTTCCGTGTCGCCAGCAAGGTCTGCGAGATGCGCTCAATTTCGTCGGCATCCTTTACCGCCTCGGCGATATTGCCACTGGCGAGCTCGCCGCGCGCCACCCAGGAAAAGGCGTCAAGGGCTTCCGGGGTATCACCGTACAACCTGCGGTATTGACCCGCCATGGCGCGCGCCGATTCCAGATCGCCTCTCTGCAACGCCAGGTCGACATAGGCCACCACCTTCGGCACCGGCGGCTGGCCGTAGCTCTGCTGCTGGGCAAAAATGGTTGCTGCGGCGAACGCCAGGCAGAGCACGCCCGCCGCATTTTGAATTACTAAGCGCACACCGTTTTCAAGTATTCCCGAAACTGATCGCCGAGATCGTGGCGGTTCAGAGCGAACTCCACAGTGGCCTTGAGGAACCCGAGCTTGTCGCCGGCGTCGTAGCGCTTGCCTTCAAATTTCAGGCCGTAGATCGGCCGATTACGCAGCATGTACTTCAGCGCATCGGTGAGCTGAATCTCGCCGCCGCTGCCGGGCGGAACGGCTTCAATGCACTCAAAAATCTCCGGCGTCAGGATGTAGCGGCCGATGATAGCCAGGTTGGAAGGCGCATCTTCCGGCTTCGGCTTTTCCACCATGTTGCGGATGCGGTAGAGCCGGTTCTCGCGGCCGTTGTCCGCCACGAGCTCGGCATCTACCACGCCGTAGGCCGAGATCTGATCTTTCGGCACTTCCATCAGCGCCAGGACAGAAGCGCCGTAATACTCATAAACATCCAACAACTGCCTTACACACGGGATCTCAGAGGCAATGATGTCATCTGAAAGGATTACCGCGAAGGGTTCCGGTCCCACCAGATCCTTCGCGCGCGAGACGGCATGCCCGAGGCCCAGGGCTTCCTTCTGGCGGATGTAGCAAACGTCGATCATCTCCGAAATGCCGCGCACCTGCGACAGCATGTCGGTTTTGTTCTTTGATTCCAGCAAATGCTCCAGCTCGAAGCTGACATCGAAGTGGTCTTCAATGGACGATTTGCCCCGCCCAGTGACGATGATGATGTCTTGGATGCCGGAATGCATCGCTTCTTCCACTCCATACTGAATGAGCGGCTTGTCTACAACCGGCAGCATCTCTTTCGGTTGGGCCTTTGTTGCAGGCAGGAATCTGGTTCCCAGCCCGGCGGCGGGAAAAACTGCCTTGTGCACCTTTGGGATCATCACCCGCCATTGTACGCGGTTGAATCTGCTTAACTCCCCACTCGCCGAAGACGCTTTGGCACACGCGGAGCCGGTGTGCTACTCCTAAAAGTTAAGCTTAAGGACCTATCGGAATCAGATGGCTTACGTAATTGCCGAACCCTGTATTGGAACCAAAGACTCTGCCTGCGTGGACGCCTGCCCTGTAGACTGCATTCATCCCAAAAAAGATGAAGAGAAGTTCGAAAGCGCGGAAATGCTGTACATCGACCCTGTCGAATGCATCGATTGCGGCGCCTGCGTTCCGGTTTGCCCTGTTTCCGCCATCTTCGCCCTTGACGATCTGCCGGAAAAGTGGGCCGAATTCACCCAGCGCAACGCGGCATTTTTCGGCCGCTAGCTCTTTACGATGAATGGCCGGGCAATGCCCGGCTACACGCTCAGCGCCGATACGTAGCGCAGGATGTATCTGTCTCCCAGACTTTAACGTACGCAACCGAGCCTTTGTCCAGAGTCTTCTGAATCTCATCGAAGATGAACCGGGCGAGGTTTTCGGCTGATGGATTGATCTCGTCAAACGGCTTCAGTTCATTCAGGAATTGATGGTCCAGGTATTCGCTGGTGGCGCGCAGCCGGCGTTTCAGCTCCGTAAAATCGTAGAGCATCCCGTTCTGGTCTAATTCCGCGGCCTCCATGCCTACCTGGACACGATAATTGTGGCCATGCACGTTCTCGCACTTTCCCCGGTAGTTGCGCAGCGCATGGGCAGCGGCAAACGTGTGTTCTACACAAATCTCAAACATCGAAAAATTCTTGAACGTCCCCTAACTTGTCAGTGAATCGGTATGGAGGCAGGCTGTCGAAGAAGACGCGCCCGTAAGGCAGCCTCTTAATCCTATTATCCAGCAGCACCAGCACGCCCCGGTCCGCGGTTCCTCGAATCAATCGCCCGAACCCCTGCTTCAGCGCCAGCGCGGCCTGCGGAATCTGGTAGTCATAGAAGGCGTTGCCGCCGTTTTGCCGGACGGCTTCACTGCGTGCCGCCACGATCGGATCGGTGGGCACGGCAAATGGCAGCCGGTCGATAATCACGCAGCTCAGTTGCTCGCCTTGGACGTCGACCCCCTGCCAGAAGCTCGAAGTACCGAACAGCACGGCGCCTTTTGTCTCGCGGAAGGCTTCTATCAGCGCGGTGCGCGGCGCACTCCCCTGAATTAAAAGCGGGTATTCGAGCCGGTCGCGCAAAAGCTCATAAGTCTGCCGCATCTGGTGATAGCTCGTAAAAAGGACAAACGCCCTGCCGGACGAAGCCTGAATCACCTGTTCGATCTCATGCGCCGCGCGCCGGGTGAAATCCGCCCGCCGCGGATCGGGGAGATGCGGCGGCACGTACAGGACCACCTGCTTTTGGTAATCATACGGGCTCTCGACCCGAAGCGTTCTTGCGTGTTCCAGGCCCAGGCGGCCGAGTGCATAATCAAACTGGCCTGCGACGGCGAGAGTCGCGGAGGTCAGGACGACGGTCTCGACACGGCCGAAGAGATTCGCCGCAAGCACCTGGGAAACATCTATGGGCGTCGTTTGCAGATACATGCCGCGCCCGCGCCGCTCCGTCCAGTAGACATAAGTGGCGTCGCCGGACTGCATGAAGAATCGCAGCCCCTGCTGGATGGTTCTGGCGCGGCGCACCAGGGGCAGTGTTTCATCCACAACGCCTTCGATTAATTCGAGACGAGTGCAAAGGGCATCGAGTACAAACAGGATCTCGCGGTAAGTCTCTTCGTGCTGTCCCAGAAAGCGATCATGGTCGCTAAAGCTTTGCCGGCCTTCCTGCGGAAACAACCGGAAGAACTCTTCCGCACGATCGGTGATCTGGATAAGATTGCGATCCAGTTCGGGCGTGGCAAACAGCTTCCGGCGCGAGATGGCGGCCGTGTCTTTGACCAGTTCCTGTATTTGCAGGTTGCTCACGGTCATACCGAAGTACTGCCCGGCCACGTCCTCAATCTCATGGGCTTCATCGAAGATCACCGCCGAGTATTCCGGCAGGATCGCATTAAATGCCTGATCGCGCACCGCCAGATCGGCAAAGAAGAGGTGATGGTTGACGATGATGATGTTGCTTTGGAGCGCGCGCCGGTGCATCTCAGTAATGAAACAGCGCTCAAACTGCTTACATTTCTGACCTGAACACAAATCGCTGCGCGCATCGAGCTTCCACCAGGCCGTGCTCGTCTCCGCCATTTCGCGAAGCTCGCTGCGATCCCCGGTCTCGGTGCTTTTCTCCCACTCGCGGATGATGCGGAAGTCGTTGATCTCATCCAAGCCGGCCAACATGGGCTCGCGTTCGGCGTCGTACACCTTCTGCCGGCAAAGGTAATTGGCCCGGCCTTTCATGTAACAGACCGAAAGCGGCTGCTCAAACAGCGACTGGACGAACGGCACGTCCTTCAGGTAGAGCTGCTCCTGCAGGTTCTTTGTGCCAGTGGAGATCACGACCCGCTTGCCGGAGAGGATGGAGGGAATCAGGTAGGCCAGGGTCTTGCCCGTCCCGGTTCCCGCTTCCACTATGAGGTGCTGGCGTTCCTCCAGGGCGGAGGCAACGGCTTCGGCCATCTGCAACTGCCCCTCGCGGTACTCGTAGTTCGGGTGCGCGGCGGCGAGCAGCCCGTTCCGTCCAAAGAAACTACGGGGTGTCAGCTTGGGGGGCCGGTGGACCCGGTTTTCGGCTTGAGAAATGGCGCTCACTGAAAGACGGAGGGTTTCTGGAACCCTCAGTTTAGTACGGTTCGGCGGCGGTCTCATCTCCGCCGGGTGATGAAAATATTTTTGGGTCTTAAATTCGGGATGTCCCGCTATGCTCAAAGAGGGCAATGGCGGAAGAAGAAGACGTCCTCTATCTCACGGAGCTGCTCGGCCTTCAGGTTTATGATCTGAAGGGCCGGAATATCGGCACGCTGCGCGACGCCGCACTGGTTCCGCTCATTGATCCCGTCCGGCTGGACCGTTTTCTGGTAGGCGCCGGCCCGGGCTGGCTCAGCATCCGCTACGACCAGATCAAATCCATCACAACCGAGGGCATTCACCTCAAAGACGAGCGCCTGACACCGTATCATTCCGACGAATACATGATGCGGATGGTCCGCGATCTGCTCGACCAGCAGATCATCGATACGGAAGGCCGCAAGCTGGTGCGCGTCAACGACGTTACGTTCCTCAAGGAGTGCGAAGGCGGTCTCGATGTCCTTCACATCCTCGAAGTGGACATCGGGATCCGGTCGATTGTCCGCCGCCTTCTTCGCGGAATTCTATCTCCTGCCGCGATCCGCAGAGTGCAGAAGCGGATTCCGGCTCACTCGATCCGATGGGAATTCTGCAACGTTCTGGAAGCGGACCCGCAGCGGCGCGTTCGCCTGAACATTTCAAACAAGCTGCTGGAAGACATGCACCCGGCCGATCTAGCCGACATTGTCGAACACCTCGGGCACGAGGATCGGGCTGCCTTGTTCCAGACGATGGACAGCGAGAGCGCAGCCGAGCTTCTCACGGAAGTGGACCCCGAACTTCAGCCGCGCATTATCGAATCGCTCGGCGCCGACCGGGCCGCCGAGATTCTGGAGGAGATGGAACCGTCCGAAGCGGCGGATCTTTTGAACGAGCTGGAAGAGGAACGTTCGGAAGAGATCCTAGAGGAGATGGAGCCGCAGGATGCCGAGGAAGTAGAAGAACTGCTCGAGTTCCGGGATGACACCGCCGGCGGCATGATGGACACCGGCTACGTCTCGCTACCGAAAGAGGCCTCCGTGGCTCAGGCGATGGAGGTGCTCAAGAAGGACGAAGAGAGCCTCGAGAGCCTTCACAGCATCTTCCTGGTGGACGGCGACAATCATCTTTGCCATGAAGTTCCCCTGGCGCGGCTCATCTTCGCGGCGGGGGACACGCCGCTCACGGACCTGGCCTCAGACCCGCTGTTGTTCGTCACATCGGACGAAAAGCTTGACCGCATCGCGGAGATGTTCGATAAGTACAATCTGCTGGCGCTTCCGGTGGTCGATGACCGGAACGAACTGGTCGGCGTGATTACGGTGGACGATGTGGTGGCGATGCTGCGCAATGCCTGAAAGGAGAGCTTTCAGCGATCAGCCATCAGCGATCAGCCATCAGCCGTCAGCTTTGTTTCCAAAATCCAGCTGAAGGCTCTCCAGAAAACGCTCGCACAACTGCGGCAGTTTCAAAGAGTTAGCCTTTCGCGTTTTCTAGCGTTTAGCGACCTCCCCAAGGGGACGGTCGGTTGCTGATAGCTCTCCTGAAACTGCTCCGCTACCTTCTCCCACTGTGCCACTACCGCCAGGGCTTCGAAGCAGTTTCTCTCACTCACCACGCGCCCCAAGCGCGCCCGTTGCTGATGGCTGATAGCTGAAGGCTATTTGCTGGCGGCTGAAAGCTTATCACTAGATTCGTGGTACACCCAAAAATGTGGAATTCTCTTTGACCGGTGTGACCCATCTGCGATACCACCGCTGG
>Ga0213872_10001119_pt1 | contig 18347 bp, 19 predicted proteins | sample VelepicomBERX_R2_FD_160071 | JGI IMG/M metagenome (GOLD analysis project Ga0213872, IMG submission 160071) | Rhizosphere microbial communities from Vellozia epidendroides in rupestrian grasslands, the National Park of Serra do Cipo, Brazil - RX_R2 | ecosystem: Host-associated > Plants > Roots >...
GCCGCGCTGGAGGAGATGCGGCGCGACGGGACCATGTCGCGCCTGGAGAAAAAATACGAGCACTGGAACGGCCAGAAATAAGGCCGTCCTGTTTAACGGGATGCGTAAATCCGGTCCGGGTCCAGCTGGCTGAAGCCCGCAAAGGGCAGGCGTTCCATGTGGCTGACGGCGATGCTCTCGCCCTCGTCGCGGAACACGAACAAGGTACCGTTAGCCGACTGGAATACGCCGGAGGCCAACGGGAAGATTTCCACTTTCGGCTCATTGCGCAGCCGGGTGAAATAGCGGTGATGCTGCTCCTCGAAGGTCAGCACCATGCCCGTCTCCATCTGATAGGGCTGAAGGTAGCTGCGGAACTCCTGTGGCGCCAGCACATAGCGCTCGGTGATGGCTTCATGCTTCAGAATCTTGACCTGGATATCGCCCGTCTGTGCTGGATCGGGCGCCTCTTGTGCTGCCAGTGCAATGGTGGGGCCGACAAACGCCAGCACGACCAGAGCACTCAACATCAACCTGCTCATGATCTCGCCTCCGACTTGATGAATCACCCGGTGCTGCGGTGATCCATTCAGAGTAGCAGCCCGCTGGCCCGATGGTGGAAAAACATCCCAATGACAGGCAAGCCTTTCATAGCTTGCCTGTCCTGAACAACGATCAGCGGCCGGCCACCATGGTGGTATTGGCGAGCAGCGCCTGCGCCATTGGCAGGCGTTCGTAATTGCTGATGGTGACAGCGTAGCCATCATCCTGGAACTCGACGCGGGTGCCGGCGGCGGTCATGAACACGCCGGGAGCGACGGCGAACATCTCGGTCTTTTTCTGGCCACGGATCTCGGCGTAGTAGTGGGTGACGCGCTGGCTGAAGTGGATGTCGTCGTCGTTGCTCAGGCGGTAGGTGTAGGCATAGTCCTGAAAGTCCTGCGCCTTGATTTTAAAGGCGTCTGCAGCCTTGATCTGCACCGATTCGGTCTTGCCGTCCTGCGGTGCGGCGACAGCGCTCAGGGAAGTCAGGGCGAACGCGGCCGCAACCGCCAGTAAAGTGGTTTTCATGATGTGGCTCCGATGATGATGGGTTAGTGTTATCGGCCGCCGCTGCACTCACATGGTCAGCGGTGGACAGCAGCAGATTAGCACCGCCCAGGGGCCAGGTCTGGTCAATGCGACAAGCTGCGGATAGGCGGTGTCCAACGGCGAAAAAGCGCGATGAATGGCTTTTTCGGCACTTGGCAGGTTATTATTTCCATATATCAACTTTCCAATTCATTTCGTGGAAAAATATCTGCCCCGATGGCTGCTGGCAGCCGGCATTTTGTGCTGTGGCTGTATCAGTCCGGCCCAGGCTCAGAACGACGGCTCCCTGTGCTTGCCGTGCGTCCCGATAGACTTCGTGGCCAAGCTGATCCCAGGCAGGCTGTCGGAAGAAATGGAAGCTGCCATCTACCGGGGCAATCTGGACAAGCTGAAAACGCTCCTGCACAAGAATGACAGGAGCCGCGCCGAAAAGGCCTTGCAGCTGACTGTGGGCTACTACCTCCAAGCTCCGCAAAGCGACTACTTCGATATCATTCAATTTCTGGTGGAGGATAAGCGCGTCGATTTGGCTGGATCGGCAGGAACCGAACTACTTCAACAGATCGCGGACTCCAGCATCTCCACGCCTGCACCTAAGCAAAGTGCGCTCCAGCTGATTCTGGCGCAATCCATGCCCGCCCCGAAGCAAAGAGTAGCGCAGCTGAGTCTGGCGCAATATGCAATTGACCACGGTGCCAAGGCACAAGGTGTCGAGCTCAAGGCATGCAATGCCTGTGATTCATATAACGACCTGATCTCGCTGCTCACCAGCCACGGCGCCAAAGCCACCGCCAGCAAGTAATACGCAAAACGCCGGGCAGGCTTGCGGGCGCAGGTTAAATCAGTGATAATGCGGGTCGCATTGCCGGGCCAACCGGCAGATGCTCTAGAAGCAACACCTGCCTCGGTGGTGAAATTGGTAGACGCAGCGGACTCAAAATCCGCCGCCGCAAGGCGTGCCGGTTCGATTCCGGCCCGAGGCACCAATTCAAGAAAAAAGCACAGAATCCTCTGTGCTTTTTTCATTTCTGCCTATAGCTACCTCTAGATGTTCCTCTGCGCGTATTTCGAGACGTTTCTAACCTTAGCAGCGGTCGAGCACATAGCAGCTGAGTTGGATTTCCCCCTTATTTAGAAAAGTATAAGCTTTCATGCTATGATCGTCTCGAAGCTATTGCGCTTCAGAATAGGGGGTCGCTATGTTAGGTAAGCTGATTCTCTGGATTAAAAACCCGGAATAGCGCTGGGTTCCATCCTCCGTCCAATGGTCAGCGATAGGGCTGCAATGCGAGGAATCATGGTTTATACGTGACACATATTTTCGTATTTCTTGTGTTAGGTATGTCAGGCATCAAGTCACCCAAATAGGAGAAGGAAGGCTGCCTATCCACTCTTCCCTATCCGCCGCATAGTTTCAATGCCCTACAACTGTGCACTTAATCCTTCAAGCTCATCCACCAAGTCAAGCCCCCTCTCACGGCTAATGTCGTCCGCTGTCTGATCGGACATATAGCTGGTGAGTTGGATTTGTTCTGACGCTCTTCCACTTGCCGTTCACCTTCACGACGCTATACATATCAGGCAGCATTTCAAGGTGCCGTTGACGCTCATATTCCGCTTCGTCACTTTTCTTACGTAGCCGCTGTAAATGCAGCAGCGTCAGTCGTGGTCGCCTTGTGTCGCTACGCTTGGCGCTCGTATCTACGTATTCAAAGCCACTGCTGTAATAGCTGTCGTTGCGCTGCTTGTGCAGCGCTTGTGTGATCTCGTGCATTAGCATAGTGCTTGTCTCCGGTATTGTTATATTTAGCTGCGCGGGTCGCTACTAAAAAAACAAATCATTGCCCTGTGAGAATTGGCGTATTTTTCACTTAGGCAAGATGCTATTCTTAGTGAAATTTTCCGGAGCTATGCATTCTGCATGTTAGGCTCGGTATTTTAGAGCCATTTTTCAAGGGGATAGTGTTGGCGGTCATTGTCAAAATTTCGAATTTGAAGTCGATCAAAACCCTAGAGTTTGACGTGCCATTAAGCGGTGCCTTTGTTATCACGGGCGCAAACGGCTGCGGTAAGACTTCCCTTCTCACTGTTTTGCATAGGATGGGGGCCCGTAATGCGTTCCAAACCGGACTTCCCGGCGGCCAAATCGCCACAGGGATCGACTCTATCAACAATACCGTCATCGAATACGAAATTCATGGCCAATCTGTTTCATACCGCTACAACAAAGAGCGTTGGTCTGCCACTCCAAAGTCTAATAGCGGCCTCGTAAGTGGAGCGTTTCGAGAAGTACTTTTCCTAAAGGCTGATTCATCTCGTGTTGAACCAACCCCAAATGAACTGAAAGGACTTCGTAAACAACCTGCAAACGCGGATCTGCGGGACTTTATGAATGCGGTTTTTGACACGACTAAGTTCACAAATCTACATCAAATCGGACTGCGCGGACGCAACGTAACCGCCCATCTTATCGATTGTTCATCGCCAGGTGATAGGAAAAAAACGTATTACTCCGAAAAGGCATTCAGTCTTGGCGAGCTCTGTGTCATGCGCCTTGGGCAAAAACTGCTATCAATGATTACAGGCGGCTTATACATCATAGATGAATTTGAAATGGCCCTGCATCCAGCTGCGCAGATCAGACTCTTTGCACAGATTGAAAAGCTTGCAAGGGACCGTAATTGCACTGCTCTGGTATCGACCCATTCCTCAAGCCTAATCAAGACACTGGGGCGAGGTAAGATCATTTACCTTGAAAACGAAGCGGGTGAAGTGACCATTCATCGCAACGTATATCCAACCTATGCCCTTCAACACCTGTCTTTGGATGAAGAAAGCGCACCCGACAAACTGATATTTGTGGAAGATGTTTCAGCAAAGAGTTGCGTTGACGAGTTGTGGCGGCAGCATATTCAAAGTCAGTTAGCTGCAGGTGTCAGAATTCTGCCGACCGTTCAAATCGCAGTCATAGGTGGGTATAAGGAGGTGCTTCGCTTCTTGGGCCGTAGCGCATCCTTCGTGCCGGCACTAACGCGAAGAATTGCCGCTCTGGACGCCGACGCTGAGCCCGTTTGCCTTCCGCCAGTTGTCGCTGCAGGCCAGCCCGTACCTGCTCTTAGCGTCCCACAGCAACTATATGCAGCACATCGAGCCGATGTAACCTTCCTCCCTTGGACTCCTGAAGTTGGCTTATGCGAGTTGCTTCGAACGGACCTTGCCACCCACCGAACTGGGATCAGGAACTTGACGGGAATTATGAACCTCGCAATTTCGCAAGCCCAAGCAAATGCGCACGCTGGCCTAGCCAATCGACCACTTCGAGATGCATGCAAACGCACGGTAGATGATATCGCTTCCGCCATATCCCAGCGAAACGGCTGCTCCGAAGAACGAGCACGAGAAATTCTGCTGGGATATCTAGTTCAGGTTTCGATTGTGCAAGACGCAGCAACGATGCGTGCGCTATCCGGGCGTCTTTTCAACTAATAAACATCTTTCGGATGATTGCCGCTGGCCGGGTCGACTACACGCTGGACTACGACTTCATCCTGGCCTACCAGATGCAGGACACGACTGCGCTGAACGCGCTGGTGACGCTGCCCATCGATATCGCCAACACGCTGCGGGTAGGCAGCTTTACCTCCCCTCGCAACACATGGGGAAAGAAGATGATCAAACGGATCGACGCCAGCGTCTGCCGGCAGGCGCAGGACGCGCGCTACCGCGACCAGTTCGAGCGCTGGCTCACGCCCGCCGTCAGGTCGCGCTACGCGGCCAGGTCCGACAAGTTCTACAAAAACCCGAAAACCCGCGCAGCGGAAGGCCGCGCGGGTTGATTGCCTTAAACTTAAGCCGCGAAGCCGCCGTCGATCAGCAGGTCGCCGCCGGTGACGAAGCCCGCTTCCGGACCGGCCAGATAGGCCACCATCGCGGCGATTTCATCGGCCTTGGCGTGACGGCGCACGGCCATCAGATCGTGCAGCGCGGCGCCGAATTCGCCCGCTTCCGGGTTCATCTCGGTATCGACCGGACCTGGCGCCACGTTGTTGACGGTGATGCCGCGTGGGCCCAAGTCGCGCGCCATGCCCTTGACCAGGCCGACCAGCGCCGATTTGCTCATCGCGTAAGCCGCGCCGCCGGCGAACGGCATGCGCTGGGCGTTGGTGCTGCCGATATTGATGATGCGGCCGCCTTCTTTCATGTGCTTGGCCGCCGCCTGCGACGCCACGAACACCGAGCGCACGTTGACAGCCACGGTGCGGTCAAAATCTTCCAGCGTGAACTGGTCCAGTGGCGCCACCGCCAGCACGCCGGCGCTGTTGACCAGGATGTCCAGGCGGCCGAAACGCTCGGCGACGCTGTCGATCGCCTTGGTCAGTGCAGCGGCATCGGTGGCGTCGGCCTTGATGGCGATGGCGTGGGCGCCGGTTTCCTTGATCTCTTTGGCCAGCGCTTCCGCCGCCACTGCCGAGGCAGCGTAACCAATGGCGACAATCGCGCCTTCGCGTGCCAGGCGGCGGGCGGTAGCGGCGCCGATGCCGCGCGAACCGCCGTGGATGAAGGCGACTTTACCGTTCAGTGCGTTACTCATGATGTGCTTCCTTTCAGGTTCGGGTGGTTGATGAACACAGTATGGTCATCACCACCTGATCGCGGTAGTCACAAAATATCGCATTCAGTTTCAACCATTGGCATAAGATAAGTCCATGTTGACCGAACTGAGCAGCTATCTCGACACCTTTATTGCCGCCGCCGACGAAGGCAGCTTTTCCGCCGCCGCGCGCCGCCTGGGACTGACCCCGGCCGCCGTCAGCAAGAGCGTGGGCCAGCTGGAGGCGCGCCTGGGCGTGCGCCTGTTCCAGCGCAGCACCCGCAGCCTGGCGCTGACCACCGACGGCGAGCGCCTGTACGCCCAGGTGCGGCGGCCGTGGAGCGAGATCGGCGACGCCCTCACCGATCTGCGCCAGGGCGCGGGCAAGCCGGCCGGCACGCTCAAGGTCTCGCTGGCGCACACGGTGGGCCGCGAATACTTCGTGCCGATGATGGGCGAGTTCGTGCGCCGCTATCCGGACGTGGTGCCGGACCTGTACTTCGATAACCGCCAGGTGGATCTGATTGCAGAAGGCTTCGACGTCGCCATCGGCGGCGGCATCGAACTGACCGACGCGCTGGTGGCACGCCAGCTGGCCACCTTGCGCATCGTGCTGGTGGCCTCGCCCGCGTATCTGCAGGCCCATCCCGCACCGGCCGAGCCGCTGGAACTGGCGCGCCACTGCGGCCTGCTGCGCCGCCAGCTCAGCTCAGGACGATTGGCGCCGTGGACCTTGAAGAACGAGTCCGGCCAGGAGATGCTGGCCAGCCCCCGGCCGGTGCTGGTGGCCGACGATCCGGAAGCCCTCGCGCGCGCAGCGTCCGATGGCATGGGCATCGCCATGCTGCCGCTGGCGCACGTGCTGCCGCTGCTGGAGCGCGGCGCGCTGCGGCGGGTGCTGCCCGACTGGTACGCCGACGCGCTGCCGCTGTCGATCTACTATTCCAGCCGCAAGCTGGTGCCGGCCAAGGTGCGGGTCTTTGTCGACTACATCCTGGAAGAATTCCGCGCCAGCGGCCACGCCGCCCGTTTCCGCCAGGGCTGATTTGGTACACTGCAAATCTGCCACAATCATCGCCATCCGCCAGAAGGAGCAAGCATGCCCGAAAAGAATCTCGAAATGACCGTGCTGGAGTCGTTCAACCACCTGATCGCCAACCATCCTTCGCTGCTGATTCCGCTGTACGAGATCGTCCACAACCACCTGGGACTGCCGAAGAACGAACTGCCCTGGCTGCTGGGCACCAACCGCATTCCGCTGGTGGACATCCAGCAGTTCGACTACGACCGCGCGCTGGGCGTGGAGCACGACATCCGCAGCAAGTACAACTTCCAGGGCGACCTGGCGCGCATCTATGCCGAAAACAAGGGCTACCTGGTGCACAAGTGGCACCACTACATTCCCCTGTACGAGCGCTATTTCGGCCCCTTCCGCGGCAAGCCGGTCCGCTTCCTGGAAATCGGCGTCAGCAAGGGCGGCAGCCTGCAGATGTGGCGCCAGTACTTTGGTCCGGAAGCGGTCATCTTTGGCGTCGACATCAACCCAGAATGCGCCCAGCTGAACGGACTGGCGGGCCAGGTGCGCATTGGCTCGCAGGACGATCCGGCCTTCCTGGCCTCGGTGGTGGAAGAAATGGGCGGCGTCGACCTGATTCTGGACGATGGCAGCCACCAGATGGCGCATATCCCGGTGACCTTGCAGGCGCTGTTCCCGCTGCTCAACCAGGGCGGCCTGTACATGATCGAAGACCTGCACACCGCCTACTGGGAAACCTTTGGCGGCAGCTACCGCTCACCGCAGAATTTCTTCAGCACCGTGGTGCAGGATCTGATCGACGACATGCACCACTGGTATCACAAGGACGGCCAGAAGCGCCCGGAGGTGAGCGACTTCTGCCCTGCCGTGCATGTGCACGACTCCATCGTGGTGCTGGAAAAGCAGCGCGTGCTCAAACCCTCGCGCTCGATGATCGCTTAAGAGGCCACTAAGCCTGGGCGGCAAACAGAGCGTCGATATGGGTAATCACCATGGCGTCGCTCAGGTGCACCGCCAGGCAGTCATTGCCCAGCCGCCAGATCTTGTAGCCCTTGTTGGAGATGTACTGCAGCAGCTGGGCGTTGTTGTCTGCAAACTGCGGCAGGCCCCAGGCTTCAAAGTACAGCGCGGGGCGGTCGCGCTCCAGCATTTTTTCCGCCGAGCGGAACACGGACAGTTCCATGCCTTCCACGTCGACCTTGAGGAAGGCGATCGGCGCGGCGGGCAGCACATCATCCAGCTGCACCATGGCCACCGTCTCGAATTCGCGCGCATAGTTGCCAGGCTCGGCGATGCCGGGAATGGCGCCGCGCTTGGCCATGATGGCCGGGTCCAGCGAGACGGATCCCGTATAGCGTTCCTGGAAAATATCGAAGTCCGGCACCTGGATGGTGGCGCCCGGCGTGCACACGCCCACCGCCTGCTTGAAGGTGCGCACATTCTGCAGCTGGTTCAGCACCAGGTTGCCGCAGAAGTGGTGGTACACATTGCGCTGCGGCTCAAAGCTGTAGACCTTGCGGTCCGGGCAGGCGGCCGCGATCGGCACGGTAAAGATGCCGATATTGGCGCCCACATCGACGATATCGCCCAGCTTGTGGCGCAGCACTTCCACCGTCAGCACCACGCCGTGGAACTCAAACGCGCCATCGCGCAGCAGGGCCGCCTGGATGGTTTCCTGCGGATTGCAGATGATGAACTTGCCATGCCGGGTATCGGCGATCTGGAGCGGGTTGGTCATTGCTCGGTCTTTCAGAACCAGTTGACGGGAAGGTCGAGGCCGTTGGTCTTGAGCAGGGCCTGGCGCGCCTGCTTCAGTTCCAGGCTGGGCGCGGGCCAGCGCCGGTACACGTGCAGGAAGTCGGCGATCACCGTGTTGTCGTTGGACGACTCCTGGGTGCCGCGGCGGTTGCCCGCGTTGACGTAATCCTTGCACACCACCGCGCCGCCGCCCGGCACGTACACCGGCATGGCCTTGGCGCACACGCCGAGGATAAAGTCCCAGTCTTCCAGCGAACGCAGGTGCGGATCGACCGTCACCCCTTCCAGCACGTTGCGGCGGTACACCAGCACGTTATTGGGAATGAAGTTCTTGACGTGCACCGTGGCGGGCGGAATCGCCGCCAGCGACAGCGGCATCTGGCCCAGCTGGCCCAGCTCAGGCTTGCTGCGGTCTTCGGTGACCACTTCGTAATCGGAGAACAGCACATGCTCGCCGGTTTTGGACGCGTGCGCGTGCATGTTCTGCAGGTGATGCGGGCGGTACATATCGTCATCATCCAGGAACACCACCCAGTCGCCGCGCGCGGCCTGCATGGCGGCATTGCGGCTGGTGGCCGGACCGGGGCCGGCGTTATGTTTGATGAAGGTGTCGTTCTCACCCAACAGTTCAGCCACGACGGCGCCTGTTTCGGCATCCATCGCGTCGGCGGCGACGATGATTTCAAAGTCCTGGAAGGTCTGCGCCCGCAGCGACTGCAGAGCACGCCGCAGCAGCGGCGCGCGCAGGTGGGTGGAGGTGATGACGCTGAAGAACGGTACGCGGGATTTCATCATGCTAACCGGCTCATGAAGGGTTAATGCCCGCTACCATATCACGTTCAGAACAGGCCGAGGAAGCCATCCGCAAAGCAGACCAGGCCGATCAGGCCGATCGGCATGGAGGCGAACCACACGCGCTTGGCTTTCATCAGGCCGGCGATCGAGTTCAGCAGGATCGCCACTTGCAGGAAGATGACCGCAATCCCGAACGGCTTGCCGCGCACCTTGGCGTTGTCGCGGATCGCCTCGAAGCTGCGCGCTTCGGCTTCGATCTTCTTCTTTTCATCGTTGTATTTCTCGACCTTGGCCTGGTAGTCCGCGATCTTCTTGTCGTAGGCGATGGCGGCCGGGCTGCCAGGCTGCAAGCTCAGCGCCTGCAGGCGGAACTGGTCGATCTGCAGCTCATGCAAATGCTGCTTGGTGCTCTTGGCCTGGTAGAAGGCCCACTGGTCGGACGCCAGGCTCTGGTTGATCACACTCTGGGTGGAGTAGCCGCCGCCCTTGAAGGTCGACAGGGTCGCGCCCACGGCCAGCACAACAGTAGCCAGCGCCATATGGGTCATCCAGGGTTCTTTCTTTTCTTCAGCCATGCTCTTCGTGCAGTGTAGTTTCGATGCCGCAATATTAAAACATGGCGGCCCGGCAGGCTAGGTCCAGATGCGGTAGATCCAGTAGCTTTCGTCGTCATCGCGCACGCGGGCCAGCTCGGCCGGGCTGTGGCCGGTGATTTCACGCGTCTCGCGGCAAAAGTGGGCCTGGTCAGCATAACCGGCTTGGGAGGCCAGGTCGGCCCAGGAAACGTCGCCGTTGGCGATGGCGTCACGGGCGTGGAAGAAGGATTCCTCGGAGCGCTGCATGCGGCGCAGCCGGCGCATCGGCTGACCGGCCCAGGCCTTGATACGCCGCTCCATATTGCGCACGCCACGGCCAATGCCGCCGGTCGCCGCTTGCGCCGCCAGGTGCTGCAGCCAGTCGCCGGCCTGCGCCAGCGCCCCGTCGGCGGCGCGCACAGCCTGCCAGCGCGGCTCCAGAAACTGTTCCAGGATGCGGATGCGCTGGGCGTCATCCGGCGCGGCCAGCACGGCGTCCGCCATGGCGCCCCACTCCGGCCCCAGCACCTTGCCGATGGGATGGAGCTGATCCACGTATGCCGACAGATCCAGCCCGCTCAGCGCGTGCAGGGCCTGCGGCGGGAGCATCGCCATCAGCAGCCGCACCGGCCCCGGGTTGTAGCTGACCGTAGGACGGGACTGCGGCCCCACCATCAGGGCGCGCACGAAGGGCCGCGCCACTGGCATCGGTGGCTCCAGCAGCTCCGCCTCGCCCTCGATGAAGAAGGTGAGCGAGCACAATGGCGTGGCGGGGAAACGGTTCAGCCGCTGGGCCGGGTCCAGCAACGGCGCCTCCACCGTGCTGCGCAGGATATACGCGCGCACACAGCCAGCCAGCGCGGCGCGCGGCAGCTGCAGGCGGGCGTTGGACTGGGTGGTGGACAGGACGGACATGGCAAAATTATAGCGGCGTCGGCCGCGCCTTGCTGATGTCGCAAACGTTCAATACGCCGCGCTGCGAAAAGCGCACACTGGGCTAAACTCAGTCAAGGAGAGCTCATGGATACACCAATGCCTTCGTCGCTTGCCGCTACACCCACGCCGCTGCGCAATCTGGACCAGCTGCCCGGTCCGCGCGCCTGGCCATTCTTCGGCAATCTGCTGCAGATGCGCCCCGCGCGCATTCACCTCGACATGGAACGCTGGAGCCAGCGCTACGGCACCCTGTTCCGCGTGAGGATTGCGCGCACGCCAGTGCTGGTGCTGGCCGATCACGACACCATCAACACCGTGCTGCGCAACCGACCGGACGGATTTGAGCGCGCTGAAGTCACCCGCATCGTGTCGGACGAACTGGGCGGCCTGCCCGGCGTGTTCCTGGCCGAAGGCACGGCCTGGCGCAACCAGCGCCGCATGGTGATGGCAGGCTTTGCACCACACGCCATCAAGGCCTATTTCCCTTCGCTGGTGAAGGTGGCGCTGCGCCTGCAGACGCGCTGGCGCGGCGCAGCTGCTGCGAACCGTCCTATCGAACTGCTGGATGACCTGAAACGCTACACGGTCGACATCATCGCCGGCCTGGCCTTCGGCACGGAAGTGAATACCATCGACGGCGGCGAGGACGTGATCCAGCGCCACCTGGACATCATCATGCTGGGTGTGGCCCGCCGCAGCGTGGCGCCCTTCCCGCGCTGGCGCTACCTCAAGCTGCCCGGCGACTACCGGCTGGAGCGCAGCGTGGCCGCCCTGCGTGAGGCGATCCACAATCTGATCGCCGCCGCACGCCAGCGCATGGAAGCCGATCCGTCGCGCCGCGCCCATCCGCCCAATCTGCTGGAAGCGATGATCGCCGCCGCCGATGAAGGCGACAGCGGCGTGGACGATATCGCGGTGGCGGGCAATGTCTCCACCATGCTGCTGGCGGGCGAAGACACCACTTCCAATTCGCTGGCCTGGCTGCTGTATCTGCTGCGCCGCAACCCGGCCGCGCTGGCGCGTGCGCGCGAGGAAGTACGCGCGCTGGCCCCCGACACTTCCGCCTTCACCATCGAGCAGATGGACAGCCTGGACTTCCTCGACGCCTGCGTACACGAGTCCATGCGCCTGAAACCGGTAGCGCCCTTCCTGCCCGTGCAGGCCCTGCGCGATACGGTGATCGGCGACGTCAACGTGCCGAAAGGGACGCACATCTGGTGCATCATGCGCCACGATTCGGTGGACGAAACCAAGGTGCCGCAGGCGCAGGAGTTCGATCCGGAGCGCTGGCTGCGCCCCGACGACAGCACGATGGTCAAGCGCCTGACCCAGCCCTTTGGCGCGGGCCTGCGCACCTGCCCGGGGCGCTATCTGGCGCTATTGGAGATCAAGATCGCCGCCGCCATGCTGCTTTCCACCTTCGAGCTGGAGTCGGTCGATACGCCGGATGGCGCCGAGGCGCGCGAGACCATGGGCTTCGTCATGTCGCCGCACGGCTTAACCATGCGGCTGCGCCCAAGCGAATAAAGGTATCATGGCCGCTCCCCAAAAAATGGAGACTGGCAGATGAAAAAAATATGGTTGGCGGGACTGGCCCTGGTGGCTGGTTTCGCACATGCACAGCAATGCCCCGATACGTCAGCGCTGAAGAAGGCGCGCGATGTGGTTCAGGATCTGGAGCGGATCAACACCCCGGACGGCATCCAGGAATCGTACAAGACCAAGCTGGGTGGGGTGGAGCAGTGGGTCAACGTGCGCGGGCAGGACAAGGGCAATCCCATGGTCCTGTTCATCCACGGCGGTCCGGCTTCGCCGCTGATTCCCACCATCTGGCAGTTCCAGCGTCCATGGGAAGAATACTTCACGATAGTGAACTACGACCAGCGCGGCGCGGGCAAGAGCTACGGTGAGACCGATCCGGCCACTGTCAGCGACAGCATCCACATCCAGCGCTATATCGATGACGCGATCGAGCTGGCCGAATACCTGAAAACCCGCTACCACCAGAAGAAGCTGATCCTGATGGGCCACAGCTGGGGCACCGTGGTCGGCATGGGTGCGGCGCTGAAGCGTCCGGACCTGTTCTATGCCTACGTCGGCGTCGGCCAGGTAATCAGCACGCATGAAAGTGAGCGCGTCAGCTTCAACTACGCGCTGGCCGAGGCCAAGAAACAGAACAATGCCGAGGCGCTGAAAGACCTGGAGTCGATCGCGCCCTATCCCGGCAATCAGCCCATCACGCGTGAGCGCATCATCGTCGCGCGTAAATGGCCTCAATACTACGGCGGGCTAACCGCTTACCGCAACGAGTCACCCTACTTCTTCGATGCGTCGCTGCTGTCGCCGGAATACAACGACCAGCAGCGCTGCGACATCGACCAGGGCAATGTGTTTACGCTGGGCCGCCTGCTGCCGGAGTTTATCAACGTCGATTATTCCGGCGTGCGCCAGTTCCCTATCCCCGTGTTCATGTTCATGGGACGCCACGACTACACCACGCCGAGCGAGCCAACCGCCGCCTGGCTGGCCAAGGTCAAGGCGCCCGCCAAGCGCGGCGTGTGGTTCGAGCATTCGGCCCACATGATCCCGTGGGAAGAGTCGGGCAAGATGCTGATTACGCTGGTACAGGACGTGCGTCCTCTGGCGGCGCAGAAGAAGAAGGCAGGCGAATAACGGCATTCAAACCGCCCTCGGGGTGATTGGACAGCAGCAGCTTGCCGCCATGTCCTTCGATCACGCCGCGGGCGATGCCCAGCCCAAGGCCCATGCCGCCGTCATTGCGTTCACGGCCATGGGCCAGCCGCACATAAGGCTCGAACAGGCTGGAGAAGGCGTCTTCCGACACGCCCGGTCCGTGGTCGCGCACGGAGATGTCGATCCAGCCGTCCTGCGCGCGCACAGCGATCTCGGCGCGCTCACCGTAGAACAATGCGTTGTCCAGCAGGTTGCCGATGGCGCGCTTGATCGCCAGCGGCTTGCCGCGCACGCTGATGCCGCTGTCCGTGTAGGCCACGCTCTGCCCCGCCAGCTCCGCGCTGCGCACCAAGCGGCGAATCAAAGGATCCAGCCGCACCTCGGCCGGGTTCTCATGGATGTCGCTATCCTTCACGCATTGCAGCGCGCCTTTCACCATCATGTCCAACTCATCGAGGTCTTCCTCGAATTCGTTGCGCAGCTCATCGTCGTCCAGCAGCTCGGCGCGCAGCTTGAGGCGTGTAATCGGCGTGCGCAGGTCGTGCGAGATGGAGATGAACAGGCGCTCCCTGTCCTTGATATAGCGTGCAATCCTTTCGCGCATGGCGCCAAAGGCGCGCGCCGTGTTGACGAATTCGCGGCTGCCCGTTTCCGGCAGCGCGGGCGCGTGTTCATCCTTGCCGAAGGCTTCCGCCGCATCGGACAGCGCCGCCAATGGGCGCGTAATCGAGCGCACCACCAGGAAGGACAGCAGCAGCACCACCGCCAGCGATACGCCCTGCAGCACCAAGCGGTCCAGCGAGAGCGGGTCGTTCGAGTTGAGGAAGTATGGATTCGGCATCAGCGTGGCGAGATACAGCCAGTTGCCCGGTTCGAGTTCTGTCTGGATCACCAGGATGGGCGCGGGATCGGGCTTGAGCAGAAGGATGTGGCGCACCCAGGCCTCCGGCAGATCGCCCACGCGCACGCCGTCCGGCGACACGGCCAATTGGTCAGGCCAGGCAAAGGCCAGTCGTAGCTGCCCTTCGCGCGACAGGTCGGCGCGCAGGGTGGAGTCCAGCGCGGTGAGTGCGGTCTGCGCCAGCGCCTGCGGGGCGATCTCCTGCACCGGTACGTACGCGCGGTTCTGCGCGACGAAGAAACGGGTGCCGCCCATCTCGCGGAACTGCTGGATCAGCAGGCTGCGGTAACTGGGCGGCAGGCTGCGGAAGAAACGGATCGAACTGGCCGCGCCCTGCCCCAGGTATTGCGCCGCCGATTTCACATCGGCTTCCGTCTTGGCCCGCAGCTGGGTGGCCCACAGGATGCTGCCCGCCACCTGTGTCAGCAGCAGGCCCGCCACCATCACCAGCGACAGGCGTCCCAGCAGGGATTGCGGCCAGAACGGCCAGCCTCGCAAGCGCAACCAACCCGGCCAGCCATGCTCGCCCAGCTCGCGTCCAGCGTCATGCATGGCTGCTGCCTACGTCGGCCGAGAATACATAGCCCGCGCCGCGCACGGTCTTGATCAGCATGGGCTGCTTGCCGTCGTCGTTGAGGCGCAGGCGCAAGCGGCTGATCTGCACATCCAGCGAACGATCCAGCGGACCGGAGTCGCGGCCGCGCGTCTCTTCGCACAGCAGGCTGCGGTCCAGCACCGTGCCGGGATGTTCGACGAAGTACTTCAGCAGCTGGAAGTCCAGTCCCGTCAACGCCACTGGATTGCCCTCACTGTCCACCACGGTCCGCTCCAGCAGGTCGAGCGTGAAGCCGTTGAAGTGGTAGTAGCGCACCGAGGCCGCCGGCTCGCTGCCCGCGCGTCGCAGGATGGCCTTGATCCGCGCCAGCAGCTCACGCGGGCTGTAAGGCTTGGCGATGTAATCGTCCGCGCCCAGCTCCAGGCCGACGATGCGATCGGTTTCATCCGAGCTGGCGGTCAGCATGATGATCGGCAGGTTGGAACGCTTGCGCACGATGCGGCACAGCGCAAAGCCGTCGGTATCCGGCAGCATCACGTCCAGGATCACCAGCGAGAGCTGCTCCGCGTGCGTGTGCAGCTCGCTCAGGAAGCTCTCGCCGTTGTGGGCCAGGATGACTTCGTACTGGTTCTTTTCCAGATAAGTCTTGAGCAGTACCCGGGTCTTTTGGTCATCGTCGACGATCAGAATTTTGCGTGTCATGGTCCGGCTCGCGTATGGGTACGAAGGTTCAGGGTGCGCAGGATCGCGCCCAGCCGCCGCTGGGTGTCGGCGGGCGGGATGCTGTCGTCAATGTAGAAGCGGTGGACTTCGGCGATGATGGCGTCGCGGCTTTCCTCGTCGGCCGCCATGCGGTGCACCAGGCTGGGCGCCTGCGCGGCGGCGCCACGGCCAAAGGCTTTCCACGAGGCGCGCGCACAGTTATCCATCGTCGCAGGATCGGCGTCGCGCCGCACCGGCACGGCGCCCTTGGCGGCGTTGTACTGCTGCTGCACGGAGGGCGTGACCACCAGGCGCGCCAGCTTTTCCTGAGCCGCCTGGTGGGCGTAGTCGCCCGCGAACATGGCCAGCGTGTCAACGCTGTACAGGTGATATTTGTCGGTACCCGGCATGGTGGCGCAGGCGAATTCATCGTCGGTGGCGTAGCCCATTTCGTTGAGCTCCGCGCGGGCCCAGTCGCCCATCACGAACATGGCGGCTTCGCGCCGGGCGAAGCGCTTGACGGCGTCAGTCCAGGGTAGTTCTTCGGCGGGGTTGAGCATCCAGCTCTTCATGCTGCGCAGGCGTTGCAGGGCTTCGGTCAGGCGCGCATCTGCTGCAGCCTGGGGGCTCTGGCGCACGAACAGCTCTCGGTAGTATTCCGGCCCGCTTTCGGCCAGCACCAGGTTCTCGAACAGGGTAGCGACCTGCCATGGCTCGCTGCTCTGTTCCAGCGGCGCGATGCCGGCCGCACGCAGACGACGCGCGACCAGTTCGAATTCATTCCAGCTGGTGGGCGGAGAGAGATTGAGGCGCGCGAACAGCTTGCGGTTATAGAACAGGGTGTTGATGCGATGGATGCCGAGCGGCGCGGCCACCACGTGTTTGCGGTGCTGGACCAGCGTGCGGATGGTGGGGAACAGGGCCTTGTCCCATTTGCCTGCGGTGGCGACGTTGTCCAGTTCCAGCAGCAGGCCAAGTTCCGCCCACTCGCCGATGGAGACGCCGATGATCTGGGTGGCGTCCGGCGCATTCCCGGCCAGGACGCGGCTGCGCAGCACCTTGCCCGCACCCAGACCGGCGCCGCCAGGAATGGCGCCATCCTTCCATTCCACGCCCTCTTCGCCCAGGTGCGCCGCCAGCACGTTGGCGGCGCGGCGCTCGCTGGCGGAAGTCCACCAGTGTAGCACCTGCAAGGAAGGCGTCTGCGTCGCTGCGGCGGCCGCAGCGAACACCGGGGCCGCCAGCAGCAGCTGCGCGATCCACCACCTCAAGCCGGTCTTGCCTGACAAGGGTTCATGATGAATCGGCACGGGCACGCAGTACTCCAGCTGAAAACAATGCACGAATTATATCTTCATGCGCTACTTCCATGATCGCATTTTGTGCCCCTTGGCGGCGTAGAACAGGATCAGCGCATAACAGGGCAGCATCACCCAGTAGCCTGCCTGCGGCGAAGCCACGTCCGACATGCGGCCGTACAGGATCGGCAGCAGCGCACCACCCGCGATGCCCATGATGAGCAAGGCGGAACCGCTGGCGGTGTACTTTCCCAGGCCATTCAACGCCAGCGGCCAGACCGCAGGCCAGACCAGGGCATTGGCCAGTCCCAGCATGGACAGGAACAGCACCGTATCCGGCACCGCCGGCACACCGGCCCAGCCCAGCAAGGCCTGCGAGATGCCGCTGCCACTGGCCGAGCCTTGCGTGACGCCCAGCGTGAACAGCACACCGCATATGGCCGACAGCAGCAAGGCCTGCTTCTGCGACAGCCAGCGCGGAATCGCCACCACGCCGACGATATAGCCCACCACCATGAAGCCCATGGTGTAAGAGGTCAGGATGCCGAAGTTTTTCACGTCGAGATTGCGGCCATACAGACCGATGGTGTCGCCCGCGATGACTTCCACGCCGACGTAGGCAAACAGCGCCAGCGCGCCCAGCACCAGCTGCGGAAATTGCAGCACGCCCCAGCGGTTGACCGTACCCGCGCCACTGCCGGCATCCTCCTCGTCCGGAATCTCGCCCAGCGGCGAGAAGCGCACCACCACCGCCATCACGAACAGCCCCGCCGCCATGGCCGCATAAGGGAACACCAGCCGCGCCGCCAGTTCTGTGCGCAGGGCCGCCTGACCGACCGGATCCAGCGCCGCCAGCGCGCTGTCAGAATAGCGGCTCATCCCCGACAACATCAGGCTGGTGAAGGCCAGCGGCACCAATACACCCGCACCCTTGTTGAACAAGCCCATGATACTGATCCTCATGGCCGCACTTTCGCGCGCACCGATGCAGACAATGTAGGGATTGATCGCCGTCTGCATCAGGGTCATGCCGGTGGCGAGGGTGAACAGCGCCAGCAAAAACAAACCGTACCAGGTGCTTTGCGCGGCCGGGATGAACAGCAGCGCGCCCAGTCCCATCACACCCAGGCCGAGCGACATGCCGTTCTTGTAGCCGGTGCGGCGCAGCACAGCCGCCGAGGGTAGCGCCATCACCGTGTAGGCGATATAGAAGGCAAACGTCACCCACAGGGACTGGAAGTTATTCAGGTTACAGACGATTTTAAGGAAAGGGATGAGCGAACCATTCAGCCAGGTTGCGCAACCGAGGATGAAGAACATCAGGCCGATGAAAGCCATCGCCACGACCACGTTATTCTCTTTTTGCATGTGAATCCAGAAAAGCGAGTGTAAAAAGAGCCTCCCCCGGCGGAGGGAGGCTGTCCGACCGAGGGG
>Ga0213872_10001120_pt1 | contig 18338 bp, 17 predicted proteins | sample VelepicomBERX_R2_FD_160071 | JGI IMG/M metagenome (GOLD analysis project Ga0213872, IMG submission 160071) | Rhizosphere microbial communities from Vellozia epidendroides in rupestrian grasslands, the National Park of Serra do Cipo, Brazil - RX_R2 | ecosystem: Host-associated > Plants > Roots >...
CTGCGCCAGATCGAGGATGCGCCGCGCATAGTCGAGGAAGGTCCTGCCGTCGGCCGACAGCCGCAGCCGCATCTTCTCGCGGATGAACAGGTCGACCCCCAATTCGTCCTCGAGCTGCTTGAGCCGGGTGGTGAGGTTCGAGGGAACCCGGTGAAGGCGTTGCGCCGCGGCGTTGATGGTGCCGGTCTCGGCGACCTCGCTGAACATCTGAAGCTGGGTCAGGTCCATAGCTATTCTCGAATGATGAAAATGTTACTGAATATTATTCAGTTTTATTCACCAACAAAAGGCGTAATGTCATGCCACGCACCAACCCCGTTCACGGATCGAAGCCATGAGCACCATTTCGCGGAATCCCTTCACCGGTGAAACGTTTGCCGAGTATCCGTTCGACACGCCCGAGGGCATCGAGCAGGCCCTGGCGCGCACCGCCGCCGCCGCCGCCAGATGGCGGCAGGCGACGGTCGAGGCGCGCGCCGCCGGGCTCGAGCGCTTGGGCGCGGTGCTGCGTGAGCGTAAGGAGGAGCTGGCGACGATGATGACGCGGGAAATGGGCAAGCCCATTGCCCAGGCCCGCGCCGAGGTCGAGAAATGCGCCTTCCTGTGCGACTGGACCGCCGAGAACGGCCCGAAATTCCTCGAACCGAAGATCGTCGAGGTCGACAAGGGCAAGGCGCGCCAGGAATTCCGCCCGCTGGGCACCATCCTCGCCGTCATGCCGTGGAACTTCCCCCTGTGGCAGGTGCTGCGCGGCGCCGTCGGCGTCCTGCTGGCCGGCAATACCTATGTGTTGAAGCACGCTCCGAACGTGATGGGCTGCGCCTATCTGCTGCGCGACGCCGTCGCCGCGGCCGGCCTGCCGGAGGGCGTGTTCGAGGTGGTGAACACTGACGCCGAGGGCGTCTCGCGCATGATCGTCGATCCGAGGACCGCCGCCGTCGCCGTGACCGGCAGCGTGCGCGCCGGATCGGCCATCGCCGCCCAGGCGGGCGCGGCGCTGAAGAAATCCATCATGGAGCTGGGCGGGGCCGATCCGTTCATCGTGCTGGCCGACGCCGATCTCGACGCGGCGGTGCGTTCGGCGGTCATCGGGCGCTATCAGAATGTCGGGCAGATCTGCCTGGCCGCCAAGCGGATCATCGTCGAACAGCCGATCGCCGCCGAGTTCGAGAAGCGTTTCGTCGCCGCCGTCAAGGCGCTGAAAATCGGCGATCCGATGCAGGACGACGTCTATATCGGCCCGATGGCGCGCTATGACCTGCGCGACGAGCTGCACCGCCAGGTGGAGAAGTCGGTGGCCGAAGGCGCCCGCCTGCTGATCGGCGGCCACAAGCTGGAGGGCGTCGGCAATTTCTACGCCCCGACCGTGCTGGCCGATGTGCGCCCCGACATGACCGCCTTCGACGAGGAGCTGTTCGGCCCCGTCGCCTCGCTGATCGTGGCGCGCGACGCCGATCATGCCGTGGAACTGGCCAATGACAGCGACTTCGGACTGGGCGGCACCATCTGGAGCGGCGACATCGACAAGGCCAACCGCATGGCGGCGCAGATCGAGACCGGCAGCGTCTTCATCAATGGCGACATCGCCACCGATCCCCGCCTGACCGTCGGCGGGGTCAAGAAGAGCGGCTTCGGGCGCGAGCTGTCGAGCTTCGGCTTGCATGAAGTGTGCAATATCCAAACTGTATGGATCGATCGCCGCTAGAGCAGGATGATTTATCATCCTGCGAGGACGAGCGGAGCGAGGACCCCGCGGGTGCGGGGGCCGGCCCCCGCGTATATTTATGGCGTCCGGTAAACCATGATCGAAGCAGAGGAGAGGACGATGAACGGAGCTCAATTACTCGTCGCGGCCCTGGAAAATGAAGGCGTCGAACAGATCTTCGGCGTGCCGGGCGAGGAAAATCTCGACGTCGTCGAGGCGCTGCGCCATTCCTCGATCAAGCTGGTGATCACCCGCCACGAGCAGGCGGCGGCCTTCATGGCGGCGACCTATGGCCGGCTGACCGGCAAGGCCGGGGTCTGTCTCACCACGCTGGGGCCGGGCGCGCTCAACCTCACCACCGGTGCCGCTTACGCGCAATTGGGCGCCATGCCGCTGGTGATGATCACCGGCCAGAAGGGCATCCGCAGCCGCAAGCAGGGGCATTTCCAGATCGTCGACATCGTCTCGGCGATGGCCCCGCTCAGCAAGATGACGCATCAGATCGTCAGCGCGGCGACCGTCCCCTCGATCGTCCGCGAGGCCTTCCGCGTGGCGCAGCAGGAGCGTCCGGGCGCGGTTCACATCGAACTGCCCGAGGACATCGCCGCCGAAGAGGCGCCGGACATCAAGCCGGTGCCGCTGCATCCGCTCGATCCTCCGGTCGCCGCTCCGTCGGCGCTCGACCGCGCCGCCAAGATGATCCTGGACGCCGAACGCCCGCTGGTGATGCTGGGCGCCGCCGCCAGCCGGCCCGACCTGGCCGACGCCCTGTCCGAATTCGTCAGGCGCCTGCAAATACCGTTCTTCAACACCCAGATGGGCAAGGGCTCGGTGGCCGGCGGGTCCGGTCTTTACATGGGCACGGCGGCACTGTCCGAGCGCGACTATATCCACTGGGCGATCGACCGCGCCGATCTGATCATCACCATCGGCCACGACACGGTCGAGAAGCCGCCCTTCCTGATGGGTCCGACCGGTCCCAAGGTGCTGCATGTCAGCTACCATCCGGCGACCGTCGAACAGGTCTATTTCCCGCATGCCGAACTGATCGGCGCGGTCGGGCCGACTTTGACGGCGCTGGCCGATCGCCTGGAAGGGAAGCTGACCCATGCCAGCGCCTTGCTGCCGCTGCGCGAGCCGATCCTGGCCAAGCTGCAGGACCGCGCCGAGGAAAGCCGCTTTCCGCTGACGCCGCAGCGCATCGTGCACGATGTGCGCGCGGTGATGCCCGAGGACGGCATCGTCTGTCTCGACAACGGCATGTACAAGATCTGGTTCGCCCGCAACTACCGCACCCGGGTGGCCAATACGCTGCTGCTCGACAATGCGCTGGCCACCATGGGCGCCGGCCTGCCGTCGGCGATGATGGCCGCGCTGCTCTACCCGGCGCGGCGCGTGCTGGCGGTGTGCGGCGACGGCGGGTTCATGATGAATTCGCAGGAGCTGGAGACCGCGGCCCGGCTGAAGCTCAACCTGGTGGTGCTGATCCTGCAGGACAACGCCTATGGCATGATCCGCTGGAAGCAGGCGGTCGACAATTTCCCCGATTTCGGCATGACCTTCGGCAATCCCGATTTCGTCGACTACGCCAAATCCTATGGCGTGCACGGCAGCCGGGTGGAAAGCGCCGACGGCCTGGCGCCGGCCCTCGAAGCGGCCTATGCGCGCGGCGGGGTCAATCTGGTGGTGGTGCCGGTCGACTATTCGGAGAATACCCGGGTTCTGGTCGAGGAACTGCGCGGCTTCGTCGCGAGCGGCAAGCTGGAGTGAGCGCCTTCACCCGCCGATGAAGATCATCGCGGTTCCGTCCCCGGCGCTGACCAAACGCTCCTGATCGCCAATCGCGGGCGGAGAACGAGCCGGAACGCCAAGGCCGACATCCAGAGGCAGCCGATCATGCTGGTAATGCGCTCCAGCAGTCCCGCATGCACGGCTTCCCCCGACAAGGCGTCCGCCGAGGCCGAGACGCTGGTGAAGAACCAGGCGAAAAATATCAGGATGAGGCTCCCCGCGATCATCGAAATGGTCGACCAGACCCGCCAGGCGGGATCGCGGGCGAACCGCCGCCCCATGACGAAGCAGGCCGCCGGCAGGGCGAGGAAGATGGTCAGGGCGGCAAGGTTATGGATCGTCCCGTGCAGGCTTTCCGGCAGGACGGCCGGGGAAGCGACCGGATAGCCGAGGCAGGGGTCGGTGACGAAAATTCCCGCCAGGATGAGGCCGACTCCGACGACGGCGAACAGGATCGGCCCCGAAGACGACGCCAGTCCGGTCTTGAAAACCCGTTTGAGCCCGACCGCGAAGCACAGCGTCAACAGCCCGAAAAGATGAAAATTGGCGATCTGCGTCCAGCCCCGATCCGACAGGCTCAAGGTGCTGATGGTGGTCCGCCAGGCGTTGTAGCCGGGGCGGGTGGCGCCTTCGATCAGAAAGACGATCGGAAACAACAGCGGCCCGATCGCGCCGCTCCACAACAGGAACCGGGTCGTCCGACGGTGATCCGGCACTTCTCGATCTCGCATGGTCTGTCTCCTCACCCGAGGGAGTCCCATATGCATATCAAGACCTAGGCCTCGGCGCAGTGACGGACAACCCCCGTATGGTGACTAGTCTGGGACTGCGGCGGTGCGAAAATGAGGCCGAATCATGGCCGGAATTGGATCTTGAGAGACGCCTCGGCCGGATCAGCCGCACATCGCCCCGACCGCCTTGCGCGCGAATGCCTCCAACTCGGCGCGGGTGGCGCCGGACCGGGTGCGGATGGCGATGGTGTGCATCACGGCGGTGGCGAGCGTCGCCAGCGCGGCAGGGTCCGCCTCTTTCCTCAGCTCGCCCTTCTCCTGCGCCGCGCGGAATCTCGCCGCGAAATCGGAGTCGAACGCCAGGAAGCCCCGCATCAGGCTGTCGCGGATCGCGGCATCCTCGAAGGCCTCGGTCACCGCAGTTCCGACCACAAAACAGCCGCGCGGACGGCCGTCGCCGGAAAAATAGATCGCCAGCGCTCCCTCATAGGCGCGCATCAGCGAGTCGGGCAGGGGCCGGTCCTCGGCCAGATCCTCGCGCATGACGGCCAGCGACATCTCCCAGTAATGCGCCAGCGCCTTCAGATAAAGCTCGCGCTTGTCGCCGAACGCCGCATAGAGGCTCGGCCGGTTCATTCCGGTCGCGGCGGACAGCTCGTCCAGCGACGTGCCTGAATAGCCGCTCTTCCAGAAAGCGTCCATCGCCCCCAGCAAAGCCGTGTGCGGATCATAGGCGCGCGGCCGGCCGCGGCGTTTCGAATCGGTCTCGGATATATTTTGTACCATTTCGCATAAAAACCCTTGATGTGAGTTTCCGTCTCGATATATATACCGATCAGTACAAAAATCAAGGACGGCATTGCGCCGCCCTTCCTCGAACAGGAGGTCATGTGATGGATACGCAAATCGAGAGGCCGGCGAAAACCCTGCGCGAGCGGCTGCGCCTGCCTCTGATGGCGGCGTTCCCCGCGGTGCTGGCCGCCCTGGGCGCGACCGCCTATTTCTCCGGCCAGCCCTACGTCTCGACCGACGACGCCTTCGTGCGGATGGCCAAGGAATCGGTCAATGCCCGGGTCGGCGGCCAGGCGGTCGAGATCGCCGTCGCGGACAATCAGCGCGTCAAGAAGGGGCAGCTTCTGTTCCGCCTCGATCCCGAGCCCTATCGCATCGCCGTCGAACAGGCCGAAGCGCGGCTCGACTTCACGCGGTTGCAGATCGGCGAGCTGAAGGCGACCTATCGCCAGCAGCAGGCGGAACTTCTCTCCGCCAAGGACTCCGCCGAGTTCGACGAGCGCGAATACGCCCGCAAGAAGGCGCTGGTCGCCGCGGACTTCGCCTCGCAGGCGGTCTATGAGCGGGCCGAGACCGATCTCAAGGTGGCGCGCCGGCGCATCGCCTCGATCGAACAGCAGATCGCCAACACGGTGGCGGCGCTGAACGGCGATCCCGACATCGAGATCGACCGCCATCCGTCGGTGCGCGCCGCCAAGGCCGAACTCGACCGCGCCCGGCTCGACCTCTCCTACGCCACGGTGACGGCGCCCGATGACGGCATCGTGACCAAGGTCGACGAGTTGCAGGTCGGCGATTTCGTCACCCCGGGCGCCGCGGTGTTCTCGCTGCTGTCGAGCCACCACGTGTGGATCGAAGCCAATTTCCGCGAAACCGACCTGACCCACATGCATCCCGGCCAGCCGGTGACGATCAGCGTCGACGCCTTTCCCGACGCCGCCTTCAAGGCGCATGTCGCCAGCATGAGCCCGGGCACGGGATCGGATTTCTCGGTCCTGCCGCCCGAGAACGCCACCGGCAATTGGGTCAAGGTGGTCCAGCGCCTGCCGGTGCGCATCGAGTTCGACGGCGCCGCGCCCACCGCGCCGCTCTATTCCGGGATCAGCGTCACCGCGCGGGTCGAGGTCAAATGAGCGCCGCGCCCGCATCCGCAGGCTCCCGCATGCTGGCCGTCGCCGCGTTCGTGGCGACCTACATGCAGGGCGTCAACATCTCGCTGCCGAACGCCGCGCTGCCGCACATGCAGGGAACCCTGTCGATGGCGGATGACGAGATCGGCTGGATCTTCACCTCCTACATCACCGCCAGCATGGTCGCCATGCCGCTGACGCGCTGGCTGGCCGGCCGCTTCGGCCGCAAGGCGGTGTTCCTGTCGTCGCTCCTGCTGTTCGTCGTCGGCCTCGTGCTCGACGCGCTGGCCAAGACCTCGCCCCAGTTGATGACGGCGCGGATCCTCCAGGGTCTGGCGAGCGGCCCGCTGGCGCCGCTGGCTCTGGCGGTGCTGCAGGAAATCCTGCCGCCGGCGCGTCATGCCCGCGCCGGGCTGGCCGCCACCGCCTGCGGATTGTTCGGCATCAGCAGCGGTCCGGCGATCGGCGGATGGCTCGGCGAGCATCACGGCTGGCCTTCGATCTTCCATTTCAGCCTGCCGCTGGCCGGCTTCGTGTTCCTGGCGGTGGCGCTGTGGCTGCCAGAGAAGAAGCCCGAGCAGAAGCCGTCCTTCGATTTCCTCGGCTGGGCGAGCTTTTCGCTCGGGATCGTCGGCCTGCAGGCCGTGCTCGACCGCGGCGAACGCCTGGAGTGGTTCGCCTCGAACGAGATCCGCATCGAGGCGATCGCTTCGGTGCTGGGCTTCTATCTGTTCATCGCCCATATCCTGACGGCGAAACAGCATTTCCTCGACAAGGCGCTGTTCCGCGACCGCAATTTCATCCTGTCGACGATCCTCGCTTTCGCCGCCGGCTTCGTCCTGCTGCCGACGCTGGCCTTGACCTCGCCGATGCTGGAAGAGCTGTTCGGCTATCCGGTCGACACCACCGGCTACATGGCGATCCCGCGCGGCGTCGCGCTGGTCGGCACGCTGCTGCTGGCGGGCCGGGCGCCGGCGCGGTTCGATTTTCGCGCCATGGCGATCACCGGCATGGCTCTGGTGGCCTATGCCAATTGGCGGATGCTCGGCTATTCGCCGGGGATGGACTGGCGGCCGGTGGTCACCGCGGGGGCGCTGCAGGGGGCCGGTCTCGGCATCCTGTTGCCGGCGCTCGGCCGGGCGGCATTCAGCACGCTGGACCGCAAATGGCACCCCGAAGCCGGCGCTCTGTTCAATCTGTCGCGCCTCTATGGCAGCACGATCGGCATCGCCGTGGTGCAGATCTTCTTCTACGGCAACACCCAGGCCATGCATCTGGCGCTGGCCAAGAACCTGGCGTTCCGCCGCGCCGCCGGCCCGGCGCTGGCCATGCTCAACGACCTGGTCACCGGCCAGGCGGCGACGGTGGCCATCATCGATCAGTTCAAGATCCTCATGCTCGCCATGCTGGTGGCGAGCCCGTTCGTTCTCTTTCTGCGCAAACCGCGCCCAGCCAACCCATAGTCGAGGAGGTCGTGACATGAAATTTCCCCAGACGAAGATCGCGGCGGTCCTGTCGTTCTCGCTGCTGTCGGCCTGCACCGTCGGTCCCGATTACACGCGGCCCGCCGCGCCGGTTTCCACCCATTACGATCACCAGGCGGAGACCCGGCTCGTCCAGCCCGGCGACGCTCCGGACGCCCAGCACGTCACGCTCGGCGACCGGATCGGCGGCGATTGGTGGCTGGCCTTCCACTCGCCCATCCTGGATCAGGCGATGCGCCAGGCGATCGGCGGCAATTTCGATCTCAAGATCGCCGATGCCCGCATCGCACAGGCATCGGAAGCGGTCCGCGCCGCCGGCGGCGCGCTTTATCCCCAGGTCGATTTCGGCAGCCAGATCGGCCGCGCCCGGGCCAATGTGCCGCCGCCGGCGACCGGCAGCTTTTACGGCGTCGGTCCGGTGGTGAATTTCGACCTCGACATCTTCGGCGGAACCAAGCGGCTGGTCGAACGGCAAGGCGCGCTGGCCGAGGCCGAGCGGCACCGCTTCGACGCCGCCTATCTGACCCTGACCGGCGGCGTCGCCACCCAGGCGCTGCTGCTGGCCTCGGCGAAGGCGCAGATCGAGGCGGTCGGGGTGCTGTTGGCCGATGATCGCCGAACGCTCGATCTGCTGCGGCTGGCTCATGCCAAGGGCAGCGTCGCCCAGCCGGAGATCGCGCTGGCGGAAACCCAGCTGGCGCAGGATCAGACGCTGCTGCCGCCGCTGGCGCAGCAGCGCGACGCGGCGCGCCACGCGCTGTCGGTTCTGGCCGGGCAGGGACCTGCCGAGGGAACGATGCCGGATTTCACCCTGGCCGATTTCACCTTGCCGCCCGATCTGCCGCTCAGCCTGCCGTCGGAGCTGGTGCATGACCGTCCCGACATTCTCGAGGCCGAGGCCGAGCTGCACGCCGCCAGCGCCGAAGTGGGGGTGGCGACCGCCGAGCTTTACCCGCATCTGACCTTGTCCGGTTCGTTCACCCAGGTGAACTCGAATCCCGCCTCGCTGTTCCAGGGCAGCACCACGCTGTGGGGCGTCGCCGCCGGCCTGGCCGGTCCAATCTTCCATGGCGGCAGCCTCGAGGCCGGCCGCCAGGGAGCGGTCGACGGCTACAAGGCGTCGTTGGCGATCTATCAGCGAACGGTGGTCGCCTCGCTCGGGCAGGTGGCCGACGTGCTGCAGGCGATCGGCCATGATGCCGACGAATATTCGGCCCAGCAGCGCGCCTTGGCCGCCGCCGCGGTCAGTCTGCGCCTCAACCGCGACGGCTTCCGGGCGGGCGAGAGCGGCGTCGTGCAGGTGCTGGACGCCGAGCGGGCGCATCAGCGCGCGCTGCTGGGCGAGATCCGGGCGAAGACCGCCCGTTATCTCGACACTGTGCAGCTCTATATTGCCCTCGGCGGCAATTCTGCCGGTGTCTCCTCACTTATTACTGATGGTAATAAAGCATATATCCACGAGACCTCTGCTGAGTAGTCAGATGAAGTTCTAATATTACTTTCATCAAGACGTCGTTCAGTTGTTTGAACGACAGGTTACTACTCAGACAAGGAGCTTCATCATGAATATTTATGCTAAGATGGGTCTTGCGATGACCATGGTGTTCACGGCCTCTGTGGCTTTCGCCGCGGCGCCGGACCAGGCTGGCGACCTCGCCACCGCCGTCCGCACCGAGATCGGCAAGAGCGAGGCGCTGCGCACCGACCATCTGTCGGTCGAGACCGTCGGTGGCGTAGTCTATGTCCGCGGCACCGTGGACACCGAGGTCGAGCGGGCCAGCGTCCGCGCGGCCGCGGCCAAGGCGGCGGGCGGCGCCAAGGTCGTGGATCTGACCGAGATCGCCTACTGAGCGCGAACCCGGAGCGGCCCCCCAACGCGGGGAGCCGCTCCGTTCCGGGGGGAACAGAATTGGACAAGATGAGCGCGATGGTCACCTTCGTTAAGGTGGTTGAGACGGGATCCTTTTCCGCCGCGGCGCGTCAGCTGTCTCTCAGCCAGCCGGCCATCTCCAAATCCGTTGCCCAGCTTGAAGGCTGGCTCGGCGTCCGCCTGCTGACCCGCACCACGCGGGGATTGTCGCCCACCGAAGCGGGGCGCGCCTTTTTCGAGCGGGCGAAGAATTCCATCCACGAGGCCGAGGAGGCCGAGATCGCCGCCCGCGGCGCCGGTGCCAGCCTGTCCGGGCGGCTGCGCGTCAGCGCGCCGGTCACTTTCGCCCGCCTGCACATCCTGCCCCATGTTCCGGCTTTTATGGCGCAACATCCCGACCTGTCGCTCGATCTGGTGCTCGACGACCGCAAGGTCGACCTGGTGGAGGAGGGGATCGACGCCTCCATTCAGCTGGGGGATCTGCCCGATTCCACCCTGGTGGCGCGCAAGATCGCGCAAGGAGGGCATCATGTGCTGGCGACCCCGGACTATTTCGCCCGGCACGGCGAGCCGCTCCACCCCGACGACCTGGCCGATCACGACGCGGTGATCTATGCCCAGCGGATCGGCGGCGAGGTCTGGCCGCTGCGGCGCGGAGCGGAGGAGGTTCAGGTTACGCTGACCGGGCGATTGCATGTCTCCGCCGCCGAAGGCGTGCGGGCGGCGGTTCTGGCCGGGGCCGGCCTGACCATCGTCCCCGATTGGATGTTCTGGCCGGAACTGGCCGGCGGCGCGGTGAAGGCGGTGCTGGCCGACTGGACGCTGCCGCCGATGAGCGCCTGGGCGGTGTTCCCGTCGCAGAGGCTGATCAGCTCGAAGGCGAGGGTTTTCGTGTCCTTCGTCGAAAGCGAATTGGCGAGAATGCCCGGCTAAAGCCCGGCAAGATACTCCGCCAGAGCGTCGATTTCCGGCTCGGTGAGATTGAGCGCATTCTCGTGCATCGTCTCGTTGGCGCGGCTGTTGCTGCGGAACAGGCGAAGCTGTTCGGCGAGATAGTCCCGGTGCTGTCCCGCCAGCCTCGGAATGGCGCCCTGGCCCTCGGCCTTGTCGCCGTGGCAGGCGATGCAGGCGGGAACGTTTCTGCTGTCGATTCCCAAGGTGAAGATCGGCTGGGCGACAGCCGCCTTGTCCGCGTCGGCGGGGGCGCCGGGGCCGAGCGGCTGGCGGGCGAAATAGGCCGCGAGACCGTCGATCGCCGTGTCGTCCAGATGCGCCGCCATGCCCCACATGTAGGTGTGCGCGTGCGGATCGGCGCGGCTGTGATCACGAAAAGCGTGGAGTTGCGCCGACAAATACTCCGCCTGCTGGCCCGCCAGCACCGGAAAGTTGGGCGACACGCTGCGGCCGGTGATGCCGTGGCAGGACGAGCAGAGATGGACATTGCCGTCGATGTCGGCCTGCCGTGCCGTCTCGGGGCGCCCCGAGCCGCAGGCGGCGAGACCCAGCGTCAGGGCGACGGCGAGCATGGCTGGGATGGCTGTCGTGGACATGATGAGACCTCCGATCAGAACGCCAGCCACGTGAAGAGATAGAGCGTGTTGTTGTCGGTGGCGTTGGCCCCGTTGCCGTCGTAATTCTTCGGCGATCCGTCGTATTTCAGATAGTAATTGTACTGTAATCCGAAGCGGATATTCGCCCAGGGCCAGAAGCCCGGACCGCCATGATTGAAGGGCGTATAGTCGATCTCGCCGATAAGCCCGTCCGAATTCGGGCTGCTATTGGCGGATATGCCGCCGTATAGGCCCGGATCGGCGCTGCCGGCAACCCGGAAATAGCCTAGGGTCAAGGCATAGGTCTGGTCGTAGGCGACGCTCGCCTTCACATGGCTGCTGGCCACCGAATTGTGCAGCTTGGCGGCATTTCCCTGCGCGAAACTGGAATTGAGCGTCAGCGTTTCCCAAATGTGGCTGGCCTGCAGGCTGAAACTGTAATCGGCGGCCAGGAACTGGTATTGGGTGTCGATGCCGATGTCGGTCGTATCGTCGGTGCCGAAGCCGGAGACGCGGCCGGGAACCTCCGATGCCCGAAGCCCGAAAGTGCCGACTTCCCAGCTATGGCGGCCCCAGGTCGGTTCGACCGCCAGGCGCCAGTAGATCGCCGGTCCGCTGGTCGAATTGCTGCCGGTGGGATCGACGCCGAGCGTCGAAGATAGCCGCGTCGTCAGCGAATGGTAGAGCCCGACCTCGCCATAGATCAGCCGGTCCCATAACAGATAGGTTGTGGCGCCGTAGGACGAGCCGGCCAGAGCTCCTTCGATCAGCGTTCGTGTCTCGGGCGTCGGCGCCAGCCCGGAGGATTGGAACGGATAGCGCCAGGCCGGGGTGGTGTTCCAAAGATCGGTGACGCTGGGATTGTTATTAAGCGATATCCCGTAAACCCATTCGCGGTCGCCGACGATCGACGAGTGTGCCCAGCGAATGTCCGTGTTGTCCCAGCTATATCGCCCGGAAAAATGGTTGTAGGTGGTCTGGATGAAGGCGCCGATGCCGAGATCCGAGCTGATCGCCCCGCCATAGAACAGGCTGGCGAATTCGAAGGCGAAATTGTCGTCGGCGCCATAACCGGGCGCTGCGCCGCCGGCCTGCGGCGACTGGGTGTGCGTATAGGAGCCGACCATCATCGCGGAGAAGCCCGGGATCGATGAGGTCGAGCCGGGAAACACATAGCCGTTCGCCTTGAACAGGCGTCCATAGGGCGTCAGTTCGGGAAAGCCGTTGTGGCACGCCGCGCATTCCTGCCCGGTCTGACGGGCGTAGCTGGGAAGGGCCTCCGCCGGGAGTGCGAATGCCAGGGCGATGCCGGCCAACATCAAAGCTGCGACGCGTCGAACCGTCATCATGGCGTCCTCCTTCATCTTGCGGAGTCCGGCCACTATGCGGCGCCATCGAGTTCGCTTCCTTGACTCAGGTCAAATCGATCTAAACAATCACTTCCAGCACCTGCTTGAGGGCGCGCCGCGATTCCTTCGCCGCCCGTCCCCAACTCTGCCTCCCCGACAATTCGCTGTGGCCGAAGGCTATGCGTCCGTAGCGCTGGCGGATCACTTCGAGCGGAGCCGGGTTTTGCGCCGTGCCGAAATAGAACCCCGGCTTCGGCGCGATATAGGCATGGCCCCAGCGGTTGAGCACAATGCCGGCGATGTCGCGCCGGGCGTCGAAGCCGGCATCGCCGAACAGATGTTGCAGCTGCTTGCGGATCTCCAGCTCGAAATCGGCGTAGCTGGTGCCGAACAGGCGGGCGCGGGCGCCGCTGGTCTGCTGCTCGATCGGCACGCCGGGCTGGGGGAAGCCGACATAGAGGGTCAGCATCGCCGGTTTGGACGGGTCGAGCGGGACGGGCGCGCCGTCGATCTTCATCGGCTGGCGGATATTGGCGAAGAAGCCGAAGCCGTCGAACCAATGGGCGGAGGCGATCCCCAGTTTGGCGAAGGCGTGCCAGTTGCGCAGCGCGACATTCACCACCAGCATCGGGCCGTGATGAAACTCGGCATAGGCGGCGCGATAGGCCGGCGGCATGTCGCGCACGATATGGCGGGTGATCCAGCCGCCCGCCGCGACGATCGCCGCCTGGCCGGAGACGCGCTTCAGCTCGCCATTGACCACATAGGTCACCTCGACGGCGCCGGCGGTCTCGGGGGCGCCGTCATGCCGGACCGCGACGACGGTGGCGCCGAGGCGGATGCGGGTGTGCTGCGGGCGGTCCAGCGCCGTGAAATCGATCGGCGCGAACAGCACGTCGGCGAAAGAGCCCGATCCGGTGATGGCGTCGGGCAGCAGCGCCTTTACGATGTGGCGCAGGATGGCGGCATTGCCGCCGGGGAAGGCAAAGGTATTGTCGGCGCCGGGAAGCGTACCCGTGCCGGGCAGGCCGAGCAGCTTCGCCCCATAGGCCGAGATCGCATCGGAGCTGACGCCGTAATCGCCGGTCGCCACCAGCGGATCGCTGAGACGGAAAACCTCCTTCGAAAGGCCGAGTTCGCGGGTGACCAGGTCGCCATAGCTCATCGAATCGAGCCAGCGGTCGGTGGCCGCGTCGTCACCGCGGGTCAGCACCGGCGCGTTCTTCCAGCGGATCCAGTCGCGCCGGGCGTCGGCCGGGATCGGCGCCCGCGCCAGGGCGTCGGACCAGGGATCGACCACCCAGCTCCGCTTGGCGGCGAAGGGCTTGTCGAAGAAATAGCCGAGCGAGCTCGATCCCTCGTTCCAGAACATCGGGTCGTAATTGTCGCGGGCGAATTTGAGCCGCGCGACGGAACCGGCGGGGGCGACGAAGTCGAACGAGCGCGGCAGGCCGATCTCGTCCCACAGGTCGGAAACATGGCCATAGCCGTTCTCGGCGTCCGGCACCACGGCGTCGTTCGAGCCCTGCGGTCCGGTCAGCATCACGCCGTCGACCGGAATCTGGTTCTGCTTGGCCTCGCCGCCGAACACCGGGTGGTTGTCGAGAACGAGGCACCGGCCGTTCGGACGGGCCTTGTGGAATTCATAGGCGGCGATGATGCCGGCGAAACCGCCGCCGACGATGATCAGGTCGTATTTTTCGTCGAGCAGCGGCGCCGAAGCAAGGCGCGCCTCGTAGATCCCATCGCGGACGCCGTGGGCGGCGTTGACCACCGAAGCGATATTGCCGTTCGAGCGGGCATAGTCGCCGACGCCGGAATAGCCGTTCCAAGGAGAGGTCAGTCCCTGAGCCGCCGTGGGTGACGGAGCGCCCAGCAGCAGCGCGCCCGACCCGATCAGCGTGCCGCCGATGAAGTCGCGACGCGTGATGGCCGCGTCGAGCCCAAGGTTGGATTTATCGCCACGCACGACTCCGCCCCCCGATACTGCCGGAGATTGATTCTATCACCGCTGATCCGGCAGAAAATCAAGGCTTTTCATTGCTCTATAGGATTCCGGAATCTCTCCGCTCGCCATTCCCGCCTTCCAGGCGCGGGAAATCGACTCAACCGCTTGGATGCTTGTCGCGGCATTGCAGCCCAGCCAAAGGTCCAGATGCCGAAGCCGTTCCGCTATCGCCAACGGACGCCCCAACTCAATCTGCAAGGCCTCCAAGCCAGGCTCGAAATAGGCCACGAAGGGTGTCCGGTTGGCGTCCAGCAATTTGGCCAACTGACTGTTCGACCGGAAGACCAGCGCCTGATAATGGTGCTGCGTCAGCATATCGACCAGCAGCTTGGCGCCATAGCTCGCCACGAAGTCGCCGATTGATGGCTTGCGCACAGCGGGATCGGCCGTGGCGATCACGAGATCGCCCCGAAGCGTCACGGCGATCCAATGGAAGGAATCGCGCCCCGGCAGTTCCCTGGCGACCATGAAGCCGCAGCCGGGAGATTCCGTCTCCAACAGATGAGTCGCCCGTCCGAACGGCACATGCCTGACGATGGCTGGCGCTCCATGAAGGACCAGGATCTCCGCGAGTCGTTCGGCGTTGAAATAAGCCACCTCGTCATCGATATAGAAATTGACCCGCTGGTCGTCCAACCCGGCCGTATCGGTCCGCGCCGGGCCGCTCACCCCGGCTATGCAAAGAATCGCCATGGCTCTCGCGACTAATGTCGGACCTCGGTTCAATCGGCCTCTCCCGGTCAGGGCGCAGAATCAAACGACCTTTCTCAACTCCTGCAGAAAACCGCTCAATTCGGCGCCCAGGAGATCGGATTGGTCCGACAGTTTGACGGCGGCCCGCTGGACCTCCTGCGCCTCTTTTCCGGTGTCGTCGGCGGCGGTGCTGACCCCTTCGATGCGCGATCTTACCTCCTGCGTGCCCGCCGACGCCTCCTCGACATTGCGGGCGATCTCCTGGGTCGCCGCCGCTTGCTGCTCGACGGCCGAGGCGATCGCCTGCATGGCGACGTCGACCTGCCCGACCGCTTCGGACACCGACTGGATCGCCGTTACCGCGCCGTCGGTGGCCTGCTGGATCGCCGTCACCTGGCCGACGATATCCTCGGTGGCGCGGGCGGTTTGATTGGCGAGGTTCTTCACCTCGCCAGCCACCACAGCGAAGCCCTTTCCGGCTTCTCCGGCGCGGGCCGCCTCGATCGTCGCGTTCAGGGCTAGAAGATTGGTCTGGGCGGCGATGTCGCGAATCAGGGTTACGACCTCGCCGATCCGTTGCGCGGCATCGGTCAGGGTACCGACCTGCGCCTCGGCATCCCTGACCTGGGTCGCGGCGGAGCCGGACAAGGACGCGGAGCGCGACACCTGCGAGGCGATCTCGCCGATCGAGCTCGAGAGCTCTTCGGCGGCCGAGGCGACCGTCTGCACGTTGGTGCTCGCCTGATTGGAGGCGGAGGCCACGGCGACGGCCTCAGCGCGAGAGCGGGCAGAGTGGTGCGAGAGGGAGTCGGCTGTCGTCTTCATGTCGGTCGACGCGCTGGATACCGCGCCGACCACGCTGGTCAGCCGGTTCTCGAAAGTGCCGGTGACGCTTCTGAAAGCTTCGATCTTGCCGCTCATGCTGGCGGAGGCGCGATTGATCGTCCGCGCCGCCAGTCCGAAATCGCCCAGCATCCCGGTTTCGATGATCTGCCGGTGATAACGCTGATGGGAGAAAGCTTCGAGCGAGGCTTTTGATTCCCGCACGAAGGCGTCGGTGCGATCGGCGAAATTGTTGATTTCCCTGAGCACGGTCCCCATCGGCCCGCCGTCGGTCAGGCCGATGATTCGGGCGTTGAAATCGCCGTGCTGCAGAGCTTTCAGTGTCTCCGCCGCACGCTTGAGGTCGCGCTTGAGCCGAGCCGTCTGGAGCAGGGCGCCGACCGCCCCGGCCGCGGCCAGGAGACAGGCGATCGATGCGGCGAGCGGCAGGCTGGCGGCGGCGAAGGCGAGGCCGGCGAGAGCGAGAGCCGCGGCGCCGGCCAGCAGGGCGTCAAGCCTGGAGAGAGAAGACGAAGCGTTCATAGTCGGTTCCCTTATCCGTCAGGATATCGGTCAGTCTGGCTTGCGCCGCCTCGATGCCGGTGGTTCGCCCGCCCGCCCGGGCTTCGATCGCCAGCAGGTCGGCATAGAGGGGCTCGATCGCCGAGGCGATCACCTGGCGATTGGGGACCCGGCGGTTCGAGTGATAGCCGATCACCTTGCCGGAGCGATCGAAGGACGGGGTCACATGGGCCAGGACCCAGTAGTGATCGCCGTTGGTGGCGCGGTTGAGGACGTAGGCGAAGATCTCGTCGCCCTTCTGGATGGTCTGCCACAGCAGGCGGAAGATCACCGCCGGCATCTTCGGGTGGCGGATGATGTTGTGAGGGGCCCCCAGCGCCTGTTTCTCGGTGAGACTCGAGATGTCGAGAAAGACCTTGTTGGCGTAGGTGAGGCGACCGCCGAGATCGGTTTTGGTGACGATGACGTCATTCGCGTCGAACCGGCGTTCGACGCCGGTCAGGGAGATGTCCATGATGCGCCGCCTCATCTGGATTTCGATAGGTTCAATCGCGTGTGGCACGCCCTGGATTATGAGCAATTTTTGGGCGAGACGATAGCCTGGAAGCCTTGCCGAGGCATGGGCCGCCGGATTCTGCCACTCGCGCTAAACCGGCCCGAATCGCTGCGTTGATCTGGCCAAATTTCTCGAGGAGAGGAACCCGCGCCATCGTCCGCCGTTTTCCTAGAACGGACGTTTTTCAATAGGGAGATTTTAGATGGCGAGGTCGAAAACCAACAGGAAGCACAGCCCTGACGCGAACGATCTACTGCTGGTCGAGCTGAAGGAGATCTACAGCGCGGAATCCCAGCTGGCGCGGGCGCTGCCGCGTCTGGAAAAGGCGGTCGAGTCGGACACGCTCAAGAAGCTGCTCGACAAGAGGCAGGAGCAGGGCGAACGGATCATTCAGGAGCTCGACAAATGCTTCGAGGAGCTGGAAACCAGCCCGGGTCGCAAGAAGAACGCCGCGGCGGAAGGGCTGATCGGCGACCTGCGCGAGCATGTCCAGGAGCTTGAACAGGGGCCGGCGCTGGATCTGGTCCTGACCGGCGCGATGCAGAAGATCGAACATTACTGCATCGCCGCTTGGGGTACCGCCAAATCCCTCGCGAATGTGGGGCAAAAAAGCGAGGTCGTGAGCGTGATGAACGGCGCTCTCGAGGAAGGCAAGAGCTATGACGCCGAGATGACGAACGTCGCCGAATCCGAACTCGCTCCCGCCTTGCTGTCGTCCGGGGCCGAGTCGGAAGAGGACGAGGAGGGAGATCAACCGACCTCCGCCCGCCAGCGCAAGGGCGGCTCGTCGGAACAGCACGCCCGGCACTGAGGTCGCTCAACCAGGCGGGGAGGTTTCTCCCCGCCTTATTTTCCCGGCTGGCGCGGCATCGGCGGCGCGTCGCTGCGTTCGACCGGCTTGAAGCTCTCCAGCTGCTTCATCGCCTGGGCGATCGCCGCGTCGAGTTGCGGGTCGCCGCCCTTGTTGACGGTGGCGGGGTCGAGTTCGACCTCGATATCGGGCGTGACCCCCTCATTCTCGACATGCCATTCCCCGTCCGGCGTGAAGAAGCGGAAGAACGGCACCGTCAGCGAGGCGCCATCGATCAGCGGCGGATTGGTCGAGATGCCGATCAGCCCGCCCCAGGTGCGCGTCCCGACCAGCGGGCCGAGCTTCTGCCGCTTGAAGGCGTAGGGCAGGAAGTCGCCGCCCGAGCCGGCATCCTGGTCGATCAGCATCACCTTGGGCCCGTAGATCCCGCCGCCGGGCGTGTTGAACACCAGCCCGTCGCGATCCTTCCAGCCCGCCAGATAGGGACGGCCGAGGATCTCGGTGATGTAGTTGGCGGCCTGTCA
>Ga0213872_10001121_pt1 | contig 18331 bp, 16 predicted proteins | sample VelepicomBERX_R2_FD_160071 | JGI IMG/M metagenome (GOLD analysis project Ga0213872, IMG submission 160071) | Rhizosphere microbial communities from Vellozia epidendroides in rupestrian grasslands, the National Park of Serra do Cipo, Brazil - RX_R2 | ecosystem: Host-associated > Plants > Roots >...
GCCACCGCAGCCGAAACCGCCGCTACCACCACCGAGATCGGCGCCACCTCGCGCGAGATCCATGCGACCTCGCGTGACCTGGTGCGCACCATGAGTGAAGTCTCGGTGGTCTCGGAACAGACCTCGTCGCTGGCCGGCAGCGGCCAGGCCGGCCTGAACCGCATGGGCGACACCATGCAAAGCGTGATGGATGCGGCCGGTTCGGTCAGCGCCAAGCTGGCGATCCTCAATGAGAAGGCCGGCAACATCAACCAGGTCGTCACCACCATCACCAAGGTGGCCGACCAGACCAACCTGCTCTCGCTGAACGCCGCCATCGAAGCCGAGAAGGCCGGCGAACACGGGCGCGGCTTCTCGGTGGTGGCCACCGAGATCCGCCGCCTGGCCGACCAGACCGCCGTGGCCACCTATGACATCGAGGTCATGGTCAAGGAAATCCAGTCGGCTGTAGCGGCCGGGGTGATGGGCATGGACAAGTTCTCCGACCAGGTGCGACGCGGCATGCAGGATGTGCAGACCGCCGGTAGCCAGCTCTCGCAGATCATTGCCCAGGTGCAGGCGCTGGCACCACGCTTCCAGATCGTCAACGAAGGCATGCAGGCCCAGGCCAGCAGCGCAGAACAGATCAACCAGGCGCTGGTGCAATTGTCGGAAGCTGCCCAGCAGACGGTGGAGTCGCTGCAGCAATCCAGCCAGGCCATCGAGGAACTGACCGTGGTGTCCAACGAGCTGCGCAATGGCGTCTCGCGCTTCAAGGTGCAGGGCTGAGGCCGGCGCAGTCAAGCGATGAGCCTGTCCTTGTTCCTGTTGTTTTCGCTGGGTCCCCACCGGTATGCCCTGCCGGCCGCCGAGGTGGCGTCGGTACTGCCGCTGACACCCTGCAAGAGCCTGCCCGGCGCACCGGCCTGGGTGGCCGGCCTGCTGCCCCGCGGCGATGCCCATGTGCCGGTGATCGACTTGTCCATGCTGGCACTGGGGCAGCCCGCGCCTGCGCGCGTGAGCACCCGCCTGGTGCTGGTGCATTACCGTGCCGGCGGCGCACCGACGTCGAGCGCGCCGGCCTTGCTGGGGCTGATCCTGGAGCAGGCTACCGATACCTTGCGATGCGATCCTGCCGCCTTCCTCGCCAGCGCCGTGCGCAATGACCAGGCCCCCTACCTGGGACCGGTGATGCCCTACCAGGGGAGCCTGCTGCAACGGGTCGATGTCGCGGCCTTGCTCGATGAGTCCGTGCGCGCGCTGCTCTATCCGCAGGAGCCGGCATGAAGTCGTTGCAGCAGATCGCCGGCAAGCTCAAGGCGGCGATGGGGCTGGACATGGCCACGGTCGGCGCGCGCCTGATCGAACGCGTGGTACGCGAGCGCATGGGCGTGCTGGAGCTGGATGACGACAGCCTCTACCTGGCCCGCTTGCTGACAAGCGAGACCGAATTGCAGGCCCTGATCGAGCTGGCGGTGGTCCCCGAGACCTGGTTCTTCCGTGACCGCGAAGCCATGCTGGCGGTGGCGCGACTGGCCTGCAAACGTCTGGCCGAACGACCTGGCGAGGTGGTGCGCATCCTGAGCCTGCCGTGCTCCACCGGCGAGGAGCCCTATTCGCTGGCCATGGCCTTGCGCGACGCCGGCGTGACGACGGCGCAATACCAGATCGACGCCATCGATATCCGTACCCGCTCGCTGGAGATTGCCATCCAGGGTGTCTATGGCCGCAATTCCTTCCGGGGCCGCGACCTGGGGTTCCGCGACCGCCATTTCGATCCCTGCGAAGGCGGTTGGCAGGTGCATGAGCAGATCCGGCGCCAGGTACGTTTTGCGCCCGGCAACCTGCTGGCGCCCGACTTCATGCGCCAGGCCCAGCCCTACCACCTTATCCTGTGCCGCAACGTGCTGATCTACTTTGAGCGCAACGTGCAGAAACAGGTGGTGGCGCTGCTGGAGAACCTGATGACCGAGGATGCCCATCTCTTCGTCGGTCCGGCCGAGGGCGGGATCGTGCTGGGTCCCTCGCTGGAGTCGGCCGGTATCCCGCTGGCATTTGGATTCCGTCGGCGCAAGGCGGGCTCGGTGGTGGCGGCGCAGGCATCTCGCACCGTGCCACCGGCACCGGCCGCAACCATGCCAAGATGGGCGAGCGCAGTGCCGCCGGTGCCGCCAGTGCCGTCGGTGCCGGTGGTGCCGCTGGTGCCGCCAACGCGACCGGTGCCGCAGCGATCCCTGCTGCAACAGGCGCGCGCCCTGGCCGACCAGGGGCAACTGGAGCGTGCCGGCAGCCTGTGCGAGCAGGCCGTGCAGGAGCACGGACCGAGCGCCGAGGCGTTCTACCTGCAAGGCTTGCTCTTCGACGCCGACGGCAATGCCGCCCAGGCGCAACGTTGTTATCGCAAGGCGCTCTACCTGGATCCTGCGCACCAGGCCGCCTTGCTGCACCTGGCGGCCTTGTTGCAGGCGCAGGGAGATGCAGCAGGGGCGCAACGCTTGCGCCTGCGCGCGCAGCGCAGCAGCCAGCCGGGGGAGGGCGGTGATGACTGATACAGGAGCAGACATGGTCGGTGCCAGTGCAGCATGGCGATCGGCAGCCATCGACGATTGCTGGAACCGCATCGGTAACAAGGGCGACAGCTCTTGCCCCTTGCTGCAGCAGCATGTGCGCTGCCTGAATTGCCCCAGCTTTGCCAACGCAGCCTTGCAACAGCTCGACCGCGCGCCGGCCTCCGACGAGGTGGCGCGGGAGTGGGGGCAAGCGTCCCTGGCGGAGCTGCAAGAGGGGGCCGCCCGGGCGCGCCAGGCGCAGGCCTCGGCACTGGTGGTGCGCATCGGCGAGGAGTGGCTGGCCATTGCCACTGCGGTGGTACAGGAAGTGACGGAGGTGCGTGCAGTGCATAGCTTGCCGCACCAGCGCAATCCGGCCATCCTGGGCGTGCTCAATATCCGGGGCGCCTTGCGCATCTGCGTCTCGCTGGCGCAATTGCTGCAGTTTGTTGCCGCGCCTGCCAAGCCGGCGGGGCAATTGCTGGTGGTCCACTACGAGGGCCAGACGCTGGTCTTCCCGGTCGACGAGGTGGCCGGCCTGCACCGTCACGGCGATGATGCGCTGGCCCCGGTACCCACCACCCTGGCGCATGCCGCCATCCAATACACCCGTGGCATGCTGGATTGGCGTGGCCGCCAGATCGGCTTGCTCGATCACGATCTATTGTTCTACGTACTCAACCGGAGCATGACATGAGTACGCCCGATTTCAGCCAGATGTCCATGCTCGACCTGTTCCGCTTCGAGGCGGAGAGCCAGATCGAGCTCCTCAACACCAGCCTGCTGGCGCTGGAACGGCAACCGCACGCCGCCGAGCACCTGGAAGCCTGCATGCGCGCCGGACACTCGCTCAAGGGCGCAGCGCGCATTGTCGGCCTGGAGACCGCCGTCAAGGTGGCCCATGTCATGGAGGATTGCTTCGTGCTAGCCCAGCAGGGCAAGCTGGTGCTGGAGAAGCGCCACATCGACGTGCTGCTGCGTGGGGCCGACCTGCTGGGGCGCATCGCCGCCCCGCCGGACGGCGACGAAGCCTGGGCCGACCACGCCGGCAGCGCCGAGGTACAGGCCTTCCTGCAGGCGTTGCCGGCGGTGATGGGTGGCGCAGATATCCCACCCTGGCCGCAGCCGGAGGCCTTGCCCGAGATGGTCCCCCCGGCGCCCGACGCGGATCCGTCGCCGATCACGTCCGAGGCGAACGCTTCGGCCGTCGCCGCTGCACCGCCCACGGTAGCCGGTGCACGGGCGGTGCGGGTCAGCGCCGAGAGCCTGGATCGCTTGCTCAGCCTGACCGGAGAGTCGCTGGTCGAATCGCGCCGCTTGCGGCCCTTCTCGGCCAGCATGTTACGCATGAAGCGGATCCAGCGCGAAGCCATGCAGGCCCTCGACCTGCTGCAGCAACAGTTGCTGCCGGCGGCGCTGGATGAGTACACCCAGACGACCCTGTCGGAACTGCGCACCCTGATGCAGCAGAACCAGCATCTGCTGGGCGAGCAGCTCACCGAACTGGATGCCTTCGACCGGCGTTCGGTCAATCTCTCGCAACGTCTCTACGACGAGGCACTGGCCTGCCGCATGCGCCCCTTTGCCGATGGCACGGGCGGGTTTGCGCGCATGGTGCGCGATGTCGGCAACACCCTGGGCAAGTCGGTGCGACTGGACATCACCGGCACCGCCACCCAGATCGATCGCGATATCCTCGACAAGCTGGAAGCCCCCATCGGCCACCTGCTGCGCAATGCCGTGGACCATGGCATCGAGCACAGCGCGCAACGGCGCGCCGCCGGCAAGCCCGAGCAGGGCGTGGTGCGGCTGGAGGCGCGGCACAGCGCCGGCATGCTCATGATCGAGGTGTCCGACGACGGCGCCGGGATCGATCTGGAACGCCTGCGCCAGGCCGTGGTGCAACGCAAGCTGTCGAACCAGGAGACGGTAGCGCGCCTGTCCGAGGCCGAATTGCTGGAGTTCCTGTTGCTGCCCAGCTTCAGCCTGCGCGACACCGTCACCGAGATTTCCGGTCGCGGCGTGGGGCTCGATGTGGTGGCCGACATGCTCAAGCAGGTGCGCGGCACCATCCGCATCAGCACCCGCCCGGGACAGGGCAGCCGTTTCCTGATGCAGTTACCCTTGACCCTGTCGGTGATCCGCAGCCTGCTGGTGGAGATCGCGGGGGAACCTTATGCCTTTCCGCTGGCCTATGTGAATCGCACCCTGCGCCTGCCAGCGCAGGCCTTGCAGACCCAGGAAGGCTACCAGCACTTTACCCATGACGGCCGCCAGGTGGGGCTGGTCAGCGCCCACCAGGTGCTGCAGAAGGGCCAATGGCGCGCGCGCGATGGCAGTATCTGCGTGGTCGTCCTGGGCGAGCAGGACCATGCCTACGGCGTAGCGGTGGACGCCTTCCTGGGCGAGCGCATGCTGGTGGTGCAACCGCTGGACCCACGCCTGGGCAAGATTGCCGATATCCTGGCGGGTGCCCTGATGGAAAATGGCGAGCCGCTGCTGATCCTGGATGTGGCCGACATGCTGCGTACCGTGGAGAAGCTGACCGCCTCGGGTCGCCTGCTGTCGGTCGAGCAGGGGAGTGCGGCCGAAGACGCGGGCGCGGCGCGCAAGAAGGTGCTGGTGGTGGACGATTCGCTCACCGTGCGCGAACTGGAGCGCAAGCTGCTCTCCCATCGTGGCTACCAGGTCACCGTGGCGGTGGATGGCATGGATGGCTGGAACGCGGTGCGCGCCGAGCACTTCGACCTGGTCATCACCGATATCGACATGCCGCGCATGGATGGCATCGAGCTGGTGGGCCTTATCCGCGGCTCGCCCAGCCTGCAGGCATTGCCGGTGATGATCGTGTCGTACAAGGACCGGGAAGAGGATAGGCAACGCGGCCTGGAAGCCGGTGCCGATCATTATTTCACCAAGAGCAGTTTCCACGACGAAAGCCTGCTGCAGGCCGTCACGGACTTGATTGGAGAAGCCACATCGTGAAAATCGGCATCGTCAACGATACCCCCATGATGGTGGAAGTGCTGCGCCGGGTCATCGCCGAGAGCGGCCGCCATGAATTGATCTGGATCGCCCGCGATGGCGAACAGGCCGTGCAGATGTGCGCCTGGCAGTTGCCCGACGTGGTGCTGATGGACCTGCTGATGCCGAAGATGGATGGTGCCGAGGCCACTCGCCGCATCATGCAGCAGACGCCTTGCCCCATCCTCATCGTCACCTCCGACATGGACAGCAGTGCCTCCAAGCTCTACGACGCCATGGGCTACGGTGCGCTCGATGCCACCCAGACCCCGGCACTGGTGGGGGCCGCCGGTCGCCGCGATGCCGCCGCGTTGATCGAGAAGATCGACAACCTGGGCCTGCTGCTGCCCGAGCTGGTCGCCACCGGGGCACGTCCGGCGGCGCCGCCAGTGATGACGAGCGCGGCCGAGCTGGCGCCGCTGGTGGCCGTGGGCGCCTCGGCGGGCGGTCCGGCGGCGCTGTCGACGATCCTGCGGCAGATCCCGGCGAGCTTTGCCGGTGCCATGGTGATCGTCCAGCATATCGATGCCGCCTTCGCGCCGGGCATGGCGCAATGGCTGCAGCAGCAATCGGTGCTCAAGGTCAGGGTGGCCGCCGAAGGGGACCTGCCACAACGCGGCGAGGTCCTGCTGGCGGGCAGCAACCAGCATCTGGTGTTCAAGGAGGGCGGGCGCCTGGGCTATGTCCAGGGCAGCGCCAACGACATCTACCGGCCTTCGGTGGACGCGTTCTTCCACAGCATCGTACGACGCTGGCCGGGCCGCGCGGTGGCCATGCTGCTGACCGGCATGGGACGCGACGGCGCCGTCGGCCTGAAGGATTTGCGAGACAATGGCTATCACACCATTGCCCAGGACCAGAGGAGTTGCGCGGTCTACGGCATGCCCAAGGCTGCGGTGGCCCTCGACGCCGCACTGGAAGTGTTGCCTGTGACCGGCATGGCAGCTCGCCTGCAAGCCATTTTGACGGGGGCAGTTTGAAGGAAGAGTCAATGAATTCGGTACGTACCGATATCCAGGCGGGCAGCTCGACGCAGCCCCCTGACGAGTACAAGATCATGGTGTTGCTGGTGGACGATCAGACCATGGTGGGCGAAGCCATCCGCCGCGCCCTGGTTGGCGAGGCCAATATCGACTTCCATTTCTGCACCCGTGCCGAGGAAGCCCTGGCCGTGGCCGAGAAGACCCACCCCACCGTGATCCTGCAGGACCTGGTCATGCCGGGCGTGGATGGCATGACCCTGGTGCGGCAGTATCGCGCCAGTGCGGTGGTGGCCAATGTCCCCATCATCGTGCTCTCTTCCAAGGACGATCCCACGGTCAAGCGCGACGCCTTTGCCGGCGGCGCCAACGACTACATGGTCAAGCTGCCGGACGTGATCGAGCTGGTGGCGCGCATCCGCTACCACTCGCGCTCCTATATCAACCTGCTGCAGCGTGACGCCGCCTATCGCGCCTTGCGCGAGAGCCAGCAGCAGTTGCAGAAGACCAATTTCGAGCTGCAGCGGCTGACCAACACCGATGGCTTGACCGGCATCGCCAACCGCCGCTATTTCGACGACTATCTGGGCGCCGAATGGCGCCGTGCGCGACGCGATGGCTTGCACCTGTCATTGCTGCTCATCGATGTCGATTTCTTCAAGCTCTATAACGACAACTACGGCCACGTGGCCGGCGACGCCGTGTTGCGCCGGGTGGCCCAGACGCTCGACGAGAGTCTGCAGCGTCCGGCCGACCTGTCGGCCCGGTTCGGCGGCGAGGAATTCGCCGTGATCCTTCCGCGCACCCCGCTGGAAGGCGCGCAGGCCCTGGGCCAGAAGCTGTGCCAGCTGGTCGAGGCGAACCAGCTGCCGCATGAGCGCTCCACCGTCAGCTCCTGGCTCACCGTGAGCATTGGCGCGGCCTGCATGGTACCCACGCCCGAGCAGGAGCTCAGCGAACTGATCGAGATGGCCGACCGCCGTCTCTACCGGGCCAAGCAGCAGGGGCGTAACCGGGTGGTCTGGCAGGATGACTGACAGGTTGGCTGACAGGCAGGCCGCGCGCATCGACAGCGTGCAGGCCAGACGATAACGACAAGGGAAGGAAACCGGCATGCGCACCATCGCCACTCTGGAAGAACTGAAATCGCTGGCCGGCCAGGAGGTGGCCTGCAGCGACTGGATCACCGTCACGCAGGAGCAGGTCGATCGCTTTGCCGATGCCACCGGCGACCATCAATGGATCCACGTCGACCCCGAGCGGGCTGCGCGTGAGCTGCCCTACGGCGGCACGGTGGCGCATGGTTTCCTGACGCTGGCGTTGCTGCCGCGCATCCTGTCGGAGTCGATCAGCCTGGGGCCGGACGTGCGCATGCTGCTCAACTACGGCCTCAATCGCGTGCGCTTCCCGGCGCCCCTGCCGGTGGGCCGCCGGGTACGCGGCATCATCCGGCTGGAGGCCACCGAGGACGTCCCCGGCGGCGTGCAACTGGACTGGCTCATTACCGTGGAATGCGAAGGTTCGGACAAGCCTGTGTGCGTGGCCCAGTTTTTGGTGCGGCGCTACTGAAGCCAATCCCTGCCCGGTGCCGTGATCATCTGCATGCTTCCTCGCAGATGCTCATGCGCCATGTGGCCTGAGAGCATCGGTCCTGCAGTCCTGCATGGTTTTTTGTGAAGGCGGTGGCGCGACATACGCATAAAGTGCTAATGTCACAACATTGGTCGGCGCCCGTGTTGGTGGCGCTGCCGCTGCGTCCTTGCTGATCACGCTGCTCATCATGTCAGAACGCCCGCCGTTACAGGTCGACGCCGATCCCGAGTTCTACCGGAAAGCGCTCGCCTTCAACAACCAGACGCTGTCCTACATCGCACGCGGTGCGCCGCTGGCGCATTTGCTGGACCGTATTGCCACTGGCTTCTCGTGCAGCTATCCGCAGCGTTTCCTGGCCATCTTCCAGTTCGATGCCCAGGCCCGGCGCCTGCGTGTGGGTGCGGCGCCGCGCTTTGCACCGAGCTTCCTGTTGCAGGTTTCCGAACTGGATGTGCAGCAGCCGGACATCCCGCAATCCTGGAACGACCTGACCGCGCTGACCGCGCGCCATGGCTTGTCCCTGCTGGAAATGTTGCCGCTGCGTTCCTTTGCCGGGGAGGTGGTCGGGGTACTGCTGATCTGCACCGCCGTGGATGCACCGGACGACCCCTCTCATCTTGAGCAGACCTATCGCGACACCGTCGGTGCCGCCGTGTCCATGGCCATGCTGGCCCTGGAGCGCGCCCTGGTGCCAAGTCATGCGCGCATCAACTGCGACTCCCCCCTGGAAGCCGACGAGCGCATGGCGCTGGCCATCGAAGGCAGCGGCACCGGCATCTGGGACCGCAATGCCGTCACCGGAGAAATGTATTACTCGCGCGGCTGGAAGGCCATCCTCGGCTACGAGGACTGGGAGCTGTCCAGCCATCTGGCCGACGCCTACCAGCGTATCCATCCGGACGACCTGCCCTACGTGAAGCAGACCGTGCGCCAGCACTTCGAGTCACGCTCCGATACCTACCGGGTGGAGCACCGGATCCGCTGCCGCGACGGCAGCTACAAGTGGATCAGCAGCCGCGGCAAGGTGGTGGCGCGCGATGCCCAGGGCAATGCGCTGCGCATGATCGGCACTTCCACCGATGTCACCGAGGTCAAGCAGCTCACCGACAAGCTGGCCAAGAGCAGCCGCATGCTCGACTACCTGACCAGCGGGATTCCGGGCATGGTGTTCCAGTTTCGCGTGCCGCCCGGCGAGCGTGGGCATTTCACCTACGTCAGCGAAGGCGCGCGCGAGACCTATGGGCTCACGCCCCAGCAGTTGCTGGAAACACCGGACGTCATCGATACCATCATCCATCCGGAGGACCTGGCGATGTACCGGGCCTCGCGCCAGGTAGTGCTGGCCGGGGCCTCGCACTGGATGCTGGAATTCCGCGTGGCGCCGCCCGGCCAGCGCGTGCGCTGGCTGCGTGGCCAGGCGCGTCCGCGCCAGCTGGAGGATGGCACCACGCTGTGGCATGGTTTCATCAGCGACATCAGCGAAAGCAAGGCCTTCGAGCTGGAACTGCAGGAATTCGCGCTCACCGACTACCTGACGCAACTGCCCAATCGCCGCTGCTTCATGCAGCGTCTGCAGGAAGAGTACAGCCGCATCGAGCGCGGCTTGCTCGGTATCTCGGCGGTACTGATGTGCGACCTGGATCATTTCAAGCGCATCAACGATACCCTGGGCCATGCCGTGGGCGACCAGGTCCTGGCGCACTTTGCGCAGGTGCTACGGAGCCAGTTACGCAAATCGGACAGCGTCGGTCGCCTGGGCGGCGAGGAGTTTGCGGTGGTCCTGGCCGGTGCCGATCTGCAGGCAGCGGCCGAATTTGCCACGCGCCTGCAGGCCAGTTTTGCCAGCCAGCCATTGCGGCTTGAGGGCGGCGAAGTGGAGGTCACGATATCGATCGGCATCGCCCTGATGCGGGCCGACTGCGGCGGTCAGGAGCAGGTCCTGCGCGCCAGCGATGACGCCCTGTACCGGGCAAAAGAAAAAGGGCGCAACCGTTTCGAGTTTGCGCCCTTCCCCCACCCATAGGGCAGGGAGCATGCCACGGGGACCGGGGATTCCCGCTCAGCGTTTCTGGTACTGGCTCTTGCCGAACAGCAGTTCCTTGGCCTTGTCGTCATTGAGCGGCTTGCGCTTGTCGGCCAGCACGCTCACGCCACGCTGCACGGCCGGGCGGGCGCTGATGGCGTCGAACCAGCGCTTGACGTTGGGAAAGTCTTCCAGCGCGACGCCCTGGTTCTTGTGCGAGCGTGTCCAGGGGAAGCAGGCGATATCGGCGATGGTGTAGTCTTCGCCGGCCAGGTAGGCGTGCTGGCCCAGTTGCTTGTCCATCACCTGGTACAGGCGACGTGCCTCGTTGCTGTAGCGGTTCACCGCATACTCGATCTGCTCCGGGGCATACAGGCGGAAGTGATGGGCCTGGCCCAGCATCGGCCCCAGGCCACCCATCTGGAACATCAGCCATTGCAACACTTCATACTTCTCGCGCGTGGTCTCGCCCAGGAAACGGCCGGTCTTGCCGGCCAGGTAGAGCAGGATGGCGCCGGACTCGAACAGCGAGATCGGCTGCCCATCCGGGCCGTCGGGGTCGACGATGGCGGGGATCTTGTTGTTGGGCGAGATCTTCAGGAATTCAGGCGTGAACTGGTCGCCGGCGCCGATATCGATGGCATGCGCGGTGTAGGGCAGGCCGCATTCCTCCAGCATGATGTGGACCTTGTGGCCGTTGGGCGTGGCCCAGCTGTAGACGTCGATCATGGATATCCTTGGTTGGGGTTGATGCTGCGATGACAGGACGGAAATCTGAAAAGGAGATAAGCGATCAATCCGCTCTACAGCTTGCCCAGCCGATCCAGCGCCAGGTGCAGCGTCTCGTCCTTCTTGGCGAAGCAGAAGCGCACGATGCCCGATTCGGTAGGCGTGTTGTAGAAGGCCGAGACCGGGATGGCAGCCACGCCGATCTCGCTGGTGAGCCACTGGCAGAACTCGGCTTCGGGCAGCTCGGAGATGGCGCCGTACTTCACGCACTGGAAGTAGGTGCCTTGCGAGGGCAACAGTTCGAAGCGGGTGTTGGCCAGGCCGTCGCGGAAGAGGTCGCGCTTGCGCTGGTAGAAGGCCGGCAGCTCCACGTAGGGGGCGGGGTCCTTCATGTAGGCGGCCAGGCCGTACTGCACCGGGGTGTTGACGGTGAAGACGTTGAACTGGTGCACCTTGCGAAACTCGGCGGAGAGAGCGGCCGGTGCGGCCACGAAGCCGACCTTCCAGCCGGTGACGTGATAGGTCTTGCCGAAGCTGGAGTTGATGAAGGTACGTTCGGCCAGTTCCGGGTGGCGCGCCAGCGATTCGTGCGGCTGGCCGTCATAGACCATGTGCTCGTAGACCTCGTCGGAGAGGATCAGGATGTCGGTGCCGCGCACGATGTCGGCCAGCGCTGCCACGTCGGCTGCGCGCATGACGCTGCCGGTCGGGTTGTGCGGGGTGTTGACCATGATCATGCGGGTCTTGGGGGTGACGGCGGCCTTGACCTTGTCCCAGGGGATGCTGTAGCCGCGCTCGTCCACGGTCATCTGCACGAATACCGGGATGCCGCCAGCCAGCTCGATGGCCGGTACGTAGCAGTCGTACACCGGTTCGATGACGATGACCTCGTCACCGGCATGCACCGCGCACAGCACCGAGGTCAGGATGCCCTGGGTGGCGCCGGCGGTGACGGTGATTTCCGAGGCTGGATCGTAGCGGTGCCCGTAAAGGCGCTCGACCTTGTCGGCGATGGCCTCGCGCAGCGGCAGCACGCCCGCCATCGGCGGGTACTGGTTCAGGCCATCCTGCATGGCCTGGCTGACCGCCTGCACCAGCGCCGGGTCGCAGTGGAAATCGGGGAAGCCCTGTCCCAGGTTGACCGCGCCTTTTTCGCTGGCCAGTGCAGACATGACGGTGAAGATGGTGGTGCCGACCTTGGGCAGCTTGGTGACGATGTTGGGGGTGCTCATTGCAGCGGGCCTGATCCGTATGATTATCGCAAGCCCGTTATTCTAGCCGGATTCCCGGCGCGGTTCAGGTCGGCCCCTCAACTGGCCGTGGCGAGGAAGGCGTCGGCACGCCAGTGTTGTGGCTGCACGATCGAAAACAGGCCGCGCTTGACGGTGCGCTTGCCCAGCTTGAGCACGGCCTTGTCCTTGCTCACCAGCACGTGGGCGCGACATTGCAGGGCCAGTTCCAGGAACTTCTGGTCGTCCCGATCGGTGCACAGGGGCAGTCCGAAGGTATTGACCTCGGCCAGCGGCAGGCACTGTAGCAGGCGGTCGAAGTGGGCGCAGATGGCCGGCTTGTCGGCTGCGCTCACCGGCAGGTGGGGATAGTCCAGCACCGCCAGCCACTCGTTGCGGCAATCCTCGCGGGTGAAGGCCAGCACGCTGCGCTCTTCCAGCGCCTGCCGCAGGGCAGCCCAGCGCGGATCCTGGAAGACGAACAGGTCAAGGCAGACATTGGTATCGAGCACCAGCCGCTGGCGCCGGTCATCGGCGGCAGGCGCCACGGGCTGGCTGGCGGAGGGGGCAGGGGAAGGGGATGGGCTGGCCTGGGTGTCCTGGGTATGCATGAATCGGTCAAGCTAGTTATCGATGCCGCGGTTCGGTGCGGGTGGAACATCCTGCGTGGCGAACAGGTCGCCACCGGATTCGAGCGCATCATACCCCTGATCGGTGACGCGCCAGAAATTGTGCATGTCCACCGCGGCCAGTCCGCGGTCGTGCAACAGCCGCAGGTGGTGCAGGATCAGTTCCGGCGCCACATGGCCGGGCAGGGAGGCCTGGATCTTTTCCACGTCACCGTAGATGGTGCCAAAGGAAGCCAGTTGCTTGAGGATGGCGCCCATGAGGGCCTTGTCGCGTTTCATGATGTCCTCCTTGCGGGGATGGCAGGCGGGTGATGCGCTGGATGGCTTGCGCAATGTTCCTGCATGGATTGACAAGAAAATGCGGCAGAAGTGCCTGCCACTTCAGTTATCGGCGGCCTGGCCGGAACTTTGATTCATTGTATGTTTATATTGATCAAGGGCAAGCCCGTTGCGCTGCCGCTGTGCCAAAAAAAACAGCCCCGCCAGGGCGGGGCTGCGGCCATCTGGCATCAGAACTGTTCCCAATCGCCCTCGCCCTCGCCGCCTACAGGCTTGCTGGCGGCTTTGCGGGCGGGCAGGGCGGCCAGAGCAGGGGCCGGTTTGTGCGCCGCAACGGCCGTCGCCACGGGTGCCGCTGGTGCGGCGGGCTTGGCGCGGGCGGCTGGTCTGGTCGCGGGGCCGGCGGAGGGCGCCGCGCCAGCGGCACGGTCCAGCTTGAACACGCTCACCAGCTCGGCCAGACGGGAGGCCTGTTCCTGCAGCGAACCGGCCGCCGCGGCCGCTTCTTCCACCAGTGCCGCATTCTGCTGCGTGACTTCATCCATTTGCGTGATGGCGATGTTGACCTGCTCGATGCCATCGCTCTGCTCGGAGCTCGCGGCGGTGATCTCGCCCACGATATCGGTGACGCGGCGCACGCTGGCCACCACTTCGGTCATGGTGGTGCCGGCCTGCTCGACCAGGCGGCTGCCGGTGTCGACCTTGGCCACAGAGTCGTCGATGAGCAGCTTGATCTCCTTGGCCGCCGCTGCCGAGCGCTGGGCCAGCGAACGCACCTCCGAGGCCACCACTGCGAAGCCACGCCCCTGTTCACCGGCGCGGGCTGCTTCCACGGCCGCATTCAGGGCCAGGATATTGGTCTGGAAGGCGATACCGTCGATGACGCTGATGATTTCCACGATCTTGCGCGAAGAGGCGTTGATGGCACCCATCGTATCGACCACCTGCGAGACCACGGTGCCGCCCTGGGTCGCCACGTCCGAGGCCGAGTTGGCCAGCTGGTTGGCCTGGCGGGCGTTGTCGGCGTTCTGCTTGACGGTGGAGGTCAGCTCTTCCATGGCCGAAGCGGTTTCTTCCAGTGAGCTGGCCTGTTCTTCGGTACGGGTGGAGAGATCGAGGTTGCCGGTGGCGATTTCGCGCGAGGCGGTATTGATGGTGTCGGTACCCTCGCGTACCTGGCTGACGATGCGCAGCAGGCTGTCGTTCATGGCCTTGAGCGAGCGCATCAGATGGCCGGTCTCGTCGCCGCCGGCCGGCTTGATATCGACTGTCAGGTCACCGTCGGCGACGCGCTCGGCCACATGCATGGCCGCCTGCAGGGGCCGCGAGACGATGCGCGCCACCCAGGTCGCCAGCAGCAGGCCCAGGCCGATGCAGCAGGCCAGCAGCACCACGATGAGGGTGCGTGAGGTCTCGTAACGGTCCTGGGCTTCTTGGTCGGTCTTCTCGCTGGCATCGATATTGATCTTGACGGCGTTGTCGAGATTGTCGAACAGGCGCAGGTAGATCGGCGTGGCCTGTTTCATCAGCATCTCGCGGGCGTCATCGATCTTGTTGGCGCGCACCAGCGTGGCGATGTCCTGGTGCGTCTTGGTGAACAAGCCGAGGTCATTCTTGATCGCCGAGAAGTAGCCCTTTTCGGCCTCCATGTTGACCAGCGGCGCGTACTTGTCGAGCGCTGCGTTCATCGTGGTGAACTGGTTCGCGATCAGCTTTTCATTGCTGTCCACATTGGCTTCGTTGCCCGGCAGCAGATGCTGCAACTGCACAGTGCGGATGCGTGCCAGTGCGACCTTGGCTTCCAGCGGGTAGCGCACGCTGGGCAGGGAATTGGTCGCCAGGTCGGTAGAGGCCTGGTTGACCCGGGCCAGCTGCACGATCGAGAACACGCCCTGGATGGCGGTCAGCACCAGGATGGCGGCAAAGGTGAGCAGGAGCTTGCGGGCAATGCGCAGATTGTAGAACCAGTTCATGGTGTGTCCTTTGGCGAGGATGTGCTGCAGGTGGATGCAGTCGAAGAATGGGGTGGAGCCCAGGGGTATGAGTGTAGGAGGCACTGGCGGCTGGCAAAAGCTGCAACAGCCTGTCTTTTGCGCGCCAAATTGCGGTATCAACCCGACTTGTCAGCGTGGCGCACGTTCGCCGCACTTTCGGTATCATGGCGGCCAATCTCTACAATGGATGAATCCCCCGATGCTGATTGTCTTGTCTCCCGCCAAGTCGCTGGACTACGAAACGCCCGCCACCACCGATCTGCACACCACGCCGGCCTTCGTGCCGCGTTCGGCCGAGCTGATCGAGGTGCTCAAGAAACTCTCGCCGGCTGAGATTGGCAGCCTGATGAGCATTTCCGACCAGTTGTCGGTGCTCAACGTCAACCGCTATGCTTCCTGGTCGCGCAAGTTCACGACCAGGAATGCCAAGCAGGCCGTGCTGGCCTTCAACGGCGATGTCTATGAGGGCTTGCAGGCCGCCTCGCTCAATGGCAAGCAACTGGATTACCTGCAGAACCATGTGCGCATCCTCTCAGGCCTCTACGGCATGCTGCGTCCGCTGGACCTGATGCAGCCTTACCGCCTGGAAATGGGCACCAAGCTGGCCAATCCGCATGGCAAGGACTTGTATGCCTTCTGGGGCAGCGAGATCACCGAGGCCCTCAACGCCGAACTGGCGACGCAGAAGACACCGGTGCTGGTGAACCTGGCTTCGGAAGAGTATTTCAAGGTGGTCAAGCCCAAGCTGCTCAAGGCCCAGGTCATCTCGCCGGTGTTCGAGGACTGGAAGGGGGGCAAGTACAAGATCATCTCCTTCTATGCCAAGCGCGCACGCGGCCTGATGGCGCGCTATGCCGCGCTGAAGAACATCAGCCAGCCCGAAAAGCTCAAGGCCTTCGACCTGGATGGCTATGCCTTCGCCGCCGAGGCCTCCACCGATAGCAGCTGGGTGTTCCGTCGCAAGCTGGAAGCCTGAACCAGCCGGACTTGCACCGGGGCGCTCTGCGCCGTGGCGCCGGGCAATAAAAAAACCTCGCCATCTGCATGGCGAGGTTTTTTGTTGGCTGCGTGGTTGGCGGCGTCAGGTCTGCTGCTGCCGCCCGTCGGTCTTACCAGACCTTCCACCAGGGCTTTTCCTTCTTGGCGGGGCCGCCCTTGTACCAGGGGCTGTTCGGATAGGTGGCCTGGATGACGCGTTCGGTGTCTTCCTTGAGCTTGGTCTGGCCCAGTGCGTCGTAGGAGCGCATCAGGATGAACAGGGCTTCCTCGTTGGCCGGTGAATCAGGATACTGCTTGATGGCGGCCTGGGCACGGTTGGCGGCCGAGACGTAGGCGCCGCGACGGAAGTAGTAGTTCGCCACGTGGACATCGTATTGCGACATGGCGTTGACCAGGTAGCGCATGCGGGCGATGGCGTCCGGGGTGTACTTGCTGTCCGGGAAACGCTCGGCCAGCAGCTTGAACGAATCGAAGGCGTCGCGCATGGCCTTGGGATCGCGCTCGGTGTTGTCCTGGTCGGTGATGGTGTCGAAGATGCTGGTGCGATCATTGAAGTTGATCAGCCCGCGCAGGTAGTACATGTAGTCGACGTTGGGATGGTTGGGGTGCAGCTTGATGAAGCGATCCACCGCCGCCAGGCCCTGTGCCTGCTCGTTCTGGCGATAGTAGGCGTAGGCGATATCCATCTGGGCCTGCTGGGCATAGGTACCGAAGGGGTAGCGCGATTCCAGCTTTTCGAAGTACTTGATGGACTTCTCGTAGCCGCCTGCATTCAGTTCATCCTTGGCTTCCGAGTATAATTTGGCCGCAGACCAGCCGACTGTCTCGTCCTTTTGCTCTGGCAACAGGCCGCAGGCGGTGAGCGAGAGGGCAAAACCGATGATGAAGAACTTCAATAAGATTTTGTGCATGACTCTTGTGTGCTTGTCTGGGACTTATCAGTTGTGCATGGCGCAGTGCGCCTCCCGAGCCGGCTGCATCGATACCCGAAATACAATCAACCCGATCCGGCGATTATAGCTGATGTCACGTAAGAAACCCCCTGAGATTACAAATGGCCAAGCGCCTGTAAAGACCGACCTCCCGCTGGAAGACGATTTCGATGACGGTGATGCTGCCGCCGACGAAAGCGCCGCCGGCCTGGAGCCCCTGACCCTGCGCCTGGATGACGACGTCATCGGCCAGCGCCTGGACAAGGTGCTGTCGGGCCTGATGCCGGAATTTTCGCGCAACCGCATCCAGCAATGGATCGAAGACGGCCACGTCACCGTCAATGGTGCCCCGGCCAAGGCCAAGATGACCATGCTGGGCGATGAGCTGGTGGAGGTGGCCCCGCAATCGGTGCCGGCCGAGCAGCCCTATGGCCCGGAACCCATGGCGCTGGACATCCTGCACGAGGATCGCGCCATCATCGTGCTCAACAAGCCGGCTGGCCTGGTGGTCCACCCGGCTGCGGGCAACTGGAGCGGCACGCTCCTCAACGGCCTGTTACACCATTGCCCGGCATTGGCCAAGGTGCCGCGTGCGGGCATCGTGCACCGTCTGGACAAGGAAACCAGCGGCCTCATGGTCGTGGCCAAGACCCTGGCCGCCCAGACCGACCTGGTGCGCCAGTTGCAGGCGCGCAGCATGAAGCGCCAGTACCTGGCGCTGGTGTGGGGCCTGCCGCAGCTCTCCGGTACCGTCAATGCGCCGATGGCGCGCCACCCGCGCGACCGTATCAAGATGGCGGTGTCGCAAAGCATGCGCGCCAAGCCGGCGGTGACCCATTACCGTCGCCTGGCCACCGGCGAGATCGACCGCAAGCCGGTGAGTCTGGTGCATTGCCGTCTGGAAACCGGGCGCACCCATCAGATCCGGGTCCACCTGCAATCGCTGGGCTTCCCGCTGGTGGGCGATGCGCTGTATGGCAAGCAGCATCTGGTGACGGTGTTCCCGCGCCAGGCCCTGCTGGCGGGCCGCCTGGGCCTGGTGCATCCGAGCTCGGGCAAGTTCCGCCAGTGGGCCGCACCCTTGCCGGAGGACATCCTGGCCCTGCTGCAGCGGGCCGGCATCGACCCCGCATTGGCAGAGATCCCCGAGATGAGCGAGGAGCCCGACCCAATGCTGGGCGACTTCGACGATGAAGATGACGAGTATTGATCGCGCCCGGACCATGGAACTCTTGATCCCCGACTGGCCGGCACCGGCCAACATCGGCGCCCTGAGCACCCTGCGCGCCGGCGGCCACAGCCCGTCTCCCTATGGGGATGGGCAGGGCGGCGCGGGCCTTAACCTGGGCACGCATGTCGATGATGATCCCGCACTGGTCACCCGCAACCGGG
>Ga0213872_10001122_pt1 | contig 18325 bp, 7 predicted proteins | sample VelepicomBERX_R2_FD_160071 | JGI IMG/M metagenome (GOLD analysis project Ga0213872, IMG submission 160071) | Rhizosphere microbial communities from Vellozia epidendroides in rupestrian grasslands, the National Park of Serra do Cipo, Brazil - RX_R2 | ecosystem: Host-associated > Plants > Roots >...
CGGGCGCTCATGGGCTGTGCTCAACGGCTTGGATCCTTTGAACCCGTAATATGCGATGTAGCAGTAGCAAAGTACCGGAATAATGAATGCATGGTGAATGCCGATGTGATCCGCCAGCACCCCCTGGATTTCCGGGATGATGGCTCCGCCCACAATGGCGGCCACAAGCAAACCCGAACCTTCGCCGGTCAGAGCGCCAAGCCCCGCGATGCCCAGGGTGAATATGCTCGGGAACATCACTGAGTTGAACAGTCCGACGAAAATGATGGCCCACATCGCCATATGCCCGAAGCTGAGCATTGATGTGATTACCAGCCCGCACGCCATGATTGCGACGAAGCCCAGCAGCGTTCCCGTCTTCACCTTGCGCAGCACGGCTGACCCGATGAAACGGCCGATCATGGCGAACATCCAGTAGAACGATACGTACCGGGCCGCGGTCTTCTCTGACATAGCCCCGATGTTGGGCTGGCTGAAATAATTGACGAGGAAGCTGCCGATCGAAACTTCCGCGCCGACGTACACGAAAATACCCACCACGCCCAGAATGAGATGCCGGTGCTTCCACAGTATGGCCGTGCGGCTGGCGTGCGGACCGGCGGCTTCCTTTGCGTCCTGCGCTGAGGAGATTTCCGGCAGCTTGTACATTGCAATTACAAGGGCAAGCAACATCAGCGTTCCGGCAATCAGCATGTACGGAAACTTCACGGTTGCCGCTTCGTGCAGCCGGTACGATTGCAAGGCTTCGGGCGACATCTTCCGGACCTGATCAATCGCCACCGCCGCAGTGCTCAGGATCAGAACACTGCCGAAGTACGGCGCTACTGTGGTTCCCAAGGAGTTGAATGCCTGCGTCAGGTTCAACCGGCTGGATGCCTTATCAGGCGAGCCCAGCACGGAAACATACGCATTAGCCGAGACCTGCAGTGCCGTCATGCCTGCCGCCACGATGATGAGCGCAGTAAGGAAGAACGGAAAGGACGGTACGCTGGCTGCCGGCAGAAACAGCCAGGCCCCAAGCGCCATGGTCAGCAGCCCGATCACCATCGTGCGCTTGTACCCCAGCCACTCCACGATCCTGCCCGCGGGTAGTGCAAATACGAAGTAGCCGGAAAAGAAAGCGAACTGAACAAGCATTCCCTGCGCGTAATTCAGATCAAAAATGTTCTTCAGATGCGGAATGAGGATGTCGTTCAGGCAGGTGATAAACCCCCACATAAAGAAGAGCGTGGTGACAATTGTCATCGCTCCGGTGTTGCTTGTTGCGGTGCCGGTTGCTGTGACCGTTGAGGTGCTGACGTTGGTAACTGCCATACGTTATGGGCGGTGCGGCCCTGCTTCCCTTCGAAAGTCTCTTACCCGTAATGTACTTCTATTGCGGCCTACTCGTGCGTGCCTGCGTGTGGGAGCGTAATCTGCTGCAGATTGGCGGCCTTTAATTCAGTATTCAGCTTTAGCAAATCCACCGTCTTGATCACCTTCCAGGTTGCCATCAATGCGGACAATTTCTTCCGCTCGTCGGTAACCGCCGCGACCTCCTGGCTGGTGGGCGCCACGTCAGCGTCCTGCAACATCTGCAGCAGCGTCCTCAGCGATCCGGAAACTCTATTCAGCGTCTCAGGACCTGTCCAGGCAGCCCTTCCGCCGCCTCCGAATTTAGGCGGAATCGTCCCTTCCAACTCTCCCGCTTTCTCCTCGAGCGCTGCTGCGGCCTTGGCCGCCGGGCCTTGCGCCCCGCTTGCCGTCAACTCATGCAATTGCTTCCTCAACGCTTTCAATTCGTCGATTGTTTCCAGGCTAGCCCTGAGATCATCGTAGAGTTCTTTTGACAAGGTGAATTGCTGCCGCAACCCCGCTTCCGTGGTTTCTACTCGCGGATCTTTTACCACAGTTAGCGGCTGCGAGTAGCTTTTTCCATCCGCCGTCAGCTTCACCGTGTAATCGCCTGTCATCACCCATGGTGCATCCGGTTCCGGAGGTGTATCGTGGACTACCGCTGTCATTGGATACTCCGCCTCGCCTCCCAACCCGGGCAGCGGCGGATAGTGCATGTCCCAAAGGAACCGGTGCATGCCGGCCTCAGCTGATAGTGTCTGAGGGGGGCGCACCCAATATTGGGGAATATCCAGCTTCGGATTGATCGGCTTAACCGGGTCCGTGCTTGAATACCGCCGCACCAGCTTGCCGTCTGCATCGAAGACTTCCAATAACACTGGTCCGTTCGCCGCCGAACCTAAGTAGTAGTCAACAATCGCCCCGTCCGGCGGATTTTTTCCGGCCGGCTCATCCGGCGGCAGTGGCGTATCCGTGTTCGTATTCCACCGCACCCGCGTGGCCGTTTCCGGCCGGAACAAGAACGCGCTCGCCTGGGTCATGCCGGCATTCACCTGCCGGAGCGGCGTGATATCGTCCAGAACCCAGAATCCGCGCCCATGTGTCGCCGCGACGAGATCATCATTCTTCACCAGCAAATCGCGAATCGAAGTCGCCGGCATGTTCAGCCGCAGCGGCTGCCAATGGTCGCCGTCGTCAAACGAAACATATACCTCGCGCTCGCTTCCGGCGAACAGCAAGCCTTTGCGCTTGGGATCCTCGCGCACGACATTCACCGGCGCGCCGACTGCAAGGCCATTCGTAATCTCGGTCCAAGTCTTGCCGGCGTCATGCGTTCGCAGAATGTGCGGCCGCAGGTCGTCCAACCGGAGCGTGTTGATTGCCGCATAGGCCGTATCGCGGTCAAAATGACCGGCGTCGATGATCGAAACTTTATTCCACGCGCTCAATTGCGGGGGCGTCACGTTCGTCCAATGCTGCCCCCCATCCGCCGTTACCTGAATGAGTCCGTCGTCGGTGCCCGCCCAAATAAGGTTTACGTCCAGCGGCGACGGCGCCAGCGCATACACCACGCCGCGCTGGGTTGCTTGCACTTCGTCGCGATATTTGCCCGCGCTTTCCGGCACGTTCCAGGTCTTACGCGTCAAATCCGGGCTGATCTGCTGCCACGACTCTCCCCCATCGAGCGTCTTCCAGACCGTATTCGCACCGAAGTAGAGGATATGCGGATCTACCGGCGAGAACGCAATCGGCGCCGTTCGCACCACCCGATAGTCGCTGCTGCGGAGAGGCTTCGGTCCCACCTGCGCCGTTTGCCCCGTGCGCCGGTCATACCGGCTCAGCTTTCCTCCGTAAACGACGTCCGGGTTCAGGGGGTCCGGCACGGCATACCCATACTCTTCGGCGCCCACCGGATGCCAATCTCGAAAGGTGATCTCGCCGTCGTTGCCGCGCGTTGCCACGCATGCCGATCCGCTCTCCTGCTGCCCGCTGCAGACCCGATAGGGAAATGCGTTGTCTGCGTTCACGTGGTACATCTGAGCGGTCGGCTGGTTGTACCAGGAACTCCAAGTCTCGCCGCCGTTAACGGTCACAATGGCGCCTTGATCGCTCACAATCAGCAGGACCTGCGGATTATTCGGATTGATCCAGATGCTTTGGTAATCATCGCCGCCGGGTGCTCCGCGAATGCCCGTCCATGTCTTGCCGCCGTCGACGGATTTCCACGTCACTACGCTCGCGCTGTATACGATATCCGGGTTCTTCGGGTCCACCGCCGGAACGGGTGCATCGCCCCCGCCTATGCGTGCCGCCGGCCGCTCGTCATCCGTGATCTTTCTCCAACCGGCGCCCGCATCATCCGAGCGATAAATGGCCACCGAATCTTTGCTTGCTACTGCGGCGTAAAGACGGTTCGGATCGCTTGGCGCAATAGCAAGGTTCGCCTGCACCACGGCATTGCCATCTCCCGGCAAGCCTTGCGTCAGCTTCTTCCAGGTTTTGCCGCCGTCGGTTGATTTGAAGATGCCTCCACCTGTGCCGCTCCATTCCGCGTTCTCCCAGGGGCCCTGTCTTGCTTCCCACAGACATGCATAGACAACGTTCGGATCGTTGGGATCCATCTCCACATCGTTTGCACCAGTGTTCTCGTCTTTGTAGAGGACCTTCTCGAATGTTTGGCCGCCATCGGTCGACCGAAAAACACCGCGCTCCGCATTGGGTCCGTATGGATGACCCAGAACGGCAACAAACAGCCGGTTCGAATCGTGCGGGTCCACTGCGATATGCGGAATCTGCTGCCCGTCACGTAGGCCCAGATGTGTCCACGTCTTGCCCGCATCGAGAGACTTGTAGATGCCATCCCCCGTTGAAAGGTCCGGCCGCTGCAATCCCTCGCCGCTGCCCACGTAGATAGTGTTCGGTTCCGAAGCCGCGACCGCAATCGCCCCAATGGAGCCTGTCGGCTCATGATCGAAAATCGGGTTCCAAGTCCGCCCGTAGTCGTTGCTTTTCCACACGCCGCCATTCACCGCGCCGATATAGAAGACATTGGGCTGGCTCGGAACTCCCGACAATGCGCGGGTGCGTCCTCCGCGGTACGGCCCGATCTCGCGCCACCGCATGTCAGCGAACAGCTTCGGGTCCAGTGACTGCGCTCCGCAAATGAACGGCGCCAATGTCGCGAGTGCGGCAAGCGCGCCCTTGTTTCTCACCAAATCCCTCCTCTTCAATGCTTTCAGGAACCTAGAAGTATAACCATATCCGTGCCCCCGAACAGCAGGAAACCTTTCTCGGGATGCCGTGTCACTCAAGTAGACGGGATCGAAAAGTTGAACCTGCAATGCTCGCGTCGGCAACCACCCGCTATCCAGCCGGACAGCGAAATCTACACAAGAATCGCCGGTTCTGGATAGGCGTCGCGTTGGTGGTCTGCGCTGTTCCGGCCTTCTACACCATTGTCTTCAGCATCTACCGGCCATTCACAGAGCAGAATGTCATCGACGTCCTCCAGGAACGGTCACTGAGCAGTGTCACTATAGATCGCTTTCAGACTACTTACTTCCCGCCGGGCTGTGTCGCCGAGGGCGTAAAGTTCCTGCGCATAAAACGGAAAGACAAGCCGCCGCTTATCACCATCCGGAGACTCGTCATTTCCGCCAGCTATCCTTCGCTTCTCACATTTCAACGGCGCCTTAGTAATGTTCGTATGATTGGACTCCACGTCGCCGTTCCAGCAAAGCAACCACCAGGCGAGCCGAGTCCGGCAATGCCGTTAACATACAGCACTTCGAAAGGCTCGATGCCCATCGATAACCTCTATGCCGATGGCGCTGTTCTCGATTTCTATCGCACCTCATCCCCGAAGCCGCTCCGCATTACCGTGAAGAGACTCGCGATGCACCACGTCGGGGCCAATACGGCTTTTAATTACAGCGTCGTGCTCTACAATTCGGCACTTCCCGGTTTGATTCAATGCTCGGGTTCCTTCGGTCCCTGGAATCCAAAAAACCCCGGCAGCACCCCTGTGCGCGGCGATTTCACTTACACAAATGCAACCCTCCGGTCGTTGAAAGAGGTAAGCGGCACGCTATCAAGCAAAGGCACCTTTCAGGGCGACCTCGGGCGCATCAATGCGGCGGGAAAGGCGCGGATCCCAAATTTCACGCTGCCTGATACCAGCCACCAACGCCCGCTAGCCGTCGATTATCAGATTGCTGTCGACGCACTTGACGGCGATATCGAGCTAAGCCGTGTGGCGGCTGCCTTCAACCGAACCACCGTGCTTATCAGCGGCTCCCTTTCCGGCATGCATGGAGAGCCCGGCAGACACCTCTCGCTTGATGTGTCTTCGAGCCATGCGCGCATAGAGGACCTGCTCGATCTTTTTATTTCCGCAACACAGGCTCCCATGAGCGGGAATGTTTCTTTTCACCTGCGCGTTAATGCGCCGGCGTTTCCTCACGATTTCCTTCAGGCAATGACCATGAATGGCGGTTTCGGCATCGCCGAAGGCAAGTTCTCCGACACACGGACGGAACAGGGCTTTTCCAAATTGAGCGAAAGTGCAGAATTAGGCAAGCGTGATGACTCTGAAAACTCCGAGACCGTTCTTTCCGGCCTCAAAGGCCAACTCGCGGCAGCAGGCGGCCTCGCGCGTCTTTCCGACGTCGAGTTCCTCATTCCGGGCGCACACGCCTGGCTCGACGGCACTTATAACCTGCTGAATTACCAGACCGATCTCACCGGCGTGTTGATTACTACCGGCGACGTATCAAAGACCGAAACCGGCTTCAAGTCCTTCCTCCTCAGAGCGCTCACGCCTTTTTTCAGGCACAAAGGACACGCGAAGGTGGTCCCGTTCAAGATCACAGGCCCTTACGGTCGCACGAATATTTCCCTGGATCTCACGCGCCTGCACAAATAAGCTTTTAGAACTTTTGCCCCGTTCCCAACGTTTTGTATATAGTCGCCGTCTAATACGCGACAAAAGAGAACAGGAAAAGACCGTGTGGGAGATCGGATTGCAGCTCCGATTCGCCGCTAGTTTGCCAGATAATCCGACTGATGCCGAACTTGCAACCGAATGCAAGCGCGGAAACCTGCGTGCTTATGAGCGCTTATATGATCTGCACTCAGCGCGCATGAAGAGTGTTGCTTTTCACATGCTCGGCAGCCACGCCGATGCGGAGGACGCGGTGCAAGAAACGTTCCTCAAGGTGTATAAAGCCGTATCCGCCTTTGAAGGTCAATCCTCGCTAGCGACCTGGATATATCGCATCCTCATTAACTGCTGCTATGACGTTTTACGCAGGCAGCAGCGCCGCGCCGAAGCTTCCCCTATCCGAGACCATCCATCGCATTCTGATCTTCCTTTGAAGATTGCGCTGCGAGGGGCGCTGTCGGCCCTAAATGAACGGCAGCGCCTCGTTTTTCTTCTGTTCGAGGTCGAAGGCCTGAAGCACTCCGAGATCGCAGGCATTCTCGAAGTGCCAGAAGGCACCTCGCGAAGTTGGCTGTTCGAAGCCAAGCGCGAATTGAAGCGCATGCTGACGGAGTCCGCCGTATGAAATTCGAATGTGGCGATCTCGAGCGCGCGTTCGAGCACGCGCAGCTGATGCCGGAGGCCCGCGAACATCTGAAGCATTGCGCTGCTTGCCGCAAGGAATATCGGCTGTGGAATGAAATCTCGAGCACAGCGCGCGAGTTGCACGAAGAATGGGATACTCCCGCGCTCTGGCCAGCCATTCGCGATGTCCTCGGCAAGCTGCCGAATCCGCAAGGCAGGCGCCCCTGGTGGGCCGCTCAGAGGACTTGGATGCTTACCGCCGCCGCGGTCGTCCTGGCTTCCACCGTTGGCGTCTTCAGCGTGGCCCCATGGCAGCAACATCCGCCCCAAGAGGGGCAGGAACCGGCTGCAGTTCGGCCCCTTGCTAGTTCCGGGAACCGCGATCTGCTTACCGAACAGGCACTTGCAGAAGTGGAGCGCACCGAGTCCGCTTACCGCCAATCCATCGACAAGCTCTCGCATCTTGCGCAATCCGAACTTCTCAAGCCGCGGTCCACTGCCGGAGTGAACTGCAAGGAAAAGCTCAAACTCCTTGACGATGCCATTGCCGAAACCCGCGCGAACCTGGAACAGAATCGCTACAACATGCGTCTGCAAACCGCGCTTGCGGACCTCTACCGCGAGAAGAAACAGGCTCTTCAGGAGTTGCTCACCAGTGATCAGAAAAACTAGTTGCCTGCTGTTCGGTTTATTGATTGCCTGCGCCGCCTTCGCGCGCGAAGAATATACCCGGACTTTCGACAAAACGCTTACCCTCCAGCGCGGGCAGCATCTCTTTATCGAACACAAGTTTGGAGACGTTGTCATCCGAACCCATCCGCAGCCGGAGATCGTCCTGCATGCCCTTATTCATGTATCCGCCGGCAGCTTGAATGAAGCCAAGTCCTATGCCGATCGGATCGAAATCCTGGTTGAGCCCTCCTCGTCGGAACTATCCATCCGCACGCGGTACCCGGAATCTCGCACCGGCGTCTTGAACTTCCGTAACGTGTCTTATTCCGTCCGCTACGAGATCACTATGCCGGAGACCGCGCCGCTCGAAATCCGCAACGGGTTCGGTGCGGTCTCCGTCGCCGGCTTAAAGGCCAATAGCCAGATCACAAATTCCCACTGCGATATCGAACTGCGGGATTGCCGTGGTGTCCAGCATCTTGAAGATTCCTTCGGCTCGGTTCGTGTATTGAACAACACGGGTGACGTCTTCGTTGAGAACACCAACGGCCCTGTTGATGCTTCCGATATCTCCGGCGCCCTTTCCATTCGCGACCGATTCGCCAGCATCAATGCCGCTCGCATCGCCCATGGCGTCACGATAGTCAACAACAACGGCTCGGTACAGGTGAACGAATCCGGCGGCGCTGGGACCATCAGGAACTCGTTTGGCTCAGTCACTGTTAGCAACTTCCACGGGGACCTCACCGTCAACAATGCAAACGGGGCTGTTGAAGCCGGTCATGTCGACGGTGCCGCTGAACTGAACACGACGTTCGGTCAGGTGATGTTCTCTTACATTACCCGGCAGCTTTCTATTCGCGCCAACAACTCCAAAATCGAGGGCGGGCACGTCGGCGGCCCGCTTAATATTGTTAATTCCTTCGGGTCTGTTACCGTCAATGACGTTCAGGCGAGCCATATTCAGTCCGGCAACGGCGGAATCACGATCTCGAAAGCGGGTGGCGCCGCGAACGTGAAAACCAGTTTCGCTCCGGTAGAAGCCACTGATGTAAGCGGCCTGGTATCCGTGCAAAATCAGAACGGGGGCGTCAAAGTATCTCGCGCGCGCGGGGTGCAAATCGTGACCAGCTTTTCCCCCGTCCACGTCGAAGCCATCGATGGACCGGTCCAGATCGAAAACCGGAACGGCAACGTTGATGCATGGACAACGGCCCGCGGCGCCTGCCAACCGGTCATTATTCACACCTCGTTCTCGCCCATTCGCGTCCGTTTGCCGACCGATGCCAGCTATCGCGTCTACGCCAAAACGTCCTTCGCCAAGATTCATACAGATTTTCCGCTCGTCGTCTCCGGCGGCCTTTCGACCGACGACCTCAATGGCGCCATTGGCAGCGGGGCGTGCGAAATGCGCCTGACCGACAATAACGGCGCGATCGAAATCCTGAAGTCGGGCTCCTGAGGGATTTTCGCTTCGCATCTGGCAAACTCAATAGGCACCCTCTTTTCACGATCTTTGCCACCATGCTGAAGCTCGGCTCTGTACGTTTTCGCGCGAAATGCGCGCGCCACCCAAAATTCAACCCGGCTCGGGAAGGACTCGCGGCGATCAGGGGCGCTTGTCCCAAGTGCCATCTCCTGCTGGATATCTTCGAAATGCATCAGAGGCTCGTAGGGCTCATGCGCCAGGCTGTTCCCCCGCGCGAAACTCCGGCGAAAGCGTCCGGGGCATCTGGTAACCAGCTTCCGCTCTTTTCTTCGGATGTCGAACCCGCCGCCGCTGCCGGCGATTGAGCTACATTCAATTCCAGAGCCACTTTCGCCAGAGCGGGCGCGAAGGCTTGTAAGGAGCGCGTAAACTGCATGGCATCTCGAGCCGGAATCGAACCAGCAGTAGAGTCCTTCCCTCCTCACGCAAGCCCAGTTTTCGGCGAGCGCCTCGTTTCCCTGGACGCTTTTCGCGGCCTGACCATGCTCCTCATGGTCATCGTCAACAGCTCCGGCCCTGCTGTCTACTACCAGCTCCGGCATGCCGAATGGAATGGGTGGACACTCGCGGATACCGTCTACCCTTCCTTCCTCTGGATCGTTGGCGTCGCGATCACGCTCGCGCTCGGTAAGCGTCTGTCCCAGGGCATCCCACGGTCGAGGCTGGTGGCGCAGATTTTTCGCCGCTCGGCCGTGATTTACGCGCTCGGGCTGTTCATTTACCTGTTCCCGAATTTTGATTTCGTCACCATGCGGATCCCTGGCGTTCTGCAGCGTATCGCGATCTGCTATTGCATTGCTGCATTGCTCTACCTGTATTCGGACGTGCGGGGTCAAATCATGTGGGTCATCGGTCTCCTCGCCGCATATTGGCTCGCAATGAAGCTCATTCCCGCACCGGGCTTCGCCGCTGGAGACCTGACGCTACAGGGCAATCTCGCCCACTACGTGGATCATCTCGTCTACGGGCGTCACAATTGGAGCCAAACCAAAACGTGGGATCCGGAAGGCGTCCTCAGTACGGCGCCGGCGATTGCGACGACCCTTCTCGGCGTCCTTAGCGGCTATGTGCTTCAGCTAAGGCGCCCTTTGGCCGAGCGCTGCGTCTGGCTCCTCATTGGCGGCATTTGCCTCCTGTTTGCCGGACTCATCTGCAGCATCTGGCTGCCAATTAACAAGAATCTCTGGACGAGCTCCTTTGCACTCTTCATGGCCGGTCTCGACGGCCTCGTTTTCTCCGGCTTTCTGTGGCTGATCGATGGTTGTGGCTACCGGCGCGCGGTTCAGCCATTGGTCATTCTGGGCATGAACGCCATAGCGGTTTATCTGTTCTCGGAGATTCTTCCGGAAACCATACTTTTTGTGCACTCTCATGTCAGCGGCCCGGGCGAATCTCTTGAAACGTCTCTTTTCAGCACGCGCTTTTTCCCGCCCTCGTTACTGGCGCTGCTCTACGCTCTGGTTTTTGCCGCCTTTATGTACGGCTTCGCGTGGGCCCTTTACCGCAAGCGCTGGTTTCTGCGGGTATGACCGTGAAGGACTTCCTTGCACCTGCTTAAAGCCGAATGGCGACCGATACCCCGTCTCGGATTGGAAGCTGCGTGGTATAAAACTGTGGCGACTCGAACAGGCGCCGGTTAAACAGGCACACTGCGGCATCGGTTGCTTCCTGCGGATGAAGAACACGCCCGTGCCACAGAGTGTTATCTGTAACGAACAGGCCGCCCGGTTTGATCCGGTCCGGCACAGCATCCAGCACTGCGGGGTAGCCGTCCTTATCAACATCGTTGAAGATCAGGTCAAAAGTACCGGGCACAGAGGCCAAGGCGGTTAGCGCATCGCCAACGTGTACGCTGATTCGCGAGGCGACGCCGGCGCGTTCGAAATAACCGCGCGCCCGTTCGGCATTTGCCGGGCTGCCGTCTGAGTAATGCACCTCAGCGTCGGGGCCGGCCGCGCGAACAAGCCAGATGGTCGAGTAGCCGACTGCCGACCCAAGCTCAAAAATCCTTTTCGCTTTTGTCATCTTCACCAAAGCTGTCAAGAAGCGTGCTACCGCGGGTCCGATGATGGGGATTTTGTGCTCGGCCGCATATGCCTCGATTTCCGCCAGCACCTCATCGCGCGGTGGAAGCAAATCGTGCATGTACTGTTCAATATTCGGATCGGTGATCATTACTTGCGAAACTCCAGAGTGCCCTATTTCGAGCGGATGCCGACATGAAGGTTATCATGCGCGAAAAGGCGCCCGGCTTCTCAGGAGCTGGCCGTGTCGCTTCCCAGTACCGTCTTAAAAGCAACGCCGGATAATGTGAACCTTCTTCGACACGGAGCAGGTCATCGAATGCGTCCCGGATAGCGGTCATGATGCGTAGCCGTGCAGGCGCGACCGGCTGGAGAGCAGTTTCAAAACCAGAACATCGAGCGAGCCTTGAAGAGAGTCGGGTTTGGGCATACTATGCCATCTCGTTATATAGGTCAAAGTAAATTGCGAAGTCGGCAGCTCCCCTATTTGAACTATTCCCCGGTACTTTTCGCTGCCCTTCGTCGCTCACTTCCGAGTACAGGAGGCCTCTTTAATTGCCATCGGCGATTCGGCCCACAATAATTCGTCTGTTTGCGGCGGCTCCCGTCTGCCCGAAAATTCGCGCCGATGAGATGTCCAGATGCCCGAGTAAGACGTGTGGCGCCCTTACCGAATGCGCACTTCTTCGTGCTCCAGCACAATCATCGCCGTTCAAAATCAAGTCCGTTCTTAACATATTCCTTATTTCTTGCTCATGCCGCTTTAACGAAATAGTCACAATAATCCAGCTAAATCCAGCTAAATAAGATTAAATCGGCTAAATCCTAGCCCCTTCCACCTAGTAATTGCACCTATCGGTATTTATACTTAAGTCGACTATGCCAATTCATCTCGGGGTGCTGAACAAACTCAGGCTTCCCCTGGTGTTCTTCAAATCTCGGAGGAGCCCTCGCAGCGGTCGAAACATGACCTTCGGGCTTGCTCCAAACAAACGCAGAAACAGGGGCGATGGCTCGATAGGGACAGGCAGAGCGGCGACACTCCTGGCGATGCTTCCGCTTCTGTTGGCGCTACTGAACGTCCGTCAGCTCCAGGGTCAGCAGGTCGAGCCGACGCTGCCGATTTCGCAGCGAGAGACGATCAATTTGGCGGCGGGCGTGCCGGAGTACATCGCGAATGCGGCCTCAACTTCGAACGCTCCGCAGAGTCAGTGGTGGTTCGAGAACACGAACAACTCGACGACGTATTCGTCGCCTGGTCTTGTCGAGAGTTCCGACACGGGTGCCGCCTGGACGCAGGTCGGCTTGCCCTATGACGCGAATATTCCGCGCACCTTCATCAACCAGGCCTCCGGCGGCGGACAGGGGTCATTGACAGGAAACTACAACTGGTACCGCCTGCACTTCAAGGTCGATCCGAAGTACGCGGGCAAGAAGTTCCTGCTGAACATTGAAGGCTCGCACACTGGCGTGCAGGTCTTTATCAACGGCACGCTGCTACCGGGTATCAGTGCGGTTGCGGCCGATGCGCAGGCCACCCACGTGGTGGGTTTTATTCCGGTGATTTGTGACCTCACACCCTATATCCACGCTGACGGCGCCACGGACAACGTCATCGCGATCGATGTCTCGCGTGGTGCCCCGTGGTTTGAGCAGCCCAACTTTTCCGGCGCTTTTCGTTTCGGCCAGGCCATGGCAGGCCTGTTCCGCAACGTCTATCTGTACGTCACCAATCCGGTTCATATTCCGCTGAACGTTTATTCGAATCAGAAGACGTGGGGAACGTACGTCGGTACGGTATCAGAGGTGCCGGCCGCGCAGGGGACCGCAACTGCAGCATCGGCGGTGGTCGACGTGCAGACCAACGTGCTCAATGAGACTGCAACCGCCCAGCAAGTCACGTTAACCACGCAGATTGTGGACGCACAAGGCAACGTCGTCGTCACCGCGCCGCCGATTACACAGACCGTGCCGGCGATGACGGCCTCTACGTTTCCGTCTGGCGCGACACCGATGTTCGATCAGAAGATCACGATTCAGAACCCGACGTTGTGGTACCCCAATAACTCCGTCTACGGGACGCCTTATTTGTATAAGGTCTACCACATCGTCAGCGTGAACGGCGTCGTGGTCGACTCGGCACAAAGTACGCTAGGCATTCGCACGATCACCTGGGATGCGAACTTTCCTTATTTCAATGGTCACGCCACGTATCTCTGGGGAGGCGCCAGCCGCTACGATTATCCGGCTCTAGGGTCATCTGTTCCTGATGAACAGTGGTGGCGCGATATGGCGCAGATCGCGGCTCAGGGCGGCAATGTCTGGCGGCCCGGCCACTCGACCAGCAGCGAGGAGATGGTGGAGGCGGCCGATGCTTACGGCATTATGATCGACCAGCCGAGCGGAGACGGCGAGGGCAATTGGAATGCAGCCTCCAACCCGACTGCCGACGACCTGCAGCTGAAGCAGGAACTGCATCGCGACATGATCATCCGCGATCGCAGTCACCCGTCGATTCTCGATTGGGAGCGAGACAACGGCGGAATGAATCCGACTCTGGCGGATGAGCTTCAGACCATCGAAACGACCTGGGACAACATCAACCCGCGGGTGGGAGCCGATCGTGCCTACAGTCCTCAATACGGCTACATGGATGAGTGCGACGGCGCCGGCTGCGAGGCAGGAAACAAGGCGCAGAATCCGAACAACCCGGCCTTCGGTGCTGAGTATTGGGACAACATGGGCACGGGCCGCGGCCTCGCCTACGATTACGAACTCGCTTTTGCCGCACCCTATATGGACGACTGGCGCCAGGGCAGAGAGGCAAATGCCTTCGGCATGGCGCAGTGGTACTTTGCCGAGTCCCCGGGCGAGGTGAGTCTCTGGGCCGAATATCAAAATCAGCCCACCATGGTGAACTATGTCCGGTCGCTGGGCTATTCCTCGACGGACGCCAATCGTTTCCCGAGATTGCTTTACTACATCTATCAGGCGAACTGGGTGCCCTACTCGCTCAAGCCGGTCGTTCACCTCGCGCACCACTGGAATCGCGCCTATGAGTACACGCAGGGCACTCCGATCCAGGAGAATGCCTTCAGCAACTGTCCTGCAGTTCGCCTGCTGATTAACGGCGCTAACAAGGATCCGCTCACTGGAGCGATCCTCCCGGATCAGACGCCCAATCCCTGGAACATCAACTCGCATGCAGATCTGACCCAGAACACCACTGTGATGCCGGGCCAGGTTCACTGGATGGTGAACTGGGCCCCGGGCACGGTCACCGCGGAATGCATCGATGCGAATGGCAATCCGGTTTCCGGCGTGAGCGATACGCGCACCACCGCGGGACCCGAGAACAAGATCGTACTGAGTGTTGTCCCCGAAGTGACCAAGCCGGATGGCGCCAGCTTCCAGTGGACGGCCAATGGGTCCGACGCTGCCTTTGTTGTCGCCCAAGTGGAGGACGCCAACGGCAACCTTGTTCCCACGGCAGCCGATAACGTCACCTTCTCCGTGACCGGGCCCGCTACGTACATGGGCGGCACGCAACAGCTAGTGGCCGATCCGTCGTGGACGAATTACTACCAGGATGCGTTCTCTCAGGCAAACAGCACGGTGATTCAGGGTGTCCCCTACGCTTTCTTCCACTCACCCGGCGATCCGGAACTGAACTTTGAGGGAGGACTGCAGAAGATCGCGCTGCGCAGCACCTTCACTCCCGGAACCGTCACCGTGACCGCGAGCGCACCGGGGCTGACAAGCGGCAGCGTCACGCTGACATCCGTTGCTCCTCCGGCTCCTTCCCAATCGCAACCGCCAGCGATCATCGTGCCGCCAGTGAATACGGCAACGACCTTGGGGTATCCCGCGACATTCATGGTCGCAGCCTCCGGGTCTGGAACGCTCAGCTATCAGTGGTCGAACCAGAATGGCCCGATATCCGGTGCAACCAACCCCACGTACACCACGCCTGCGACGACCGCCGCGAATAACGGCGACAGCTTTACGGTAACGATCACCAGCAGCTTCGGCACCGTGACATCGAACCCCGTCACCCTTACAGTCGCCGCGAGTGCGAATGTTGCCATCACGACGCAGCCATCCTCTCAGACCGCAGTCGTCGGACAATCGGCAACGCTGACTGTTGGTGCGACCGGCTCTCCTACACTCACCTACCAGTGGTACCAGGTCGGTTCCGGTGCGATTCAGGGAGCGACTCAAGCGAGCTACACCACGTCTGTGTTCACTACTACAGGAACGCAAAGCTTCTACGTTGTGGTGACCAACCCGCTCGGCCAGGTGCAGTCTTCAACCGCTGTGATCACGGTCAACGCGCCAACGCCTGTGTCGTTTACTACGCAACCCGCCGGCAGCATCGTTCCGGTCAACGAACCGGTTCAACTCACAGCCGTGGTGGGCGGATCCGCTCCTTACACGTATCAATGGCAATTCACGCCGGCAGGTGGAAAGGCCATCATTCTTACCAGCGGTACGCAGTTGTCCGGCACGATCAGTTATACGATTCCGGCGGTGAGTTCCGCGAACGTGGGCGCTTACACGGTGACGGTGAACAATGCCGCCAACGCGCCCGCGACAAGCAACGCCGCGCAGATCACCCTCGCGCCTCCCGGCGTCAATCTGGCCCTCGACAAGACCGCAACTTCCAGCAGCACCCAGAACGCGTGCAACGATGGAACGACGACCCCGCCGTTCACCGGCACGGGGTGCCTGGGTCCGGAGAATGCCGTCGACGGCAATCTTCAGACGCGCTGGGGCTCGGCAACCGCGAACGCACCGCCTACGCCTCCGGTCGCCGGAGTCGATCCTTCCTGGCTGCAGGTCGACCTGGGTTCGGTACAGTCCTTCAACACGGTAATCATCAATTGGGAAAACGCCCACGCGACGCAGTATCAGATCCTCTATACCAGCCAGGATCCTTCCACAAACCCGCAATGGCAGACGGCCACGACCAACAACACGGGAGTCGGCGGAACGGAAACTCTTAACTTCCCGACTGTAACGGCGCGCTATATCCGCATGAATGGAACGCAGCGTGCCACAAATTACGGCTACTCGATATATGAGTTCCAGGTCTACAACGTGGCCCAATGCGGCGCTTCGACCGAGCGCTACACAGTCAATGCCTCCAACTCCTCTCTGGTGACCGATAACCAGAGCGGCCTTACATGGACACGCACGGTCCAGACTGATACGGCGGCCGGTTCACAGTTCACAGGAGTCGACGCGCAAAACTACTGCACGAGTATCGGCATGCGCTTGCCCACCAAGTCGGAAGCGCTAAGCATCAGCGGAGTCAACAACGCCACCTGCGCTTTCCCTGGAGTCTGGAGCACGTGGACCTCTACGGTCGATCCGAATGACTCCACCAAGAGCGCAGTTGTCAGTTTCGACGGCACCTCGGCCTATCAGGTCACGAATAACTACCCGGGCGCGACGTTGTGCGTGTCTGGTTCGTCGTCCCTGCTGCCGCCCACCATCACCGCACAGCCTGTTGCGCAAACCGTAGCAGCCGGTCAGACGGCCACCTTTAGTGTGACGGCCACAGGCACCGGAACTTTAAGCTACCAATGGTCCAAAAACGGAACCCCAATTACCGGCGCAGCTTCGTCCAGCTACACGACGCCCGCAACGACGACCGCCGATAACGGCTCGCTCTTTAGCGTGGCTGTAAGCAATGCGGGAGGGACGGTTGTCAGTAACTCCGCCACCCTTACGGTTACCAGCGGTACTGGCGGCAGCTGCACCGCTGCTCCGGTTGTGCCAGGAACGTTGTCCGCCAGCGCCAATGGAGCGGGTCAAATTGCGCTGACCTGGGGAGCAAGCACTGCCGGAACGGGTTGTACTGTGAGCTACAACATCTACCGCAGCACCACGGCCGGCTTTACCCCCTCTAACGCCAACCTGATAGCGACGGTAACCGGCACGACCTATTCGGATGTGGGTCTTGCTGCTTCCACAACCTATTACTATGTAGTCGAAGCCACGGACTCGGCGGGCGCCTCAGCGGCATCAAACACCGCGACAGCGACCACGACCTCTGCAACCTGTACGACCAACTGTGGCGGGGACGTGATTGCCATCAGTGCCGGCGGTCCCGCGGCAGGTAACTTTGCTGCCGATGAGGATTTCGCCGGTGGAAGAGCGTCGGGCACTGGCAATACCATCAGCACGGCGGGTGTGACGAATCCCGCGCCTGAGTCTGTCTATCAGCATCAGCGCATCGGCAACTTCACGTACACGCTTCCTGGGCTGACTCCCGGCGCAAGCTACACCGTGCGTCTGCACTTCGACGAGTTCTACTGGACCGCGGCCGGAAAGCGTGTCTTCAACGCCAGCATCAACGGCACGCAGGTGTTGACCAACTTCGACATCTTCGCGGCGGCCGGCGGACAGGACATCGCAATCGTTGAGCAGTTCACGGCGACCGCGAATGCCCAGGGCCAGATCGTGATCCAGTTCACCACGATCACCGACAACGCTGAAGTCAACGGCATCGAGGTGCTCAATGCGCCTCCGAGTTCACCCACCAATCTGACAGCCACGGTTGTTTCCTCCAGCCAGATCAATCTGAGCTGGACAGCCTCGGCGACGACGGGAGTTACCTACACGGTTTTCCGCAATGGGGCCGCTGTCGCTACTAATCTGACTGGCACGACTTACTCCGACACCGGCCTCACGGCTGCAACTGCTTACTCCTACACCGTTGAAGCGGTCGACTCGGCAGGCACCTCGGTGCAATCCAACACCGCTACAGCAACCACGCAGGCTGCAACCTGCACGACGAACTGCGGCGCGGATGTGATCGCAATCAGCGCTGGCGGTCCCGCAGCGGGCAACTTTGCTGCCGATGAGGATTTCGCCGGTGGAAGAGCGTCGGGTACCGGCGCTACCATCAGCACGACGGGCGTGACGAATCCCGCGCCTGAGTCTGTCTATCAGCATCAGCGCATCGGCAACTTCACGTACACGCTTCCTGGGCTGACTCCCGGCGCAAGCTACACCCTGCGTCTGCACTTCGACGAGTTCTACTGGACCGCGGCCGGAAAGCGTGTCTTCAACGTCAGCATCAACGGCACGCAGGTGTTGACCAACTTCGATATCTTCGCCACCGCGGGCGGACAGGACATTGCGAATGTCGAGCAGTTCACGGCGACCGCGAATGCCCAGGGTCAGATCGTGATCCAGTTCACCACGATCACCGACAACGCTGAGGTCAAC
>Ga0213872_10001123_pt1 | contig 18325 bp, 17 predicted proteins | sample VelepicomBERX_R2_FD_160071 | JGI IMG/M metagenome (GOLD analysis project Ga0213872, IMG submission 160071) | Rhizosphere microbial communities from Vellozia epidendroides in rupestrian grasslands, the National Park of Serra do Cipo, Brazil - RX_R2 | ecosystem: Host-associated > Plants > Roots >...
CGAGATCAACCAGTACTACCCGACCCGCGCCATCCGCACGCGGCGTTACAGCTACTACCTCAATCTGGAGCCGCGCCTGGATTTCGCCATTTCCGGCGACATGGAGGTCTCGCCGACCTGGAAGGCGATCGTCGCCACGCCGGGCGCCAAGCTGGGCAAGCGCAGCGTCAAATCCTTCCTGCATCGCCCGGCCGAGGAGCTTTACGATCTTCGCGCCGACCCGCTGGAACTGGCCAATCTGGCGCCGGATCCGGCGCTCGCGGCGACCCTGGCCGATCTCAGGAGCCAACTCGACGCTTGGCGCACCGACACCCACGATCCGTGGCAGAGGGGCATCACGGACCCTTTCGGCCACGCCCATTGAGATCTTTGGAATAGTCGGTAACACAATTGTAATGAGAAAGTTGCACGACGACCGCAGAGTGAGGTGGCCCATGCGGGCGGGGCGGGATCCGAAAGGAAGCCAATGCGATGGAGACGGTATTCTCGGGCCGCGTCGTATTCGATCATCTGGAAAAGACGGCGGGGCAGGCGCTCAACGCCTGGCTGCGCGCCGAACTGGGCAAGGCGGCCGTCACCGAACCGCTGATCGGCACGCATCGCGAGCTGATCAAGCTGTGGGGCGGTGATTACAGCGTCATTTTCGGCCATGTGCAATTCGACGGCACCGGCCTCGATCCCCGCTATCGCTATGTGACCCTGCTGCGCGATCCGGTCGAGCGGGCCCTGTCGCAGCTGTTCTTCGTGCTGAACAATCATGCGCCGGATTCCCTGCCGGAATGGCGTGCTTATGAGAGATTCCTGCACTCCGATGGCGATGTGGTGGAGCATTCGGTGCTCCACAAGCTGGTGAATTATCACGTCGAGCATTTCGCCGGCGTCGAAAGCCGGCTGCACCGCCCGGCCATCGCCCGGCTGGAGGACGCCAAGGCGGCCCTCGACCGCTATGCCGTGTGGGGCTTTTACGACCGCATGCCGGATTTCCTCGGCGATCTGTCGCGCTTCTTCGGCGTGGCGCCGCCGAAAAGCCTGGCGCCGGTCAATGTGACGATGCGCAAGCCATCCTCGAACCAGGTCTCTGCCAAACTGCGGGCGCGGCTCGAGGAGTTGAATGCGCAGGACCTGACCTTCTATCGCCTGGCGCGCGACCGCTACGGCGCCGCCCGCGCCGCGATCCAGCCGGCGGACCACTGTCCCGGCGCCCGCTCGCCTTACGAAGGCGGCGCGCGCCAGGCGCAGGGCACCGATCTGAGGCTGGTATCGGCCACCACCGACCGTCCCAGCGGCGCCGTCTGGTCGGGCGGCGAGATTACCTTCCGCCTGGACATTTCCCTGGGCCGCGCCATCCCCGAGATGGTCGCCGGCATCCATATCCACAACGAACAGGGCTGGCTGGCCTTCGGCACCAACAGCTCGATGCTCGACCAGCCTCTGCGCGGCCTGGAGGCGGGGTGCCATTCGCTGGAATTCCGCCTCGCGGCCAGCCTGCCGGAAGGACGCTACCGGGCCGGCTTCGCCTTCCTCGAGCCCGCCGCCGACGGCATGCGCACCCTGGCCTGGCTCGATGACGTGCTGTCGTTCCAGATCCGCATCGTCCGCGAAGTGCCGTCGGTCGGGGCCTGCGGTCTGGCCGCCGCGTTCGATCATCAGAGCGCGGACGCCGCCATTCCGGCCCGGCGCGGCTGGATCGGACGCTTCCGCGGCTCGGTTCAGTCGAGGCGCGCCGGCTCGTAACGCGGCGACAGCAGGTGGATCAGCGCCAGCGCCAGCAGATAGGCGCTGGCCGAGACGGCGAAGATCGGCGTGTAGCTGCCGATGCGGTCCAGCACCCAGCCGGCATATTTGGCCATCAGCATGCCGCCCACCGCACCCGCCATGCCGCCCAGCCCGGCCACCGATCCGACCGCGTGGCGGGGAAACAGGTCGGAGGGCAGGGTGTAGAGATTGCAGGAAAAGCTCTGATGCGCCGCCGTGGCGAGGCCGACGATCGCCACCGCCAGCCACAGATCGTCGACATACATGCCGGCGACGATCGGCGGCACCGCCAGCGCGCTGATCAGCATGGCGGTCTTGCGCGCCGAATTGACGCTGCGCCCGCGCTTGATCAGGAACGAGGACAGCCAACCGCCGGCCACGCTGCCGAGATCCGACAGGATATAGACCACCGCCAGCGGCACGCCGAAGCTCTTGAGGTCGAGATTGTGCCGCTTGGCGAAAAAGTCGGGCAGCCAGAACAGGAACATCCACCACACCGGGTCGATCAGGAACCGGCCGCCGATATAGGCCCAGCTCTCCCTCTTGCTCAGCAATATGCCCCACCGCACCGCGCGGGGTGCCTCGACCGGCTCGGCCTGGATCAGGGCCAGTTCCGCAGGGGTGACCTTGGCGCTGTCCTCGGGGCGGCGATAGATCTTCAGCCAGACCAGCACCCAGACGACGCTGAACAGGCCGGTCACGATGAAGGCGGCGCGCCAGCCCCAGGCCAGGGTCACCGCCGGCACCAGCAGCGGGGTGATGATGGCGCCGATATTGGCGCCGGCGTTGAACAGCCCGACGGCGAAGGCGCGCTCGCTGCGCGGGAACCATTCGCTGACCGCCTTGAGGCCGGCCGGAAAATTGCCGCCTTCGCCGATGCCCAGCGCGGCGCGCGCGATCATGAAGCCGCCCAGCGAGCGGGCCAAAGCGTGCCCCATATGGGCCAGGGTCCACAGCCCGATCGCCGCGGCATAGCCCATCCGCGCCCCCAGCCGGTCGATCAGCCGGCCGAAGAACAGATAGCTGACGGCATAGGCGCTCTGGAAGACGAAGACGATGTCGCCGTAATCGACCTCGCTCCAGTTGAAGTCGCTTTGGAGGAGGGGTTTCAGCACGCTGACCGTCTGGCGGTCGATGTAATTGATGGCGGTGGCGCAAAACAGCAGGCCGCAGATCAGCCAGCGATAGCGGTTGCGCAGGATTCCGGACGGCGGGACTGTTTCGCTCAACGGCCTTCCCCATGGTGTTTTTTCTTTGAGTATGACACCGGTTTCCCGACCCCACAACCAGTTGCGCGGGGTGCTGACACCGGTTACCGTACGGGCATGAACCGATTGTCCCATACCTTGCTGGCGGCGTTGCCCGCTGCGGTCCGTCGGCCCGCCTACCGGCCGGAGACCCTGGCGCCGGGCATCCTGCATCTCGGCATCGGCGCCTTTCACCGCGCCCACCAGGCGGTCTACACCGAGGACGCCATCGAGGCGGCCGGCGGCGGGTGGGGCATCGTCGGCGTGTCGATGCGCCAGGCGACGGTGGCCGACGCTTTGGCCGGGCAGGATTGCCTCTACACCGTCGAGACGAGGGACGCCGTGCCGGGCTATCGGGTGATCGGCTGCGTCCGCCGCGCCATGACCCTGCCGCACGATCCCGCCGCGGTCGCGGCCGTGCTGGCCGAGCCGGGGATCCACGCCGTCACCCTGACCGTCACCGAGAAGGGCTATTGCCTGGGACCCGACGGGCTGGATCTCGCCCATCCCGACATCATCCACGATCTGGCGCACCCCGACCGGCCGCGTTCGGCCGTCGGCGTTCTGGTGGCGGGATTGGCGCGGCGCCGCAAAGCCGGCGGCGCGCCGGTCACGGTGATCAGCTGCGACAATCTGACCGGCAACGGACCACGCCTGGCCGCCGCCGCCGCCGCGCTGGCCGAGCGTCTCGATCCCGCCTTGGCGCGCTGGATCGCGGCCGATGCCGCCTTCCCCGAGACCATGGTCGATTCCATCGTGCCGGCCTCGGACGAGGCCAGCCGAGCCCGGGTCGACGCCATTCTCGGCGCCGCCGACCATGCGTCCGTTCAGCGCGAGAGCTTCGCCCAATGGGTGATCGAGGACCGTTTCGCCGGCCCGCGTCCGGCCTGGGACAAGGTCGGGGTGGAGATCGTCGCCGCGGTCGCGCCCTACCGCCGGCTCAAGCTGCATGTGCTGAACGCCGGCCATTCGGCCCTGGCCTATCTCGGCCTGGCGCGCGGCCTCGACTATGTGCGGCAGGCGATCGCCGATGCCGATCTGGCCGGCTTCGTCGACGCCATGATGGCCGAGGAGGTCGGGCCCGGCCTGGCCGATCTGCCGGTCGCCGCCTATTGGCGGACCACCCGCAGGCGCTTCGCCAATCCGGCCATCGATCACAGGCTCGACCAGATCGCCCAGGATGGCCCGTTCAAGCTGGCCCAGCGCGTCTTCCCGCTGATGATCGCCAACCGCCGCGCCGGCCTGCCGATCGCGCGGCTGGGCACGGTGGTGCGCGCCTGGCTGGATTTCGCCGGCAAGCCGCCGGCGCCGGCGCTGGCCGATCCCGGCCTGTTCCCCGAGGAATTCCGCGCCGATCCCGTCTTGCGCGCCGCCGTCGCGGGAGGCGCCCCATGATCCGCGCCTATTGCGCCGGCGAATGCATGGTCGAGCTGCGCGGCGCCGGCGACGGCCTGCTGCGCCAGGGCTTCGCCGGGGACAGCTATAATACGGCGATCTATCTCAAGCGGTCGGCGCCCGAGATTTCGGTGCATTACCTCACCGCCACCGGCGCCGATCCCTTCAGCCAGGCGATGCGCGCGGCATGGCGCGAGGAGGGGATCAAGGACGATCTCGCCTTCGTGGTGTCCGACCGCCGTCCGGGTCTCTATGTGATCGAGCTGGATGCGGCGGGCGAACGGCGCTTCCATTACTGGCGCGGCGAGTCGGCGGCGCGGCGCTGGCTGGCCGAGCTGCGCAAGGCCGGTACCGCGGCGCTGGAAGGGGCCGGGCTGTTCTATCTGTCCGGTATCTCGCTGGCCATCCTGACCCCTGACGAGCGCCGCGACGCGGTGGCGCTGATGGCGGCGCTGCGCGGCAAGGTCGGCAAGGTGGCGTTCGATCCCAATTACCGGCCGGCCTTGTGGAGTTCGCGCGAGGAGGCCGCCGCCATCGCCGCCGAAGCGGTGCGCAACGCCGACATCTTCCTGCCCTCCAGCGAGGATATCCACACCCTGTTCGGCGCCGCTCCCGGGCAGGAGGCGGCGGTGTTGCGCGATCTGGACTGCCCCGAGACGGCGATGACCGCCGAAGCCGGGCGCTGCTTCGTCGACGGCGCGCTGGTGCAGGGCGGATTGGCGCCCAAGGTGGTGGACACCTCGGGCGCCGGCGACAGCTTCAACGGCGCCTATCTCGCCGCCCGCCTCACGGGTGCTGCCCCCGCCGAAGCGGGCAAGGCCGGGCTCGCTTTGGCGGCCAAGGTGGTCGGATTTCCCGGGGCGGTCATTCCGCGCTGACTTGCGGCGCTTCTCCCGCTGTGCTAACGCCCATGGCGTTCAAGAAAAACAGGGAGATCACCGGTGCTGTTCGATGGATTGAAGCCGCAGGCCCCCGACGCCTTGCTGGCCCTGATCGGGATGTTCGCCGCCGACCCGCGTGCCGACAAGATCGATCTCGGCGTGGGCGTCTATCGCGACGAGACCGGGGTTACGCCGGTGTTCCGCGCCGTCAAGGCGGCCGAGAGGACGCTGGTCGAGACCCAGGCGAGCAAATCCTATCTCGGCCCGGAAGGCGATATCCGCTTCACCGATCTCCTGAAGCCGATCGTGTTCGGCGCCGGTTTCGATCACCAGAGCGTGGTCGGCGTGCAGACCCCCGGCGGCACCGGCGCCCTGCGCCTGGCCGCCGAACTGATCGCCGCCGCCAAGCCGGGCGGCAAGGTCTGGCTCGGCACTCCGACCTGGCCCAACCATCCGCCGACCTTCGCCGCGGCGCATCTGACCCTGGCGACCTATCGCTATTTCGACCAGGCGTCGCAGACCATCCTGTTCGACGAGATGTTGGCGGCGCTGAAGGGCGCCGAGGCCGGCGACGTGGTGCTGCTGCATGGCTGCTGCCACAACCCGACCGGCGCCAACCTGACCGCCGGTCAATGGCGTGAAGTCGCGGCCTTGGCCGCGGGGCGCGGGCTGATCCCGCTGGTCGATCTCGCCTATCAGGGGCTGGGCGACGGGCTCGACGAGGACGCCGCCGGTTTGCGCGCGGTGCTGGAGGCCTGCGAGGACGTCATCGTCGCCTTCTCCTGCGACAAGAATTTCGGCCTCTATCGCGACCGCGTCGGCGCGCTGTACGTCCGCGCCAAGCAGGCGGCGCGGGCCGAGCTGGTGCTGTCCAACATGCTGGCCCTGGCCCGGCCCAACTGGTCGATGCCGCCCGATCACGGCGCCGCCGTCGTCCGCACCATCCTCGATGACGCGGCGCTGGCCGCCGACTGGCGCGACGAGCTGACCTCGATGCGCCTGCGCATCGCCCAGGTGCGCCAGGCGCTGGCGGCCGGCCATCCCTTCCTGGCGCCGCTGGCGCATCAGCAAGGCATGTTCTCGCTGCTGCCACTGTCGCCCGAGCAGGTTGGGACGCTGCGCAAGGATCACGCGGTTTATATGGCGGGATCGGGGCGCGCCAATCTGGCCGGGCTGACCTTGAAGACGGTGCCGCAATTCATCGCGGCGCTGAAGACGGTAGTTTGATAAACCGTCGTCATCCCCGCGAAGGCGGGGAACCAGCCGCCTGCCTGGACTCCCGCCTGCGCGGAGTGACGATGGAGCTCTTAGAGCAGCGCCGCCAGGCTGGCCAGATCCTGCAGGATGTGGCCCAGCGATTTGTAGAGCGTGACCTCCCCGGCCGAGCGGCGGCCGGGGATTCTGCCCGACAGCACTTCGCCGATCTCGGCGGCGATATGGTCGTCGCCGATCAGCCCGGCTTCCTTGGCCTTGAGGAATTCCGCGCCGGCCATCATCACATTGGCGCGGCTGTCGGCGACGAAGCGCGATTTCACCACCAGATCGTGATCGATCTCGACCGGGCCGGGGACGCTCGATCCCACCACATTGAGATGGGTGCCGGGCGCGACCCACTCTCCCAGCAGAATCGGCTCCTTGGCGTGGGTCAGGGTGCAGACGATGTCGGCCTCGGCCACCGCGTCCCGCGCGCTGGCGGCGGCGACCACGGCGAGGCCGGTCTCGGCGGCCATCCGCTCGGCGAAGGCGGCGGCGCGCTCGGGGGACCGTCCCCACACCGTCACCGCCTCGATCGGGCGAACCCGGCGGATCGCCCGCAGATGGGTCTCGGCCTGTTCGCCATAGCCCAGCAAGGCGAGGCGGCGCGAGTCGGGGCGGGCCAGCGCGTCGGTGGCGACGGCCGAGGCGCAGGCGGTGCGGATGGCGGTGATGACGCCGCCATCGGCGGCGGCCATCGGCGCGCCGCTGTCGCGGTCGAACAGCACGACGATCCCCTGGTGCGAGGGGATGCCGCGGTCGAAATTATCGGGAAAGACGCTGACCAGCTTCGAGCCGAACGGACCACCATCGCCGAGCGCGCCGGTCATCACGCCGAACTTGCGGTCGCCCTCCAGCGGCAGCACGCCGCGCGGCAGCTGGCGGGTTTCGCCCAGCGACAGGGCGGTCATCGCCTTGCGCACCGCGTCGATGCAGAGGTCATAGGTCAGCTTTTCGCGGATTTCGTCGGGGGAGAAGAACTTCATCCCATCGATCATGGCCGATTCGGCGGTTGATTCAACCGGGAATACAGGTCGTTCGTCGAAGGCAAGAATGAGTTCGTCCTCCGCCAGTCGCACCTGCCGAGTGCACTGCGGCATCGGTCGAACCTGGCGCGACGGCGGCCCCGCACAAGCCTAATGTGCGTCTCGGCGGTGCTCCCCGGCCGCCAGAAAGACCCAGGAGACCACGATGTTCGCCAAATCCGCAGCTCCCTTCGCCCTCGCCCTTTCCCTGGCCGCGTCCCCCGCCGCCGTGTTCGCCGCCGACCTGTCTTCGCCCAGCGTCCAGGTCCGCTTCGGCGATCTCAACCTCGCCACCCCCGAAGGCGTGGCCGCGCTCCACGCCCGTGTCGGCCAGGCCGTTTCCGACCTTTGCGGCGGTACCCAGTTCCGCCGCAGCCTCGACGACGAGCACGCCTTCCGCACCTGCCGTTCGGAGACCATGGCCGACGCGCATTATCAGTTCCAGACCATCATCGCCAAGGCCCAGGAAGCTCATTCCCGTGTCGCGATGAACGAGACCACCGAACCGGCCGCGCCCTGATCCCCCTAGATCATCCCCTAACCGCGGTCGCTAAGGACGGGAAGCTTGCTTCCCGTCCTTTCTTTATCGCCCGGCGATAGCCCGGGCGTTCGCCAGATAGGTTCTTCCGATCCGCAGCTCCCGCCCATCCTTCAATTGCGCCAGCCAGGCACCGCCGGTCTCGTGGCGAAAGCCGGTGATATGGTCGCGCCGGGCGATGGTCGAGCGGTGCAGCCGGACGAATTCGCAGGGATCGAGCCGCCGTTCCAGCTCGGTGATGGTCTGGTGCAACAGATAGGAGCGGGGGCCGACATGCAGGCGCATATAGTCGCGCTCGGCCTCGATCAGATCGATCTCGGCGGCGGCGATGCGGATGATCTCGGCGCGGTGCGGCACCCAGAACTCGCGGGCCCAGAACCCTTCGTTCTCGCCGGCCGGCGCCGGCGGCGCGCCGGCCTGGGCGCGGACGCGGGCGATGGCCCGTTCCAGCCGTTCCTGGGCCACCGGCTTCAACAGATAATCCACCGCCGAAACGTCGAACGCCGCCACCGCGAATTGGTCGAAGGCGGTCACGAAGATCACCGCCGGGCGCGGCTCGACGCGTTCGAGGGCGTGGGCCACCTCCATCCCGTCGAGGCCCGGCATGGCGATGTCGAGCAGCAGCAGGTCGGGCTTCAAGGCCGGCACCATGCGCAGCGCCGCCGCTCCGTCCGACGCGGTGCCGACCAGATTGAGGCCGGCGATCTGCGCGCACATGATCTGCAGGCGTTCGATCGCCAGCGGTTCGTCATCGACGATCAGGGTTCGCAAGATGGCCTCCGTCGTCATTGGGCGGCAAGCTGCTCCGGCCGCAGGGGCAATCTGAGATCGACACGGAATCCGCCATTGGGACGCGGGCCGTAGGTTATCGAAGCTTCGCCGTCGAAGCGGGTCGCCAGCCGGTCGGTGACGTTCCTCAGCCCGACTCCGGTGCCGGCCGGCGCCTCGAAGCTCGGGCTGCCGTCGTCGATCACCGACAGGGCCAGCTTGCCGCCCTCGGCCCGGGCGCGGATCGCCACCGTCACCGGCTCGACGCTGCGCGACACGCCGTATTTGATGGCGTTCTCGATCAAAGGCTGCAGGATGAAGCCGGGAATCAGCGCCGCCTCGAGCGCGCGCGGCACGTCGATCGCCACCAGCAGCCGCTCGGGGAAGCGGTTCTGTTCGATCTCGAGATAGAGGCGCTGGGTCCGGATCTCCTCGGCCAGGGTGACGTCCTCGGTCGGATCGCCGGTCAGGCTGGTGCGGAAGAAGGTGGCGAGGTTCATGATCATCCGCTCGGCTTCGGCGTTGCGTTGGCGGAGGATCAGGGTCGACAGCGAATTCAGCGTGTTGAACAGGAAGTGCGGATTGATCTGGTAGCGCAGCGCCCGCAACTGCGCCGATTGCGCGGCGGCGCGGTAGAGCGCCGCGGTCCGTTCCGCCTGGCGCACCCTGGTCGCATAGGACAGGGCGACATAGAGAACCGCCCAGGCGACGAAGAAGAAGAACCAGCTGACCGAGAACTCGGCGATCACGTTGATGGCGCGATGATAGGATTCCGGTTCGGCGGCCATTTCGCGCAGCAGGGCGTCGCTCGGATTGACCAAATAGAACATGGTGTAGTTGAACGAGGAATATCCCACCGACGCCGGCACGGCGGCCAGGAAGCCGGTGGTCACCATGGCGCCCAGCGACTTGCCCTCGACCCGGCGCAACAGAAGGCACACGATGCCGGCAATGATCATGCCGACCACCACCACCACGGCGCGGCGCTTGATCATGTCCCACTGGTCTTCCGAGTCGAACAAGGCGGCGTGCAGAGTGTTGATGGTGAAATAGAGCACCCAGAAGCCGACGATGGTCAGCAAGGCGAGCCTGGGTTCCACCCGCTGATGCGGAGAAGAATCGCCGGCGCCGGTCTTTGGTGTATCTAGAATGGGAACGGTCATGGTTCCTTCATATCACATCGCCGCGGCCCCTGCAGGGTTCCGGTCGATGCACGGCCGCCGTTCGTCGAAAGGGAGCGATCATGATGACCCGAGGTCTTGCCCTGCTGATGATCCTGTCCGCCGCGCTGCCGGCGGCCGCCCAGAACGCGCTGCCCGACGGGGCCGAGCGCGGAACGGTCGCCACCGTCTGCACCGCCTGTCATGACGCTCAGCGCATCGTCTCGGCCGGTCATGACCGGGCCGGCTGGCTCAACGTGCTGGCGATGATGCGCAACGCCGGGGCCAAATTGCCGCCCGACAAGGTCGAGCCGGTGGCCGATTACCTGGCGCGGCATTTTCCGCCCAGGGCCCATCCCGAGGCGGTGGTCCTGCCCGGTCCGGTCCAGGTGTCGATCCGCGACTGGGAGGCGCCGACGCCGGGCTCGCGGCCGCACGATCCGCTGGCCGGGCCCGACGGATCGATCTGGTATACCGGCCAGATGGCCGACGTGCTGGGCCGCGTCGATCCGGCCGGCAGCGTGGTGCGCGAATACCGCCTGCCGCAGGGATCGGGGCCGCATGGGCTGGTTGCCGACCACGCGGGCGCCATCTGGTTCACCGCCAATTTCGCCGGCTATATCGGCCACCTCGACCCCGCGACCGGCGAGGTGAAGCGCTATCCGCTGCCCGACCCGGCGGCCAGGGACCCGCACACCCCGATCTTCGATCGCGCCGGGATCCTGTGGTTCACCGTGCAGAACGCCAACAAGGTCGGACGCCTCGATCCGGCGACCGGCGAGATCCGCCTGGCCGAGTCGCCGACGCCGCATTCCAATCCCTACGGCATGGTGATCGGCAAGGACGGCGCGCCGTGGTTCGCCGAATTCGGCAGCAACAAGATCGCCCGCATCGATCCGGCCACCCTGGCGATCCGCGAATATGACCTGCCTGACACGCGCTCGCGGCCGCGCCGCATCGCCACGACCGATGACGGGATCATCTGGTTCACCGATTACAGCCGCGGCTATCTCGGCCGGCTGGATCCCGCCAGCGGAAAAACGGCGGAATTCGCCTCGCCGGGCGGACCGAACGCGCAGCCTTACGGCATCACCGCCATCGGCGGCACGGTGTGGTACAGCGAATCCGGCGTCAGCCCCAACACCCTGGTGCGCTTCGATCCGGCGCAGAGCCGGTTCCAGAGCTGGACGATCCCCTCGGGCGGCGGCGTCGTGCGCAACATGATGCCGATGGGGACAGACCGCCTTGTCCTGGCCTGCAGCGGAGTCAACCGGGTGGCCCTGGTGGAGATCCGCTGATCGGGCTATCAATGGGGCGTTCCTTCCCGATGGATGTTCCGTCCGATGACCGACCCCCGCGAGCTTTTGCGTTCCCTGTTCCAGACGGCGGTGGACTCCGCCGATCCGATGCGCTGCATCCCGCCCTTGCTGCCGCCGCCGCCGAAAGGACGCACGATCATCCTCGGCGCCGGCAAGGCCTCGGCCGCCATGGCCCGCGCCGTCGAGCAGGTGTGGCTGGGCGATCTTTCCGGGCTGGTGGTGACGCGATATGGCTATGCGGTGCCGACCCGTTCGATCGAGATCGTCGAAGCCAGCCATCCGGTGCCCGACGCCGCCGGGATGGAGGCGGCGCGGCGCATCCTCGACAAGGCGCGGGGCCTGACCGCCGACGACCTGGTGATCTGCCTGATCTCGGGCGGTGGCTCGGCCCTGATGGCGCTGCCGGCCGAAGGGATCACGCTGGAGGACAAGCAGGCGGTCAACAAGGCGCTGCTGCGCTCGGGCGCCACCATCGGCGAGATGAACTGCGTGCGCCGTCACCTCTCGGCGATCAAGGGCGGACGGCTGGCGGCGGCCTGCCATCCGGCCAAGGTGGTGACGCTGCTGATCTCGGACGTGCCGGGCGACAACCCGGTCGACATCGCCTCGGGGCCGACGGTGGGCGATCCGACCACCTGCGCCGACGCCCTGGCCATCCTCGGCCGCTATGAGATCGAAATTCCCGCCCGGGTGCGCGAGCTGCTGGAAAGCGGCCGCGGCGAGACGGTCAAGCCGGGCGATACGCGCCTCGGCCAGCCCGACGTGCGGATGACCGCCGCCCCCCTGATGGCGCTGGAGGCGGCGGCCGAGAAGGCGCGCTCCTATGGTCTTTCCGCCCATATCCTGGGCGACGACATCGAGGGCGAGGCCAAGGAGGTCGGCAAGGTGATGGCCGGTATCGCCCGCCTGACGGCACGGCGCGGCAAGCCCTTCACCCCGCCCTGCGTGCTGTTGTCGGGCGGCGAGACCACGGTGACGGTGCGCGGCCAGGGCCGGGGCGGGCGCAATGTCGAGTTCCTGCTGTCGCTCGGCCTGGCGCTGGCCGGAGACCCGCGAATCCACGCCCTGGCCGGCGATACCGACGGGGTCGACGGGATGGAGGATATCGCCGGGGCGTATCTGGCTCCCGACACGTTGGCGCGGGCGCGAAAATCGGGTATCAATCCCTTGGAAAGTCTGGCAAATAATGATGGTCACGGTTTCTTTCAGGCTCTCGGTGATAGCGTTATCACGGGACCGACCCTGACCAATGTGAACGACTTCCGCGCCCTACTGATCGTCTGACCCAGATTCGAGGAACTTTCCCCATGCGCCGCCATCGCCATGCCAAGATCGTCGCCACCATCGGCCCCGCCAGCAACACGCCGGAGCGGCTGAAGCAGCTGTTCCTGGCCGGGGCGGACGTGTTCCGGCTGAATTTCAGCCACGGCACCCATGACGATCATGCCGCCGTCTACAAGGCCCTGCGCGCGCTGGAGGCCGATATCGGCCGCCCGATCAGCATCCTGCAGGACCTGCAGGGGCCGAAGATCCGTATCGGCACGCTGAAGGAAGGCAAATATCTGCTGGATCAGGGCGAGAAGGTGCGCTTCGTGCTGGACGGCAAGGAAGGCGACAAGCAGAGCATCCCGCTGCCCCATCCCGAGATCTTCGCCGCCACCCTGCCGGGCCATTTCCTGCTGATCGACGACGGCAAGGTGCGGGTGCGCGTCACCGGCTGCGGCGATGGCGTCATCGATGCCGAGGTGATCAATGCCGGGGCGATCAGCAATCGCAAGGGCGTCAACGTTCCGGGCGCGGTGCTCGACCTCTCGCCGCTGACGCCGAAGGACCGCGCCGATCTGGAATTCGGCCTGGCGCTGGGCGTCGACTGGGTGGCTTTGTCCTTCGTGCAGAAGCCCAGCGACATGCTCGAGGCGCGCGGCCTGATCCAGGACCGCGCCGGGCTGATGGCCAAGATCGAGAAGCCGGCGGCGCTGGAGCGCATCGAGGAGATCGTCCAGCTGTCCGACGCCATCATGGTGGCGCGCGGCGATCTCGGCGTCGAGATCCCGCCCGAGCAGGTGCCGGGCCGCCAGAAGGAGCTGGTGCGCGCCTGCCGCCTGGCGGTGAAGCCGGTGATCGTCGCCACCCAGATGCTGGAATCGATGATCACCTCGCCCACCCCGACCCGCGCCGAGGCCTCGGACGTCGCCACCGCCATCTATGACGGCGCCGACGCGGTGATGCTGTCGGCGGAATCGGCCTCGGGCCAGTATCCGATCGAGGCGGTGACGATGATGGACCGCATCATCCGCACCACCGAGAAGGACAAGAGCTACCGCTCGATCATCACCGCCATCGAGCCCGACATCGAGGAGACCCCGCCGCACGCCGTGGCCGCCGCCGCCGCCGATCTGGCCGACGCGATCCATTCCGCCGCCATCGTCGCTTTCACCTCCAGCGGCACCACCCCGGCCCGCATCGCCCGCAAGCGCCCGACCGTGCCGATCCTGGCGCTGACCCCCGATATCGACGTGGCGCGCCGCCTTTGCCTGCTGTGGGGCGCTCACACGGTCTGCACCGAGGATCTGCATTCCTACGAGGAGATGATCGCCCAGGCCCAGACCTATGCAGTATCGGCCGAGTTCGCCAAATCGGGCGATCCTGTCGTCGTGGTGGCCGGCATTCCCTTCGGCAAGTCGGGCAGCACCAACAATCTGCGCGTCCTGAAGCTGGACTGACGGAGAGGGAAGGGGGCGACAGTCAGGAGGCGGTGCATTAAAAAGGACTCTCCCGGCGGGGAGATGTCCATGTCGAACTATAAGAACTCTGTTGCCGCGATTCTGTTTCTTGCTCAGCTTTTCCTGCTTCCCGCGGCCGGCGAACCGCTGCGGCTGGTCGCCAATTACTGGTATCCCTTCACCGGCGAGTCGCTTCCCAACCTCGGGGCGGCGAGCGAGGTGGTGCTGACGGCGCTGCGGGATGCCGGCTACGACGCCGTCATTACTATCGAGCCCTGGGCCCGTCTGTTGGTCGATGTGGAGAAGGGCCGGGTCGACGGCGTCGTCGCCGTCTGGCGGACCGAGGAGCGCGACAGGTATCTCCTGTTCAGCGATCCTTACTACACCAACCGGATCGTGGTGCTGGCCCGCGCCGACAGCCCGATGACCTTCGACGGCAAGGCCGATCTGGCGGGAAAAGTGGTCGGGGTGGGGCGCGGATACGATTACACGCCGGACTTCGCGAACGACGACAGCTTCACCAAGGAATCGGCGACGACGGCGCGGCAGAATCTCAAGAAACTGGCGGCGGGCCGGGTCGATGCGGTGATCGAGGATGATTGCATCGCCCGCTTCGAGATGGCGCAGGACGATCTCGCCGGCCGCTTGAAGATATTTCCCAAGCCTCTGTACGAGATTCCCCTCTATTTCGGCATGAACAAGGACTCGCCCGCCGCCGCCGAGGTGATCGAGAAATTCGACCGCTCATTGGAGGCGATGAAGCGAGCCGGCACCATCGCCGCCATTTGGAAAAAGCACGGAATCGGCGGCTGCTAGACCAGCCCGAACCGTCCCATCTGCAGCGGCCGGCCCGATTGCACCCAGGCGTCGGTGCCGCCGGCCAGCGGGCGGATCTTGGTGAAGCCGGCGCGGCGCAGATGCAGGCAGGCGACGGCGGCCGAGGCCTCGTTGGGGCACGAGCAATAGACCACCACCTCGCGGTCGCGCGAATAGCCGTGCAAGGCTTGGCCGACATCGGCCGGATGGGCCGGCAGGGCGCCGGGGATGATGCCTTCTTGCCGGCGCACCTCGGCCGGGCGCACGTCGAGGATCAGCGGATCCTTGCCGCTGTCGATCAGCGTGGCCAACTGGTCGACGGTGATGCGGTCCATGCGCAGTTGGCGGATGAACAGGCGGCGCTGCCACCATTTGACCGTGAGATAGAGCGCCAGGGCCGCCGTCAGCGCCAGGACGCCGATGGTGCCGAGGCTGGCCATGGTGGCCAGGATGTCGGCGATGGCGTCGCGGAACAGCCAGCCCAGCGTGATCGGCACCCCGACGAAGGCCAGCGCGCCCAGGATGTCGAGCAGCAGGAACACCACCGGCGGCGTCTTGGTGACACCGGCCAGGGCGACGGTGATGTTGGTCATGCCGGGAAAGAATTTGGCGAACAGCAGCGACCAGACGCCGAATTTGGCGAACAGGCTTTCGGTCTGGCGAACGCAGGAATCCGGCGACATCGACAGTTTACAGAGGGCGCGCAGGATGCGCCGCCCGTTGCGGCGGCCGTTCCAGAACCAGACGATGTCGGCCAGCAGAGACGCCGCGACCGCGGTGGCGATCAATTCGGGAGCGCGATAATTGTCTCCGCCCATCATCGCCGCCGCCGTCGCCAGGGTGGGATAGGCGGGAACGGGGAGCCCGCCCTCGGTCAGCAGCAGATTGATGAAGACCACCAGAAGGCCGTAGCGCTCCAGCAGAAAGATCGCGGTTTCCATTGTCCCGGTCCCGAATGATGTCTGTCACTCATCATCGGGGTCTTTCTGTCTTTCGTCGAGCAAGTCTTGCGACGACCACGAGATGAACAGCATCTCACTGGAGCCAGGGCGACCGTTCGAAGGCGTCTCCCAGCGCGTCATAGACCTTGCGGACTTGGGGTTCGCGCAAATTGTCCTCATGGGCCGATAGCCACAGCGACACCGCCATGCGGGGATAATCGATGTCCAGCGGGACGATCCGGCTTTCATAGAGGTTGGCGTAGGTCGGGCAGAGCGTCACCCCGGCTTGTCCGGCAAGGGCCGCCTGCAGATCGCGCGTGCTCTCCAGAACCCGGTAGCGCGGCGCGCGAGCGCAGAGGCCGTTCCAGTCGTCCAGGCTTTTGAACAGACCATACATCCTCATATCGAAAACGGCCGCGCCGCGAAGCTCCTGGAACGAGTCGCAGCGGAACTCCGCCCGGGCGGCCAGCAGGTCGGTGGCGAAGGGGCGGAACAGCATGTTTCCCAGCCGCCGTACCTGATAGGCGCCGCGCAGCGGCGGCAAGGCGCTTTCGGAGGCCGCCCACACCGCGACGTCCGCCGACTTCGGATCGGTGGTGAATCCCAGCGGCGGAAAGTCGTCGCGATAGAGGGAGCGAAGATCGAGCGGATGGGCCAAGCTGCCCATCCTCTGCAGGGCGGGCTTGATGGTGTAGGACAGCAATCCTTCGGGGGCGGCGATCGTCACCCGGGGCGGGACGGTCCGCGCCTTATTCAGCCGCTCCTCGGTGCGACGCATGGCGTCGGCGATGGCGAGCCCTTCGTCGAGCAGCTCCAGACAGATCGCGGTCGGTTCGGCCCCCGAGGTGCGCCGCGAGAAGAGGCGTCGCCCGAGACTGGTCTCCAGGTCGGAGACCCGGTTGGCGACGGTGGTCTGGTCGATGCCGAGATCCTTAGCCGCCCGGGCGAAGCCGCCATGCTCGGCGACCTTGAGGACGATGTGCAGGTCGTTCCAGTTTTTGAAATAATTGTAACGATCGGGCATCGGGGATAACGGGGGAAACGAATATCCCCAATCGTATCCGAAATGGATTATTTTCCGCTATGGGAATCTACTGCAGTGTCCGTTCGGCGGTTTCGGGCGCGGCGATCGCCTTGCAGTTTTCCTCGATCAGCGAGGCGACGACCCGCAGCGCCCGCACCGCGCCGTGTCCGATGTCCTGCTGGGGCGATTCGGTGGCGAGCTTGAAGATCACGGCGCACAGGGCGGGGACGGCCAGTCCGGAATCGGTGCTGATCGCGGCGACCGCCTGGCCGATTTTCTCCGCCACCCCATCGACTGTTTCCAATTTGGCCAATTGACCGGGAAAAGGGCGGACGGAGGCGGGCACGGTGCGTCCTTTCGCGTCGGGTTACCGTCGAATTGCAAACCCTGTTGCAATCGGCAAGATGGGGTATACGCGGCAAGTTTGCAAGTTACGATTGCATATACCCCATCATTTTACCCAAGCGGACGTCCCTATGCGGCGCTGTGCGCCGCGATGCGGACCTTGGTGAAATCCCACTGGCTTTCAACCTGCACGATTAGTTCCTCGACCTCGGGAACACCCGGTGTCAGGCCGTTGAACGTGTCGGATGCCAGCGCCGGATACTCCCGGATCATCGGCAGAACCGTGCCGCGCGACAGTTGGATCGGCTTGCCCGACGGACGTCCATTGATCAGGCGCCGCCACAGCATCGGCGTGTCGCCCCGCGCGCGGCCGACGGCGACCTGCCATCCCTTGGCGCGCAGATGCTCGACGGCGGCGTTGGCGAGGCAGCGGAAAACACGGAATGTCCGATAGCGCCGCCTTACGCACACCCGCTCCATGACGGCGAAGCCGCTGAACCACCGGATGCGGATGGCGCCGGCGGGATCGCCGTCCACGAAGGCGAGGATATGGGTGGCGACGTGATCATTGCCGTTGAACTCGTCGAAATAGGTGATGTTGTCCTCTTCGGCGAGGAACGTCGCGGCACGAACCGCCATCACCATGGCCATGTCATTGGGGCAAAGGGCGACGCGCGTTTCGATCTTCCAGGATTCGCTACCTTTAGTGGTATTATCCATGAATGTTCTCCATTGAAGGGTAAGTAACCACTTTCAATGGTCGCGCGTTTGTGATTTTATCTCATATGTAGGAAATATGCATACGAAAGTTGCTCGCGTGCGCTCCAATCAGGTTTACTTCAAGAACTGGAACGATCTTCAAATTCTGCTGAAAGTAGCGGAGCACAAAAGCTTCGCGCGGGCCGCGGATGCTTTGGGAATCAATCAGGTCACCGTGGCCAAGCGCCTGGCCGATCTCGAGATGGCGCTGGGATGCCGGCTGTTCACCCGCCGCCGCATCGGCGCGGCGCCGACCCAGGCCTGCCAGGCGCTTCTCGATGAAGCGAGCATCGTCGTCGAAGCCATGCAGCGGGTGGAGACCAGGCTGGAAACGGCCCGTACCCTTCAGCCCAGCGTGACCATCTACGCGCCCCC